>Ga0208321_1000109_pt1 | contig 97897 bp, 86 predicted proteins | sample June2015DPH_4_15_FD_184692 | JGI IMG/M metagenome (GOLD analysis project Ga0208321, IMG submission 184692) | Peatland microbial communities from SPRUCE experiment site at the Marcell Experimental Forest, Minnesota, USA - June2015DPH_4_150... | ecosystem: Environmental > Terrestrial > Soil >... | reverse complement strand
GGCTCAAAGTGACCGGCTTGAAATCGGAATCGGCGCCCGGGTTCATCCCGGAATCGTGCCCGGCTTCATTTCGGAATGCTGACCGGAATGATCTCGGAATCGTGACCGCCTTGCCCCGGAATCCGCATCGGTTTCTTTAGATCATCAATTTCAGATTGAAGCAGTAATTTATCGTTGCGCAGAGCATCGATAATTTGCGTTTGCTCGCGATGGAGAATAGCCGGAATATGAACCAGATTTATTAAGTAACTTCCGCCCCACGTCATGATGAATCCGAAAATAATGAAGACCATTCCCTCCACTAACCATTGTTGCCAATGCATTGGAGACCATCCCCTTATAAGTAGGCGTAGGATGATCGCGCTAACTGGAGGGCCAGTATATTTCCAGACCTGATGCATGTTCCAGAAGGCGCGCGTATCTTTGAATGCCCGAGAGCGAACCATTTCCCAGTAGGACATCGGAAATTGGAAGGACATTGGGCACACTCCCACGCTACCGTAGAATTCCGTGCCCACAGTCTAGGATTCAGTGAAAGGCCCGATTCGCGGTCGGACCTTTCACTTTTACATCCCAATCTTACTCAGCATTTCTTCAATTGTCCAGACTTGATCGGTGACGTCCGCCTCCATCGCGGGAGTAACTCGCAACGTCTGATGGATTCGGCAGAAGTTGTAATGCATGTAGTGAATCGCCACTGAGTAGGCGTGATTCTCGACTTTCTTTGAGAAGCCGTTTGTCAGCCGCGTGAATCGGCGCATTCCCATGCGCGTCGTAAGGTTCTGGCGCTCGACAAAGCTGGTGCTGATATGGTCAGGGTCAGGATGCCCCATGACTGGCTTGCGCTCGCAAGAAGTACATTCGGCGGGACTGTAGCGTGTTTCATCCTGAGTTGATTCATAAGTTTTAATCAGCATTGAGTAGTCAATATCGCATCCAAAAGCGCCTTCGACAGCCTCAAGGTAAACCTTCAATCCATCCGAGGTAAGCTGCACGCGGCTGGCGAGACGGCTGGCCAAGTCATCAATGAACATGCGAGCGCTTTGCGCGTCACGGTTGCCAGTCATGAACGAAGGCACAAGCTTTGTGTCGGCATCAATCGCGACCCAAGTCCACACATCCCCGTAGCCGAAGTGCCCTTTCTTTTCGGCCGGAACGTTCTTCTCCTTGGCGTAGACGAATTGCCAAATCTCATCAACCTGAATTTTCCTGCACTTCAAATTGCGAAGCGTGCGGTCCTGATAATCGGCGCAGGCGATCCCCAGGTTCTTGATGAGTTTGAGAATTGTACGCTTCGCCGCTCCAGTCATGCGCTCAATAGCACGAATGGAATTACCCTCTACCAGTACTGCGATGACCTGGGATTGCCTCGTGAAATTCAGTCTGTTCATAATGTAAGCCTTTTGTTTTCTTCGTAAAAATAATTAGGTTGACAAATAACCTTCAAACATTGACAATGGTATTCCTTAAGGTTGACAATGTCGAGGGAGAAGTTGACAAAATTATTTGGGGAGGTTTCCAATCGTGAGGATTCGGGCTCGTGGTGAGGAGATTAGGCGCTATATCATTGAAAACGTTGGGGGGCATCCAAATGATATAAGTAAGGTCACAGCGGACCGCTTCAAAATAACACGCCAAGCGGTTAATAAGCATTTACGGAAGCTTACTTCAGAAAAAGCGCTAGCTAACTCTGGAGCCACTAGAAACCACTCTTATAAGCTTGCCCCCTTAGTTAAATGGCATCGCACTTACCAAGTGACTCCAGCGTTAGCTGAAGATGTGGTCTGGTCCAACGATATAAAACCAGCGCTCGGACAGCAACCAGAAAATGTTTCGGATATTTGGCAATACGGCTTCACAGAAATGTTTAATAATGCGAAGGATCACTCAGAATCGCCTGATATTAGTGTTGGAATATCTAAAACAGCTATGTTATCAAATATATTAATTATTGATCGAGGGATAGGTATTTTTAAAAAAATCCAAGAGGCATTGAATCTGCTAGATGAACGCCATGCAATTTTGGAATTGGCGAAAGGAAAATTCACAACAGACCCGGACCACCACACGGGAGAGGGTATTTTCTTCGCATCTCGTATGTTTGATGCGTTCAATATACGTTCTGGAAATTGTTTTTTCACTCATAAGATAGGGGAAACCGAGGACTGGATTCTTGAGACTGAGAGTGAAAGAGGGACTTCCGTTTGGATGGAGCTCAGCAACCATACCTCCAGAACTTCCAAGGAGATATTTGATCAATACAGTTCAGGCGGAGACTACGGCTTTACCAAAACAGTCGTCCCAGTGAAACTAGCGCAGTATGGGGACGATAAACTCATCTCGCGGTCGCAGGCTAAGCGGGTTCTCGCAAGGGTCGAACTGTTCAAGACCGTAGTGTTCGATTTTGAGGGTCTTGATACTGTAGGTCAATCATTCGCAGATGAAATCTTCAGGGTTTTCCCCTTGCAACATCCTGAAATAGATCTAATTCCAATCAACATGTCCGAAGGAGTAGAGCAGATGGTGCGACGGGCCAGACTTGAAGCAATACTAGGGGAGCCCGCTAACGTTCCGAGTGTCGAATCGTCTCCTGAACAGCCCGAAAAGCAGCCTGATTGAAATCCTCTCCTTTCGAGTGATAGCGCTGCACATGACTCCGAAAGGCGTCAACCAAATCGCTAGCCGTCGTGGTCAAGGTAAAGGCACCCTCGTCTCCCACGTCCCTGCACGCTGAGCAGTGAAATTTGTCCGGCTTGGAAAGCTTAAATGTGAGGATCGGTTCTTTTGTCATGCCCCTATTATGGCAGCCTAGCAGAGTGAGTCAAGGGCCAAGAAATTCAAACTGCACCACTACCCCAATTTCCAGTTTCTTGACTTGCTTCGCGCGCGTACCTAGAATTGAGCGTTCGCATCACTGACAGGCAGGCTGACCGTATGCCGTTCCGCATCTACAACACACTGAGCGGGCAAATCGAAGAGTTCAAGCCACTGCACGACAACCGGGTTGGCATGTATACCTGCGGCCCCACCGTTTACGATTTCCCCCACATCGGCAATTACCGAACCTTCGTGTTCCAGGACATCCTGCGCCGCTGGCTGAAGTACCGGGGATACACGCTCCGGCACGTCATGAACCTGACGGATGTGGACGACAACACCATCCGCAATTCCCAAGCCGCGGGCGTGTCGTTGCGCGAGTACACGGAGAAATACATCAAAGCCTTCGAAATGGATCGCCAACTCTTGAGCCTCGAGGATCCTGAAATCGTGGTGCGCGCCACGGACTCGATCGATGACATGGTCGAGGTGATCCAGACGCTGGTTGAACAAGGTTACGCCTACACGAGTGAGGGCTCGATCTACTTCCGGGTGGCCGCATTCAAGAACTATGGCCAACTGTCCAAGATCGACCTATCGGGCATCCGCGACGGGGCACGGATTGATGCGGACAAGTACGACAAGAACGACGCCCGCGACTTTGCGCTCTGGAAGGCGCCGAAGGAAGGCGAGCCCTTTTGGGAGACGCCGCTCGGCCCCGGGCGACCCGGCTGGCACATCGAGTGCTCCGTGATGTCCATGAAATTCCTGGGCGAGACTTTTGACATCCACTCCGGAGGCGTCGACCTTATCTTCCCCCATCACGAGAACGAAATTGCGCAGAGCGAGGCGGCCACGGGCAAGCCGTTCGTGCGCTACTGGCTGCACGCCGAGCATCTGATCGTCAACGGCGAGAAGATGTCGAAGTCACTGGGCAATTTCTATACGCTGCGCGACCTTTTAGCCAAGGGTTACAGGCCCTCGGCGATCCGATACTTGCTGGCCTCTGTCCCTTACCGCCGGCATTTGAACTTCACCTTTGATGGCCTGCACCAGGCGCAACAATCCATCGACAGGCTCAGGAATTTCCGCTTGCGGCTGGCCCAAGAGTCATTCTCTGCGGGGGAGAATGCCGCTTTGCAGGATCGTGCCCGCGCCGCCTGCCAGGCGTTTGAAGATGCCATGGACGACAACTTGAACACCGCCGAAGCCCTCGGCGCCGTCTTCGCCATGGTGCGGGATGGAAACACGGCCATGGACCAGGGCGAATTCCGGACTGGTGATCGCGCTGCCTTCCTGGACACGCTGGAGCGCTGGGACCGCATCTTCTGCGTCCTCGACGACAATGACCACGAAAAGCTGGTGAAATTCGGTTTCATCAAACCCCGCGATTCAAGCCTGGCCGTTCTCGTCCCTCCGCCGCCTGCGGACATCGGACAGGCGGCAATTGGGAATGGGCACACCGGCGCGCTGGCGATGGAGTTGCTGACCGACGAGGAAATCGAGAGATGGGTTGCGGAACGTGACGAGGCGCGTCGCAAGGGCAATTTTGACCGCGCCGATGAAATTCGCCAGAATCTTCAGAAGGCCGGTGTTATACTAGAGGATAGCAAGCTTGGAACTCGTTGGAAGCGGAAGTAATCATGTCCAACAGATTGCTACAAACCTACGAGGCGAGTCTCTACGGACTTCGGCTTGACACGCGGGGCAAAGACAGCCCTCTCCCTTGGGGAGAGGGTGGCGATCCCGCAGGCGCGGGAGAGCCAGGTGAGGGGTTACTTCTTCAAATCCGCTCCTCAGCCCGCAACCGACCCCTCACCCGTCCCGCTCCGGCTGGTGAAAGCGCCGGCAGCAGGACACCCTCTCCCCAAGGGAGAGGGCAAGATTCCTATGTCCGAAACCCTTCTCAGCCGCCTTATGGTTTGCGCCTCAGGCTGCCATTGTTAGCGCGGCCCAACCTTTTTGGCGGGGACTAATCACTCCCTGCACTCCCTGCTCACTCAAAACCTAAAAGCCAATCGCGCCAGCCGGAAGGCAGCGCAGAGGAGGATTTACATGGAAAAGAAGGTCCCTTCAATCAAAACGCCTCTCCCCGGTCCGGAAGCTCAGAAGGTCCTGGCACTCGACCGCCAATTCATCTCGCCTTCGTATACGCGGGACTACCCCATGGTCGCCAAACGGGGCGAAGGCGTGGGCGTCGAGGACGTGGATGGGAACGTGTTTCTGGATTTCGCGGCGGGCATCGCGGTGGTCTCCACGGGCCATTGTCACCCAGACGTGGTGCGCGCCATTCAGCGCCAAGCGGAAACGCTGATTCACATGTCGGGCACGGATTTCTATTATCCCCTGCTGGTTCAACTCGCGGAGAAAATGGCGGCCATAACCCCGGGCAAATTCCCCAAGCGGGTGGTGTTCGGGAATTCCGGCACCGAGGCCATTGAAGCCGCCATAAAGATGGCACGCTACCACACCAAGCGCCATCGCTTGATTGCGTTCATGGGCGCGTTCCACGGCCGAACCTTGGGCGCGCTTTCCCTGACCGCCAGCAAACCCGTCCAGCGGCGTGGTTTTGGCCCCTTGCTTTCCGGGGTGGCGCACGCTCCGTACCCGAACCCCTATCGATGCCCCGCCGGGCATCGCGCGCCGGAGTGCCTTTGCGATTGGGTCTGCACAGAGTTCATCGAGAATCAGCTCTTCAGGACGGCCGTTCCTCCGGATGAAGTGGCGGCGATTGTGGTGGAGCCGATCCAGGGCGAAGGCGGATACATCGTGCCCCCTCCCAGCTTTCTGGTCAAGCTGCGGCAGATGGCCGATCGGTACGGCATCCTGCTGATTTTCGATGAAGTCCAGTGCGGAATGGGGCGCACCGGAAAGATGTGGGCCTGTGAACATTCCGGCGTTGTACCCGACATCCTGGTCACGGCGAAGGGCATCGCTTCCGGCCTGCCACTCGGCGTGGCGGTAGCCCGCGCAGAGTTGATGGATTGGGGTCCGGGCGCGCATGCCTCCACTTTCGGAGGGAACCCGGTGGCTTGCGCGGCGGCGCTGGAAACTATTCGCCTGCTGGAAGAAAAGTATGTTGCGAACGCCGCGCGCATGGGAGAATACATCATGGGCCGGCTTGCGGACTGGCCACACAAGCACCCGCTTGTGGGCCAGGTGCGGGGGCGCGGCCTGATGATCGGAATCGAGTTAGTCAAGAACCAGGAAACACGTGAGCCTGACCCGGAGGCGCGCCACAAGGTCATCGAGAGGGCATTCCATCAGGGCCTGCTCGTCCTGGGCTGCGGCGAGAGCACCGTGCGACTGATGCCACCCTTGATCATCGAGCGGGAGCACGCGGATATCGCGCTCGAAATCCTCGACGCTTGCCTTTCCGAGGTCGAGAAATAGCTCGGGCAATGGACGCATCGGCGCTCGAATTTCTGTCCGTGGCTAGGGCCTTCGTGACTTGTCAAAGTCGAGGATTGAGCGCTGAGCCCGGGCATTACCTGTCACACGGCGCGGGTCGCTATTACAATGGGTTTGTTGGCACGGTTGATGTATCGTGCGCTGGCATGGAAAGAGCGTCAGCGCGCGCAAAGGGCGGCCTTATTACCGCAGGAAGAGCGGGGCAAATCCCAAATTCCGGACCTCGGTGTACGCGGGGAAACTCTGGCCTATTGGTATCTACGCCAAGCAGGATATACTGTAGTAGCGCGAAACTGGCGTGCCCGTTCAGGCGCCGGAGAGCTCGACTTGGTCGGGTGGGATGGGCCTACCTTGGCCTTTGTGGAAGTGAAGGCTCGGACCTCTGAGGCAACGGGTCCGCCCGAGGTCGCGGTTTCCCCGAACAAACAAAAGCGGGTTATCAGGGCAGCCCAGGAATACTTGCGGCAACTCGGACGGAAACCCATAAATTGCCGCTTTGATGTGGTGAGCGTGTCATTGAATCCGGAGGAGGGCTTGCAAGTTCGGCTGATCAAGGATGCATTCAAAGCTTGACTGGCCGCTCCTCTTCGGAGTTTAGCCGCGGAAGGAGTAAAACCTTTGCCCGAACTAAGGAAAGACCCCATCACCGGGCGGTGGGTCATCATTGCTACTGACCGAGCCATAAGGCCAACGGATTTCGTCCGGGACAAAGTTCAGATCCGCGGCTCGGGCTTCTGCCCATTCTGCCCTGGCAACGAAAAGAAAACGCCGCCGGAAATTCATGCTTACCGCAACGGTAGCGCGCGGGATACCCCCGGCTGGTCGTTGCGCGTTGTGCCGAACAAGTTCCCGGCGCTGGGCATCGAGGGAACACTCAACCGGCAGGGTGAAGGCGTTTACGACAAGATGAATGGCATCGGGGCGCACGAGGTCATTATCGAGACGCCGGAGCACAGCCTGACCTTGGCCACCATGCCCACGCGCAAAGTCGAGGACGTGCTTTGGGCCTACCGCGACCGCATTCTGGACCTCAAGAAAGACCGGCGCTTCAAATACATCCTGATCTTCAAGAACCACGGTGAGGCTGCGGGCGCCTCGCTCGAGCATACCCACTCCCAGCTCATCGCTCTGCCCGTGTTGCCGAAGCGCGTCCGCGAAGAGGTGGACGGCGCGCGTGAACACTACAACTTCAAAGAGCGCTGCATCTTTTGCGATATCATCCGCCAGGAGATGGAAAAGAGTGCGCGCCTGATCGCGGAGAATCAGGCCTTCGTGGTTCTGGCGCCCTTTGCTCCAAGATTCCCCTTTGAGATTTGGATCATCCCGAAGACCCACCAATGTGCCTTCGAGCAATCCCAGAAAGCTGAATTCGAGCAGCTCGCTCCGATTCTGAAGGATATGCTGTCGCGTCTGGACCGCGTGCTGGAGTGGCCTGCTTACAACTACATCATTCACACCGCGCCCATCGGGGAATCCGTAGAGGATTATTACCACTGGCACCTGGAAATCATGCCAAAACTGACCAAAGTCGCCGGCTTTGAATGGGGCACGGGCTTCTACATCAATCCCACATCGCCTGAGGAGTCCGCAAAGTTCTTGCGCGAGGCGGCCCAGCTCCCAACCGCTCCCGCGGACGCATTGCAGAAGGGCGGGCTGGAACCGGCTTGACTTTACGAATCACCGCTTCCTATAATCACTTGACGAGAGGTAAGGTTTGTGGCCAAGCGGGAATAACTCAGTGGTAGAGTGCGACCTTGCCAAGGTCGAAGTCGCGGGTTCGAATCCCGTTTCCCGCTCCAAAAACTACAGTGGCCAGTGGTTAGTGGCGAGTGGTTAGCGAGGGAACTTACTAGCCACTAACCACTAGCAACTGTTCTCAAAGGGCGCGGTACCCAAGTGGTAAGGGAGAGGTCTGCAAAACCTTTATGCGTGAGTTCGATTCTCACCCGCGCCTCCAACATTCCCAGGCGAGCCGCATCTGACAGGATAACCTAAACAATCTTGCAAGCTGTGCGCTCGGCAGGTACAATGCCGCCGCAGTGAATCAACCGGAGGAAAATTGCGGGTGGCAGAGAAACTGCCTTACGTAAGAACTCTCATCTATGCGCTGAGGATCGTGGCTGGCATCTTCATTATTGCCTTGCTCCTTTATGCCGCCAGTCGGACAACCCGCGACTGCACGGTTGGCCTTTATGTTTTCGACATCTGTTCCTGGGTTTGGCTGCGCGAGCAATTGGGCCTTCCCGCCAGCAAATTCCTCCGCGCGGCATTTCTCGAACTCGTGGGACTGACGCTGACAGCAGGAATTTTCTTGACCATCCGGTTCGTGTTCCCCTTTTGGAGAAAAAGATGAACAGACGAATCTTGCTCGGAGTGCTGGCGGTGCTGGTGCCTTTCGGCATCAACGTCAGCGCTCAGACTTACCAATCTCGCATCGAACATCCCATCGTCCGCTACCAGATTTCAGCCAAGTTCGATCCGGCCACGAAGAAGGTCGCGGGCCACTACAACCTTACTTGGTGGAACCACACTGAGGATTCTATTCCGGACCTATATTTCCACTTGTATCTCAATGCATTCAAAAACATGGATAGCACATTCCTGCGGGAATCCTCCCTCAGCAGACGCCGCAGTCTGCTGAAAGAATGGAAAGCCGAGCCGGAAGGACAAAAGTGGGGATGGGTGGACGTCAACAAACTTCAGATTGTAGGCGGCGCAGATCTGACGCCGGCGATAACGTTCGTGCATCCCGACGACGATAATGCCGCCGATCAGAGCGTAATCCGAGTGCCGCTACCGCAGCCCGTTCCACCTCACGGCAGCATTGACCTCTCGGTCGGTTTCACTTCGAAGCTTCCGCGCGCCTTGGCACGCACGGGCTATGACGACGATTACATCCTGGTTGGACAGTGGTTCCCCAAGATCGGCGTTTACGAAGCAGCGGGCGAGCGCGGCCGCAAGGAAGGTGGCTGGAATTGCCACCAATTCCACGCCAACACCGAGTTTTTTGCGGATTACGGAGCCTGGGACGTTGACCTGACTGTCCCCTCGAATTATATCTTGGGTGCAACGGGGTTTTTGCGCCGCACCCAAAGCAATCCTGACCGGACTACAACCTACTACTTCCACCAGGAGGACGTTCACGATTTTGCCTGGACCACCAGCCCGCATTTTATCAAGCTCACCCGCACCTTCGACTGGGGCCATGAAGTACGCGGCGACGAACTCCTGAGCTGGGCCCGAATCCTTAACCTGCCCGCTGACCAGGTTGCCCTCCGCGACGTGTCGGTTACGCTTTTGCTCCAGCCCGATCACCGCAGCCTTGCGGACCGCTATTTCCGCGCCGCCTTCAACGGGCTTAAATATTTCGGTTTGTGGTACGGCCAGTATCCTTACGACACGTTGACGGTGGTCGATCCCCAACGCGGCTCGAACACCGGCGGCATGGAGTATCCCACGTTCATTACATGTGGCGCCTACTTCTGGCCAGGCGAGCATTCTTTTTCGCCCGAGGGCGTCACCGTCCATGAGTTTGGACACCAGTTTTGGTATGGCATGGTAGGGAACAATGAATTCGAGGAAGCATGGCTCGACGAAGGGTTCAACACTTACTCAACCGGCAAAGTCATTGAAACCGCTTATGGCCAGGGATGCAGTTATCAACACGTTTTCGGCATGCCTTTCCTAATTTACCCGTGGTTCAATGTCGAGTTGCCGGAGTTCCCCTTCGCGGGAGTCGGAAATATTCCGCTGGGTACTTACTTCGGGTGTGTCGGAACTCCGGAACGCACCAGCCGCCGCCTCGAATACCTCGAAAATGCCAAGGACGACGAACTAGTCCGGAACGGATGGCAATATCTGGACGGCGGAAGTTATGTGGTTAATTCTTACACCCGGCCGGCTCTCGCGCTCCGAACCCTGGAAAGTTATTTGGGCCCGGAAACCATGGCGCGCGTCATGCGCACCTATCAGCAACGCTGGCGCTATCGTCATCCGGCCACTCGGGACTTTGTCGACGTCGTGAACGAAGTCTCCGGGCAAAATATGAACTGGTTTTTCGAGCAGTTCTTCTACGGCTCAAACGTTGTCGACTATGAAGTCAGTGACCTTAGAAGCGAACCTCTCGAGGGCAAAGTCGGGGTATACGACGAAAATGGAAAAAGGAACACCTACCTCGAACAGGACGCTGCCAAGCTCGCTGAGAAAAGTAAGACCAAACTCTTTCGGTCTACGGTCGTCGTGCGTCGTCTGGGCGAAGCCCTTGCGCCTGTGGACGTGGTGATTCGCTTCGATAATGGTGAGACCATCGAAAGGAACTGGGACGGTAAGTATCGCTGGGTGAAGTTTGTTTTCGAGAAACCCTCCAAGCTGACGTCGGCAGAAGTGGACCCTCAGCGAAAGTTGGCGCTGGAAGAGAACTTCACCCATAACAGCCGGCTGGCCGAGCCAGACAACCGCGCCGCAGCCAAGTGGTACATCCGTTGGATTTTCTGGCTTGAGAATCTGTTCTTCGCCGCCGGTTTTTTTAGTTGAGGCCTGCGGCGTCGGTGAATGACTTAGGGTTGTGCCATGTTGGCGCGTAGCGCCGGCCTTCAGGCCGGCACCTGGAGTTTGGAGAATGCCAATGCAAACGCTCCAACCGCGAAGATGGGGTCATCCCCGGGGTGGATGTCATTCCGAGCGAAGCGAGGAATCTCGCTCTGCCGTGAGGTGGATCGGAGCTCAAGGCGGCCTAGCCGGGCGTAGGTGGAAGAAAGAATCAGAGCGAGATTCCTCGCTTCGCTCGGAATGACAACGAGGGAGGTTCAGAATGAGTGTCGGGTCATCCGTTCGGCAGGGACTCTCCATCACACGCCGCACCGCGTCGGCAGTCGGGATTCTGTTCCTTGCTAATCTCGCCATTGCCGCGCTCGCCGGATTTCCCATCTACCTTGGTATCCAGCGTTTCACCGGACACAGCCTGATGGGCCGGGAATTGGCGCGTGGCTTCTCCGTTGATTGGTTAACGGACTTCGCCTTCAATAATCCGGGTAGCTTCGATCGTTATGCGCCGGTGATTGTTTGCATGGGCTTCGTCTCGTTGGCGCTGAACTCGATTCTGGCCGGCGGAGTGCTGACTCGCTTCAAAGCGCCTGACCTGAAGTATTCGGTCGGAGATTTCTTTCGCGACACCGGACGCTACGCATGGCGTTTGCTGCGTCTCCTGGTCATCGGTCTCATTTGCTATTGGATCGTCTTCAAGCTCCTGAATGAAAAGTTGGGCCAGTTGGTGGACCACTGGACGGGCAACTGGGCCGACGACCGCGCGGTTTTCTGGGCTCGCCTCGCAGTCTCATTGCTCGTGGTGCTGGGCCTGGGTTTTGTCAACCTGGTCATGGACTATGCACGCGTCCGGCTGGTGCTGGAAGAGGGTACGGGCGCGATCCAAGCCTTCCTCGCTTCCCTGGGTTTTTCTCTCGGCCGTCTTAGGAGAGCGATAGGAGTCTATGTCGTGCCTTCATTCTTCGGGTTGGCGCTCCTGGGAGTTTACCGGCTGCTGTTCCCATGGGGATTCATCAATGCAACCATCGCCGGCGGGCCGCACATCCGTGAACTCCTGGCGCTGGCCAGCCTTTTTGTTGTTCAACAAGCCGTTATGTTCGGCCGTTACTGGTTTCGCGTGGCCACCTGGGCCAGCGAGTGGTCCTACTACTCCAGCACAAGAAAGCCGCTCCCGTAGAGGAGATGGGGCTAGGAACTAGGGCAATTCTGAATGGTGAATTCTGAATGGTGAATTGAAGAAGTGCAGCGGTCAGAGGCCCTGGGCGCGGCGCGCAAAGCAAGTTCTGCATCCCCAATTCACCATTCACCATTCACTATTCATAATTCTGCTCCTTACTCTTCTCCTGACTCCTGTCTTCTTCACTTGAAAAGTCCCTTGAGGGGCGGTCGATCACCGAATTTCGGGTCGTCGATCCCCATCGCTTTCAAGATGGTGGGAGCGATTTCCGTCATCCGAATCTCGTGCAGATCCACTCCAGACCTGATATCCGGTCCCACGCGACGAACGAGGCTTCAAGTTCTTGGCGAAAAGGCAAGTATCCGTGCGTTCCAGTCGTACTTTTTTCCCTCGCCAGCAAGTCGCCAGCCGCGCCGCTGCTGAAAGCGTAACGCGTCGGTGCTTCCAGCGCCATCTGCGCGGCAGGCTCCGCAGCCAATTCTTTCAAAGCTGCGTGGTCGAGGACGGCCCACAGCAATCCTTGGTCACGCAGGGGTTTCAAGGCTTCGTTCACCTTGGAGCGAAGGTCCTCCGATTCCGGCCAACAAATGAAGAATGAGCCGTCATTGGCGACAGTGGCGATTCTTCCTCCAGTAACATTCCCTTCCTCGTCTGCGGTCAACAGCCCCGCCTTCACGAACAGCACGTTCGGCTTGATTTGCGTTTGAACGGGCAGAAAACCGTGGTCGGAAACGATGAAGACATCGGTGGAATCAGCCAGCCCGGCGGCCCGGTCGGCGGCCAGTAATTCACCGATGTGACCATCAATCTTTTCGAGGGTTGCGGCAACCTGGGGGCTGTCAGGGCCGAATTGGTGCTCCTCCCCGTCCAGGTCGACCAAGTGAACCAGGAGGAGGTCCGGCTTATGTTTCTTCAGGATGAACGTCGCCAGGCGAGTCCTCGTCACATCAAGTTCCTGCCCGGGTTGGGGCGGGCCGATTTCCAATAGAGCTTCAAATAGGAGACCGGGCGTTGCGTACTTCGCGACGTAGGTGGGATCCACCATCATGGACTTCTGGGGGTCCCAGATCTCCGGCACGTCCCAATCAATCGGCGCGCCTGTCGCCACCGGCCAGAAAACCGCACCCGTCGTCATATGGTGCGCGCGCGCCTCATCCCAGAGGGTTGGCACTTTGATGGCATTCGCGAACCAGAACCAGTCTCCGAGGTTCTTGGCTGGCTCGCGCGACGACAAGTTGGAGTAGATGCCGTGCTCCGCGGGCATCCGCCCGGTAACGATGGTCGTGTGCGAAGGGTACGTCAACGAAGGGTAGACGCCCACCACACCCTCTGCGTAGCTTCCTTCCCTCCTCAGTCTCGGCAAGTTGGAAATGTGAATCTTCGCAGCAAGACGGTCATAGAGGCTGGCTCCCAGTCCGTCCACGGAAATGACCAGCACATGCCGCTCCTGCGCAGGCCTCGGAGACGGCACCCCCTGCGCGCGAAAGCATGGCGGAAGAATTAGCGCGACCAACCCAACCAGTGCGCCCGCCGTCAGAAAAATGCTGGGCGGCTTTTCGTTCTTTGGCCGGGTTGACGTAGAATGAGTGTGGGAATTCTCATGAGCGCAATAACCTCAGCGGGTGAATTTGAAGCCGGAAGTGGCTCGCATCCCTGGTCGCCAATCTATTCCGCCCTGGAAGTAATACTGGTGTACGCTGGGATTGTAACTTACATCTGGCGCTGGCGGTCCACATATCCTCACTTCTGGATGGCGCTCTTGGGCGTCGTGCTTGTCAGCCACTTTCTGCACCGCGATACGTTCCGGAGGCTTGGCCTTTCGTTTGCCGGAATGCGGGCCAACGCCCAGGTCGTATTGCCCATCGCCCTCGCCTTTTACATTCCTCTTCTCGTATTCGCTTTTGCGCGGCATGCCCTGACGTTTGTGCCAGTGAACTGGCAAGCTGCTGCTTCACTGCTGGGCTACGCCATCTGGTGTGCTTTTCAGCAGTATCTTGCCCAATCTTATTTTCATAATCGCCTAATGGAAGTCGTCCGCAACCGCCACCTGAGCTCGCTCCTGGTGGGGATCATCTTCGGCTCGGCGCACATCCCCAATCCAATCCTCATGGTCGCCACCACCGTGGCTGGCGTTGTCTTTGCCGAGATCTTCGCGCGGCATCGAAACATCTGGCCGATCGCGCTGGCCCAGGCAGTGGGGGGATTGCTCGTCGCCGCCGTCTCGCCAGCCTCGCTTATCCATAACATGCGAGTGGGGCCCGGTTACCTGTTCTATGGGCTCCGCTGAGGGATTCATAATCCATGACACGCTGAGCTGTTCAGCGGCGCAAGGCGCTAGAGGGATTTGACCGCCTCCGGAATCGAGGCAGGTAGGGAAGGTCGGCAATCTGGCCTTGAAAATCCGCCGCCCAACGCCCCGCAATGGCAGCGCCGCAACCAGGGCAGGAACCCGTTGCGGTGAGCCGGTAGTCGAAGACGTGGAAGCCGAGGCGTTCGACAAGGAGCTCGTGGCAGTTGGGACAATACGTGTTCTCGAGCTCCCCCGTCCGGCCGGGCATGTTTCCAGCATAGACGAAGCGCAAACCCGCAGCCTTGCCGATCCCGGCCGCACGCACCAGCGTTTGCGAGCTGGTACTCTCCAGCTCCGTCATCTTGTAGTCCTGGTGAAAGGCTGTGACGTGCCAGGGGATGTCTGGCGAAACGCTCGCCAGGAATTCCGCCATGCGTTTCAGTTCGTCGTCCGAATCGTTGAATCCCGGAACAATCAAGGTGACGATTTCCACCCAGAATCCCATTTCGTGCAGCTTGCGGATGGTATCCAGGATAGGCTGCATTCGCCCCCCGAGCTGGCGATAATGCCGGTCATCAAAACTCTTCAGGTCCACCTTGAAAAGGTCTACCCAGGGCCGCAGGTATTCCAGCACCTGCGGCGTGCCGTTGCCATTGGAAACATACCCCGTGGTGAGCCCCGCCGCGCGGGCTTCCTTGAAGACTGCCACCGCCCATTCGCTGGTGATGAGCGGCTCATTGTAAGTGCTCACCACGACCTTCGCCCCCTGCTGCACTGCCTCCTGGACCAGCTCTTCTGGTGTCACGCGCAAGGGAGACGAAACTGCGCTTGGGTCGCGCAAGGCCTGTGAGGTAACCCAGTTCTGGCAGTAGCCACAGTGCAGGTCGCAACCCAGCATCCCAAAGCTGTAGGCCAGCGCGCCAGGGTAGGCGTGATAAAAGGGCTTCTTTTCGATGGGATCGCACTGCGCGCTGGCGACGTAGCCCCAGGGCACAAACAGCTTACCGCCCTCGTTGTAGCGGACCTTGCAAACTCCCACTTGCCCATCCGGTATTCGGCAGCAATGCCCGCAGGCGTAACAGCGCACGAAGCCGCGCTCGAGCTTCTCGTAAAGCTCACCCTCTCGGACGGTTTTCTGTAAGACTTCTTGCAGGGTCGCCATGATTGCACTCCCCGCCCCCACCAAGTCGGGGGATCCCCCTCACTACCATCTTACTCCACAACGCCACCTCAATACAGGTGCCCAGTCGTCAGTGGTCAGTTGTCAGGGGTCAGTTGTCAGTGGTCAGTTGTCAGTGGTCGGTTGTCAGTGGTCAGTTGATAGGCACGGACATCCATCCCCACCTACCACCTACTACCTACCACCTACCGACTACTGACCTAGTATCGGGGAACAACACGGCTTCCTAACCGGTTTCGGCTCCATCAATTCCACGCGCGTGTAATTAGGATCGTAGAGGTTCAATTGCCACTTGCCGTCCCGCCCGATCTTGGGTTGTTCTGCTTTGTACCCTCGGTCCACCGCCGTCTTATAGGCTGTTTCAACACTTGGAACACCGAGCGCCAGGTGGTGCATCACACCGAGCGTTTGTGGCGTGGGATTGCGAACATTCAGCATGTACTCGAGCCAATCGCTGCCTTCGGGGACACGCATACAGACCCAGTCCACACGGTCGTCGCTCATGCCGCCGTACCACATCAACTGGAAGCCGAGAACGTCTTTGTAGAAGCGATCCGCGGCAGCGCGGTCAAGGACTGTGACCCCCGCGTGGATCATGTGCTGTGAGATACGAGTGTCCGGGAGGAATTTGCCAAAATTCCGGCTTTGGAGCGAGCCGGGCAAGTATTGCACGAATTCGACGGAGTGCCCCTCCGGATCCTTTACCATGAAGCTCAGATTGCCGTCGAGCCCGGGCCTCAGCGTATTGGGCACTGTCACGCCCCGTTCGGCAAGGTAGCCCCGCAGTGCTTGGGCATCCGTGGTCTCGAAAGCAATGTGCGAAAGCCTGTCTTCGGTTGGGCTGCTCAGATTGGGGAAAACTTCAATATATTGATGATCGTTCACCTTAAAATAAGTTGGCATCAGGCCGCCCGTCGGTTTATCTACCGTGAACACCTCCTGAAATCCCAAGGTGTCTGCGTAAAACTCCCGGGCCACAGCAAGGTTGTCGGTCTTCAGCCCAATGTGCGCGATCCCAACAATTGGCGGGCGACGCGTCACAGGCTTGCCTGCACCGATAACTGCGAACAATGCCGCAAAAACGCCAAGACCAATCATAGCGGGCAAGGCGGTGAGCTTTGTAGAGACGAAAAACCTGCCCAGTGATCTTCGAGCTCCGGCATCTCTTATCGTTTCAAATGCTTTCAAGGCCATACCTCCGACGTGCAGCGGCTCCGCTGAAATCTGGAATCCGCCCTCTCATACCAGGGTGCATTCAAACGGACACTGATCATATCATAAGCTTTTTGATGGGTTCCAATTCGGGTGCGTTCTCTGTTCCGCGCAGTGGCAAAAGCAAGCTTTGCCAAGGACGTTGGGCGACGCGCTCCAATGCTTCGTGTGGGGATGACCGGGCTGGCGCAGAGCGCAGCTCTGCGGCCCACAGACAAGACCGAAATCAGGCGAGCCGATCAATCTCAAAAAGCTGGTGTGGCGATAGGCGCTGCTGGTCAGGAAGTGCAGGTCTCAGGGCGCAAAATGGCGTTTGTGGGTGGGCATGACCAGCGCTAGTATGGCACGCTGAGGCGCAGAACTGCGCTCTGCGCCAGCCAGCGCCAGCCATCAGCTCATTAGGCGACGCCCTGCAAGGCGAGAATCCTTTTCTTCACACGGGGTGGAAAGTCCACAAACAAAAAATAGCTTTTGTGATAGAGGTAATCCTCGTCACTCTCGTCGACAATCCGCACCAGATCATCCCTGGCCGCCACCGGATCGGGAAGAATCCGATAGACCTTGCCGGGAATGAGCGACGCCTGGTAGTCGGTATTGTCTACGCAAAGAGCGAACGGTTTCGTTGGTGTTTTCATGATTCGTCCAAGTAGCGCTTGATTTTCATGTCCCTTTGGCCAATCCCATGCGCCTCATACCAGTGTAACTCCACCACGCGCAGAGCGCCATTCGCGAGCCGGACAGTACCGGTCCCTTTCATCTTTCGCCACCGGCCTTGACCATAGGCCTTTCGGAGGTACGAGCGGACCCGGACACCTGGACCCGCGGCGATGACTTCCACGTTTGCTACGGGGCCAACAAGCTCAAACTTCATTCGCCCTCGCACACAGGGCACGGTTTCGCATCTCACAGACTCTGAAGCCCGGCCCTTGCGATCCTAACAAGCCATGACTCGTCGGTCTGAGGCAACACCTCTTTAGCTGTTGACTGTCGACTGTTGACTGTCAACTTAGTCGGCCGCCTTGGCCACTCTCGCCATGGCGGCAATATGCTCAGGCGTGGTGCCGCAGCAGCCTCCGATGATTTGCGCCCCAGCTTTAATGAGATCACTTACTTTGGAGGCCATGAATTCCGGCGTCTCTTTGAACACCGTCTTCTCCCCTTCCAGGACCGGCATGCCTGCGTTGGCGTTAATCAGGATGGGCGTGTTGGGCTGCGCAGCCCTCATCTGGCGTGTAATCTCGATCATGTTCATGATACCGTTGCCGCAATTGGCGCCCACGATGTCCGCGCCGGCCGCCGCCGCCTCCCGCGCCGCGCGTTCCGGTGTCACGCCCATCATGGTGCGAAAACCACGTGCGCCGGCTTCAAAGGTGAAGGTGCAGATGACCGGAAGCTTGGTATTTTCCTTGGCAGCCTTGATCGCCTGCACCGCTTCGCTGAGGGATGTCATGGTCTCAATGCACAGGGCATCCGCGCCGCCCTCCTCCAAAGCCACTACTTGCTCCTTGAAAGCCTTGTAGAGGTCTTGCGGCGTCACATCGCCGCCCTCGTCCTCTACGATGTGTCCGGTGGGGCCAACCGAAGCGGCGACGTAACCCTTGCCTGCCATGGCCTGTTTGGCGAGTGCAACAGCAGCCTGGTTCAACTCTCTCACTTTGTCCGCGAGCCCATAGGGCTTCAGCTTGTAACAAGTGCCGCCAAACGAATTCGTCTCCACGACGTCAGAACCCGCAGCGATGTAATCCTCGTGAATCCCTTTAACGACGTTCGGGTGAGAGACACACCACGATTCCATGCACTCGCCCGGGTTCAAGCCCTTGGTTTGCAGATAGGTGCCCATGGCTCCGTCGGAAATCAGAATGTCCCCTTGCGCCACTCTTTCTTTGAAACTCTTCATATGAATTTCTTCTTTCATCCTCTTGAGCAAGCTATGAAATCAGTTGCTCATGATTCTGTGTCTTAGCATAGTGCTAGTGCTCAGCTTAACACATTGCCGCAGGCTTCAGGTGTCAGGCGTCACGCAAAGGGTAAAGGGTGAAGGCTAAGGGTTAAAACTGAAAGTTGGAGTGCTTCATCCTTTACCCTTTATCCTTTAGCCTTTACCTGACACTTGGCCACTGGTTTATATGCCCATTACCTGACCCCTGACACCCGGTGCAGCGCGTCTAACGCTTCTTTACGTTTGCCGACTCCGGCCGCCTGTCCCAGAGCGCCGCTCTGCGCCCGGCGGATTTCTAATGCCTGGAGACGTCAAACTCGAAGCTCGTGTAGCCCCCCTTGTACTCGCCCGTCCGCTGCCGCCTTTCGATTCGCAAATCCCGGTTCGATGCCCCACAAAACGCGTTTTTTGGCCCCTTTTTGGGGTTTGATTGGTGTTCGTTTGCACCAAAAACCAGTTCGTTTTTAGCGTTTCAAAATGCCAAGTCCTTTGTTTGCACTAGATCGGTAGGTTCGTTTCGCAAAAATAACATCTTTTTACCATTTCCCTGCCTTTTTCCCCTTGCGGGTCCCTTTCGCCTACCCTTGCCGCCGCTTGCCGGTGCTCTCTTGCGACAACTCTAATAGGCTACCGCGAGTGGCTGGGGATGTCAAGAGAAAAGTGCAGGAGACAAAAAGGCGGGTAGCAAGCGTCAGGGGTCCCACTGCTGCTCCTGCGTGGTACTGCAACGAGCGTTGAGATACAATCAAGGCCATCCTGTGAACGGAGGCACCTATGACATCGCAGACGCCAGACACGCAGGCCGTACTTGAACGACTGCAGAAGCTGGAGAGGCAGAACCGCAGGGTCAAGCGGATGGGTTTGCTGGCGCTGACAGCGGTCGGGGCGGTGCTGGTGGTGGGCCAAGCCGCCCCGAAGACCCGCACCATTGAAGCGGAGAAGTTCGTACTTGTAGACTCGGCTGGTAAGATAAGGGCTGAACTGTCGATGATGCTCGACAGACCCAGCCTCGTTATGCTGGACGAGGAGGGAAAGGCGCGGGCGGACCTTTCCGTTGAGCCGGACGGGCCCCGGCTCGCATTGTCCAACGAAGCAGGAAAACTCCAAACGGAGCTGACAGCGTACAAGGGTCTGAACGGCCTCCTAACCTATAACCACGCGGGAACAGCGTCAACCCTCTTGGGGCAAGGGGAGGCAGGACCCGCGCTGGAGATCTTCGACGCCGACGGGAAGCCCCATTTCCGGTTGTGGTCAACCAATCAAGCGCCCCAGATGTCGTTCCGGGATGCGGGTGGAAAGGAAAGGGCCGTCATGTACCTGGAGCCGCATTCCGGGTCACCGAGCATAGCCTTCTACGACCAGCGCGAAAAGGTCATGGCCGCATTTTTCGCGGGTGAGATGGGACCGCACCTTGCCCTGAACGACGCAGACGGAAACCGGCGCGTGGAACTTGCGGTCAAGGACGGCGCACCGACGCTCCACATGCAAGACGCTAAAGGGAACGTCACTTGGAGCACCCCAACCGAGAACGTGGCAAGTACCACCCCGACTAGCGGCGGCCAGCGGCCGCGCATATTCATAGAGGCATGGAAACTCCCGGGTGCATTTAAGGCTGTTCAGCCCACGCCCGGGGATTTCCTATGGGCCAACGTCGCGCCTACCCTGCTGAAGGACTCCAGTGAAAAGATGGCGGCCTTTGCCAAGGTATGCCCGCAAGCGACTGTGACCATAGACCGGCAAAGGGCGGATTACACGCTCCGTACACAGGAGTACTATGAAGTCTCCGAAGACGACAGACGGGGATACTCATTCGGGTTCCAGCTTTTCGACAGCGAGGGAAGCCAAGTCGGGACTGGGCCGGAGGGTTCTTCGCTGGAGGACTCGCTCGCCGCAAGCTGCAAGGCCATCGTAAGCGACTGGATCAGCAAGAATCAGGGTCGCCGTTGAACTCGCAGAGCGCGGATTGGAGGCACCTTAAATGAGGAACAGAATCGTCTTCATGCTGGGCCTTACGTTGCTTGTCGGAGCCATGGCTTTGTTATCTAAGGAAGAAGGGAAGGCTCCGCTGCCCAGCAAGGTTTTGGAAGCGCGTACCATCTATCTCGTGAACGACTCGGGCGACACCAAGGCTTTGGACGCTGCCTATAATACGCTGAAAAAGTGGGGAAAGTACGAAGTTGTTCAAGACCGAAGCAAGGCCGACCTGCTGCTGGTATTGACGGAGAATGCGGATTACGTGTATTCGATGAACACAGCAAGCGTTTCCTCGAATCAACGAGGGACATATGCGCAAGGGTCGGGGGTCTCGATTCCCGTCAAGGCCAGGACGTTCTTTCTTCGCTTGTTCGACGCAAAAACCGGCGAACCCCTTTGGACTGAGACACGACTAATGTACTGGACCCCGGCAAAGACCGCCAAGCTCCTTGTAGAACGATTGAGAAAGCGGGCTGCGCCGGAGTAACGGTGGCCCGCGTTGAGAACGGGCAGCGCGGAGTTGTTCTTTGATTGCGCCGCTTCCGCCCAAAGAAAGAACCCCGGAGTCTGCAAAAGGCAAATTGTGGGCTACCCGACGAAAAGCGGTTATACTTGCGAGATGGCGGAGCAGACCGAGGGAGGGCGGATGCAAGCGTTCGACCTGAAGCTGGCGGACAAGACATTTGGGGAAATCCAATCGTTCGGAGTTTGGCTGGACAAGGAGCCGACGCGGACCGTTTGGTTCCACAATATGCTGCTATGCCTCATAAACGCGCTGGTCCGCGAATACCGAAACTTGGTGATCGGATACAAAAAGTCGACTCCGCTGCTCGCTTCGGCCTGTCGCAACATGCTGGAGCTCAACATCTACACAAAATACGCATTCATTAAGGGCTCGAACGCTAGGGACCTCGTCGACGATAGGTGGATTGACGCCATTGAAATATTCAAGTCGTTCCGCAACTGGGTTAGGTTCCATGACCCAGGTATGCTGACGCCGGGGATCGACGAGACAATCAGGAATTTCGAAACAGTAAAGGCGAAGCAAGGCATCACGCGAACTGGCTACCTGAGAATGAAAAAAATGGCTTCCGACGTGAACTTCCGCGAAGAGTACGAGCACATGAACAAGGTGGCGTCGAAGCTTGTCCCCCCCCCGCATTCTCGGTGCTCGGCGGCTTCGACGAAGGTGAGCTGGCCGAACTGAAGCCAATCCTGTTCAATTCCGGCGTCCGGTTCGGGGTCGAGGCATCCATCGAGATACGGCAGTACGTCACGAAAAACGGCGTTGAGCCGCTGCCCTAAGGACCAGCCGGAACGGTCCAGCGTCCAGGGACGCTTTCTTTCAGCGTTTGCGGCGAGGGTTGGGCTGGAGAAATGGAGAAGTAAACTTCTCGAAGTCCACTTCAGACTCAGCACAGAGTCCTTTCAACCTGGCTCGGAAATAATGAACTAAATGCTCTGCCTGATGGTCTGGTGCCGCAGTGAATTCGCCCATGTGATCCAGCGTCGGATTTCCTTCCTCATCCACAAAGCGGTGCATTAATCGACCTTGTTCGGTAAAGGCGTACTCGTGAACAAAACCGACCGATGCGGAGGGAATTCGTAAACGACCTTTGCACATGCCCTCTAATTGTAACCCCGACGGGCGTGGGCCGGATAGATATTGCTTCCGGGCACGTGCGCCATGCCTCAGAATGACAGCGAGGCTCCGGGATATTGCAAGGCTCGGACTCTGCGCGGGCGTCAGATCGGCATGGGGCGAGTTCTGCTACTGCGCGGGCGACTACTTTGCCATCTTGACATGCGCGCGCGCGCCGCGCCGCAGCCGTGCGGCGCGGACCGTGTTCGACATCAACATGGCGATGGTCAATGGCCCCACGCCCCCCGGCACCGGCGTATAAGCAGCCGCCTTTTCCTTCACGTCTTCAGGCTGCACGTCCCCCACCAGGACGGAACCTTTAGCCTCAAGGTCTTTGAGCGCACGTGAGGGATCATGGAAGATTCGACGAATTTCCTCGGGGGTGGTCAGGCGGTTGATGCCGACGTCGATCACCACGGCGCCGGGCTTGATGAATTCGCCCGTCACATAGGCCGGCTTGCCCATGGCCGCCACCAGGATATCGCCCTCGCGAGCCACCGCCGGCAGGTCGCGCGTCCTCGAATGGCAAATGGTTAGCGTGGCATGTTGATGAAGCAGCAGCATGGCCACAGGCTTTCCCACGATGTCACTCCGTCCTACCACCACGGCGCGCGCGCCTTTGATGGGAATCTGGCTGCGGACCAGGATTTCAATGATTCCCGCCGGGGTACAGGGAACCAGGCCCGGCGTCCCACTCACCAGGTGTCCGACGTTGATAGGGTGGAACCCGTCCACGTCCTTGGCCGGGTCCACAGCCTCGAGCACGCGCTTGGAATCAATTTGCGGCGGCAGAGGTAGCTGAATCAGAATGCCATCAATTTCATCGCGGCGATTGAGCGATTCAACGAGCGCCAGCAGCCGCTCCTGGGAGGTGTCCGCGGGCAAGTCAATTTTCTCGCTGTAGACCCCTAAGGATTCACAGGTCTTCACCTTGGTGCGCACGTAGATTTGCGAGGCAGGATTCTCACCCACCAGAACCGCTGCCAGTCCCGGCGTGATGCCAGCGCTCTTCAAGTCGTGAATCTCGACGGCGAGCTCCGCCTTGATTTGGTCGCGGATCTTATTACCATCCAAAATAGTTGCTGCCACGGTGGTTCTCCTTGATAGGAAGCTCTCAGCACTCAGCCGTCAGCTCTCAGCCGTCAGCTCTCCCGCCGCGGCGGGTCAGCTTCGGGACTTCCTGCCTAGTCCCACCGCCTTCGCTGCTCACTGCCTGCTCCTCGCGCCCTACCTTTTGTCTTCTCGCTTCTGGCTTCTGGTCGGCAGACCCAGCGGCGCAGCAATAAACCCATCGCCCCCGTAGTGGCGTTACAGCCCAACCCAGGGCTCGCGCCCTGGGCTAAATTCTTCCGCCCCTAACGGGGCTAAGCCTTCCTACCGCGACTGTTCCGCCGCTTTCACCGCCCGCTGCCTACTGCTTTCTGGCTACCGCCTTCTGCTTACTGCCTACTGCTTTCTGCCTTCTGCCTTCTACTTTCTGCTTTCTGCCTTCTGCTTTCCGCCTACTGCCCCAACTTTCCTTCACGAAAGGCCCGGATGTAGTTTGCACAATACTCGTCGCGCGCCAGCAAGGCTTCGGCCGCCCAGATATTCATCATCAATTGCGGGTCGCACGGATCGACGATCGCGGCGTCCAGGCCTTGCGCCATCAGCAGGAGAAGAAGGACCTCGTTGAGCAGCTTGCGCACGGGAAGTCCAAACGAAACGTTGCTGATGCCCGCGCTGACATGAACGCCAGGATACCGGGCCTTGATCTGCCCTGTGGCTTCCACCAGTGCTTTGCCATGTTCCGGGCCGGTGCTGATGGGAAGCACGCAGGGATCAACGTAAATATCGTCCAGGACGAATCCTTCCGCCGTGAGCCGATCGACGAGGTGGCTCGCGGTCGAGACGCGCTCTGCGGCCGTGTTGGGCGGCCCCGCCTCGCCCAGGCAGAGAGCGATCACTTTGGGGCGGAACTCCTTCAAGAGAGGAAGCAGCGCCCGAATGCGCGCCGGCTCATCGGTGATGGAATTGATCATCGCTCGCTGTTGGCAAAGCGGGAGGGCGCCTCGCAGCGCTGCGGGGTCTGCGCTGTCCAGGCAGAGCGGGGTGGCGAGGGTTTCCTGCACGATGGTCACGAGCCATGGCAGGACCTCCGTCTCCTGACCAGGCAGGCCGCCATTCACATCCAGCATGTCCGCGCCGGCATTGGCTTGCTTGCGCGCGATTTCCTTGAAGAACTCTACGTCTCTCTTTTGGGCGGCTTCCCCAACCTTCTTCCGGGTGCAATTAATAAGTTCGCCGATAACGAGCACGGGATCTAAGCTCCTCCTTGCTGGGCCATGGGCGCGATTTGCAGATCTTTCCGCTTGTCGACGTTGTCCAACCCCGCCATGCGATTGGCCAAGGCGTTCGTGTCGTCCAAGGACCAGTCGCGCGGGGGGATCAGGGTGCGCGCGAATTTCCGGGGATCATCTCCCACCGCCAGCGCGCCGCGATAGATCACGTTCCAGATGCAAAGCTGTTCGGGGCGAGCCTCGCAGGTTCCGTCAACCCTCGAGCCTCCGCAGGGGCCGTTACGAAGCTCCTTGTAACAATGTCGCATCGAGCAGCCTGCATAGTCGAGGTAGTCCTGAACACAATCGCCGCAACTCTTACATCCCAGAGTGGCTTTTCGGTAGAGCGTGGAAGGCTCCAGCAGCCAGTACCACAACCCATGACGCCAGGAATTCCCCGCGGCCCCGTCCCCATTCGCCTTCAGCCGGGAGCTGAAGAAGCGCGCGCCGAAAGAATCCGTTGCGATTAGGTGGCGGTGTACCAGCTTGGAAAGCCATTGGACAAAGGTCGCGTGCGGTTTCTTACGGCTGAGCTGGTAACTGCCTGCACCATCAGGTAAGCCATTTTCACCCCGCGGCAGCAGGTAAAACTCGTCTGCATAGGGGAAGATCAGCTCGTCCATCTTGCTACGCCAGTCGCTCCCGAGCGCGGCAACACGTTCGGCGATGGTCATGAAATCTCGATGCGTGAGACCAAATCCGCCGACGTGCGCTCCCGCAAAGCCGAGATCCTTCGCCGCCGCCACCATGAGCGCGGCGCGCTCCAACCGTTGGGGTTTCTTCTCCTTTTCGAGCCGCCGGATGAGCTCGTCCGGAATGACGCAGCCCGCCACTTCACCGGCTTGCATCATCTGCGCAATCTTGGCCGTGGGAACATAGACATTGGCGAGAACGGGGACGTGTCCCAGGCCCTCGCGGGTCAAGTAGTGCTTCAGTTCGCAGAGTTTTCGGAGGTTGTACCCCAACTGCGTGATGATGAACTGCGCTCCAACCGCGATCTTCAGTTGCAGCTTGTAAAACTGCATCATCTGGTCGGACTCGTGAACCTTGTAGGGGTTCACAACAGCGCCCGCAAAGAAATCGAAAGGCGTGCTGTGAACCGTCCGCGGCCCCAGCCGGTACTCGATGCCCGCCCGCATGGCCTGAATCAGCCAGAGGAGGAGCACGGAGTCCAGGTCGTAAACAGGCTTGGATCTTCCGCCGAAGCCCTCCTTTTGAGCATCGCCCGTCAAAGCCAGAACGTTCTCGACGCCCTCGCGCGCCAGACCGTGAAGGCGGCCTTCCAGGAAGGAACGGTTTCCATCCTTGGCGGTGAGATGAGCAATCGGTGTCAGGCCCCGTTCCTTGATGAACGAGACAAAGGCTTCAGGGGGCAGCGCCGGGTTGCCACTCGGCAGGTCGGTCACACTGATGACCTTAATCCCGTCCGGCTGCGCCGCCGCTTCTTTGACGAAGGTCTCCGCCTCGGCCATGTTGTGATCACGGCCCAGGACCAGCTCCGCGGTGCAGAAGAACTCTTTTTTTTCGAGTGCTAGTCTCAAATGGTTCTGGGTCCGAGCCTCTCCATCCTGAGTCATTTGCCACTCCTTCCCTACCCGTAAGAGCGCGGTTCTCGTTCTCCGTGTGCCGTTAAAGTTGCCTTGTAACTATCGACCAGGCGAAGGCCGATCAGCGCGGCAAGGTGCTTGAAGAAAGTCATTCCGCTTACCGGGTCCTCGTGCAGGATCTGATCCAACTGGTACTTTTCGATCTTCGAGACCTTGACTGGACCCAGGCATTCGGCGGAAGCCGTGTAAGTGTTGTTCCCCACCAGACTCGACCAACCGATCACATCGCCCGGGTCGCTGGCCACGTGGGCCAAGAGCCCTTGGGGTCCCACGCTAACCCGCACCCGCCCTTCAGAGAGAATATAGAAATTGCGTGCGGGGTCGTCTTGGTGGAAAAGAAAATCCCCCTGCGCGTGCGATTCCTCGATAGCGCTTTCCAGGATCTTCTTTCGAGTTTCATCGTGCATTCCCTCGAAAAGATAAGCCTTATCAATGTACATCGTCTGCTCCTGTTTTAAAACAGTCCCGATACTTTTCCGGTCTTCACATCCACATCCACCCGGCGGAAACCGGGGTTGGAAGACGTCCCGGGCATCAAGCTGATGATGCCCGCACACGGGCAGAGGAACTTCGCGCCCGAGTACACCAGGACGTCCCGAATGGGCAGAATCCAACCTTGCGGAACGCCCTTGAGCGTTGGGTCGTGGCTTAAGCTCAGGTGCGTCTTCACCATCATGGTGGCGTAATCGGCGAATTTGGGATCGGACTCGAGCTGCTTGGACTTGGCTTCCGCCTCCGGCGCCCACGACACTCCATCCGCGCCGTAAACGACTTTGGCGATAAGTTCCACGCGGTCTCGCAGCTTCATCTCGAATGGGTACAGGTGTTGAAAGCGGGCTTCGTCCTTGCAGGCGTCCATCACAGTATCCGCCAGCTCCAGGGCTCCTTCGCCGCCCTTGGCCCAGTGTTCGGAGGATGCGCATCGGGCCCCTGTAGCTTCCACAGCCTTGCGCACCAGGGCGATTTCCTCCGGGGTGTCGGTATGGAATTTGTTGATGCAGACCACCGGATTGATCCCCGAGCGACGAATGATTTTGAGGTGGTGCAGCAGGTTGGGAAGCCCTTTTTCGAGGAGCTTCAGATTCTCCTTGGTGTATTCCTCGGCAAGAGGTATACCCGGCGCCACCCTGGGACCGCCCCCGTGCATCTTGAGAGCGCGGACGGTGGCGGTCAGGATGGAGACGTTCGGCTTCAGGCCGCTGTAACGACACTTGACGTTCCAGAACTTTTCGAAACCAATGTCCGCCGCAAAGCCGCTCTCCGTGACGTGATAATCGAACATCTTCAGGCCGAGCCGGTCGGCGATGATGGAGGACTGTCCCACGGCGATATTGGCGAAGGGGCCGGCGTGCACCATGCAAGGCTGGTATTCCGCCGTCGAGCAAAGTGTGGGGTTAATGGTGTTCCGCATCCAGGCCGTCATAGCTCCCGCAACGTCCAAGTCGGTTGTGGTGATCGGATTCCCCTTCTTATCATAGGCAACGGTAATCTCCCCGAGGCGTTTTCTCAGGTCGGCCAGATCGGTGACAATGGACAGAATGGCCATCAGCTCGGAACTGACGGCGATGCCGAACTTGGACTGCATCATGAAGCCGTCCTGCTTGCCGCCAATCCCGATGATAATGCTGCGCAGCGCCTGCGCGCAGAAATCCATGACCCAGCCCATTTCCACGCGCGTGGGGTCGATATCCAGGCGGCGCATTTTGCTGAGCTGCTGTAGTTGCTCGTCGCTATAGTTTCGCTCGTGCTGCATGCGAGCGGTAAGCGCCACCATGGCCAGATTGTGGGCGCGCTCGATGTCGTTGATGTCGCCCGTCAGACCTAGGGAGAACTCGGTCATGGGGATCAGCAGGGCGTTCCCCCCGCCGGCGGCCGTGCCCTTTATGTTCATAGTCGGACCGCCTGATGGCTGCCGCAGGCACCCGCCAACATTTTTCCCGCGCTTGCCCAAACCCTCCATCAAACCGAGGGAAGTTGTGCTTTTTCCCTCACCTAAGGGGGTGGGGGTAATAGCTGTGACTTCAATATACTTCCCGTCAGGACGATCCTTTAGTCTTTCAATAATCTTGAGGAAATCCAGTTTCGCGAGCCGTCCCATGGGGATCACTTCATCTTGTTGCAGCCCCAATCTTTCTTCCCATTCGCGGGGACTGGGCATCCCCTGTTCGGCTGCTTCTGAAATCTGCCAGTCTTGCATTTTTGTCGCGTCGTACGCCATCCTTTGGCCTCCAGAATCTCGATAGGATTAACGACTCAACATCATGGCGAAGCTGCGAATGCCGAGGTTTGCTGACCTCTTCCGGATGCGTTGGGCTGTCTCCACACTTCGCTCCCCCGGTTTGTGCACCGCCAGCATTAAGTCAACGTCCCTGGCGGTCCCGCGGCTGAGATGCTCGGTCCCGGCTTCCATATCCAGAATTGGACAGGGGCGCGCAACTCCGCAGCGAGACCAAGAGCCGATGCGGAATTCACGTCCGGGTCAGCGTCGATGGCCAAGGCCTTTAGATGATCGGTTGCGCGCAGGCAAGCAAGAGTGCCGGCTAACGTGGACCTCTCCACGCCACCTTCCCCGAACACAGCGACTTTGAGTGCCACGTCCTGTATTTCCAGCAGGTTACGTGCCATACCCGAGCTTCTTCACCAATTTCAGGGCCTGGATACGCATTCGTTTGACAAGTGATTTAAGGGAGTTAGATATAACTGGAGCAGGTCAACGGGTGAGATGGAAATGAACCCTAAACTGATCGCGCAGCAAATGGGGAGTTTGGCACTCTTTATTAGGACAAATCACGTTTGCTGGGAAAAACGCACAGTTGACGGTTTCCTCGCCCCTCGGCCATGATGCCCGATTCCCTGCGAAGCTTGCCTTTTCGACTGTCAGATGGGTTTCCACCTGAGCCGTGGGTTTTCCTTATCTTTTGTGGCATTTGAGGGCAGCGATTGGGCGGTGCTCATGGATGCGGCGAGCGGTCGCCGAAGCATACCGCCGGGCTTTTTCGACTTCCTATTCAACTGGCCATCTGGGTGGCCCGGAACAACCCCTTGCCTATACTGTCCAGTCGGCTTGGAAAGACGGTTGAGGAGGAGTCTCACCGATGGGTTTCTGGGGTATTCTGGCTTCAGGTCGCGTCGGGCATTCCAGTCACCAAAAAGAACGGCCTAATTCAACCGCACAACGAATGTCTCCGTCGCCAAGTTCGCCCTGCGGAGGCTTTTTGCCAGCGCGCGCGCAGCGTCTTCGGTGCTCTCGTGACCAACGCGGACGCGGCAAAAGAGGCCGCCGCCGCGTTCGAAGTCCTGAATGATGACCGGCCCGAATTGAGACTCGATACGCTCCTTCAACCGCTCAGCGTTGCTCCGGTCTCTAAAGGCTCCCACCTGTACCGCGAAAATCCCGTGGATCGCGCCGCCCGACCCAAATCCCAAAATCTCCGGGCGTACCAGTGCAGTGGATGGCATGTGCATGGCCTGAGCTGCCGCAGAAGAAGCTGTGACTTGCAAGCCTCTGTCCTTCTCGGCGAACGACTCGCCCTCGTGTACCAAATACACCTGACCGAGGACTTCGACGATGGCTTCCTTCTCCCCGCCAGCCTTCTCCACATACCCGAGGGTACTGACTGCCGACTGAGTTCCCCTCCCGTCCGAAGGAAGAGTGGGTACAACAGCGGGCGAGGTGGGCACAACGGCTTGCGGTATCTTCACTTCAAACCGACCGCCTGAGTAGTCAGCCAGGGGTTCGGGCTGCATGATACCGAACTGCTCAGACTCCAACTCTCCCTTGCCACCACGGATTCCTTGCAGCTTGCCCACGGTGGAAGACTCAGACCCTGAAGCCACTAGAGGTGGCACGCCAGCCTCTTGAGTGGAGGAGCTTGTCTGAAGGGGTTGGGATTCGTGGCCAAACGAATCCGGCGCATTGATTGGAGGGGGTAGGGCGTTCGCTACCTCGAGGTTGGCCGGGGTGGGCGCCGGGACGCGGAAACTATTTGCGAATGACTTGGTCTGCGGCGCGAGGCGAACGTGCTCCCCCTCGGCGACGATTGCTTCAACCCGACCATCCGCTCTCTCCACATAGCCTAATTCCTGGCCGACGGATGGTTCTGGAACGCTGGCAGCAGAACCAGCAGCGAATCCGCGATTTGTGCCGGGGTTTGAAAGCACCTCGGGAGCAGGCCGGGAGGGCACCTGCCGCGCCTTGTTAGCGGGGGCCGGCGCCACACCTTGTCCGATCTCCGCCATGAGGTGGGGCTCTGCTGCCGGGGCTGAGTTCTCTACAAGCTCCACAGTCGAGGAAGAGATCCTCGCGACCCTGAAATGGACGTCAAAGATCTCGCCCTCATGCACAACCTGGACGCGCTGCCCCAGAGGGATGGTCGCCTCGACACGGCCATCGGCTTTCTCGACATAGCTAAGAGGTTCCAGCGTGATCGTTTTGGGCTGGGGTGGAGCGATCGCCTGTGGATGCGCCTCGGCGGGAGGCGTGGAGACGAGGCGCTTTGCTTGCTCAGACTCGAAGAGATGCCGTGCGGCTTGAGCCAGCGGGTGCAGCCTGCTCATTGTCCCCGCAGTTGAACTCACTGCTGCCTCAGCGCGGCGCGGCTCGTGCTGTTCGCGGGAAGAGGCTGGAGGGTGTTCGCCTGGTGAAACGGATCGAGCCAAGTCCACGCCGACGACCCTCAGGGTTGGCTCTTTCCGAAACTGCCAGACCAGGACGTTTAGAAGCAACAGACACACTACAACCAGGATGCCGCTGGTCCAGAGTTCAAGGCGCCTGCTTCTGTTCATCGCATCAGCCCGGACTCAACTTTCAACCCGGAACTGGAGGAAAAACCAAGGTTATATCATGCGACGGAGGCGATGTCAACAAGAATCATGCCCGCATCTCGACTAGCTTGACTGCCTTTCAGTTGTTCTCGAGCGAATCAAAAATGAGGTCGGGTGAAATAGTTCCCAAAAGCATCTCATTTCTGCAAGGGAGTAAGCCGGACGTCATCCAGCCAAACCTTCCCCGAAATGAGATTGTCGAACTTCTTGCTTGGCAAGCGGACAAGCTTAACCACGATCAATTCGGTCTTTGGCCCGGTCGCGAAATCCAAGAGCAAAGAGGTCCATCCGTCGCTCGTCCCGGTCAAATCGTCAGTTAATTTGTCCAAGGCTGCAACATTGTAAGGATCGTACACTTCCAGGCGAGGGCCGCTGTCGGTTGTAATGTCTTCGGTTTTCATGAAGGCCTGAAGGCGGTAGGATTGCCCGGGTGATACTTTTACGCCCTGGTAAACGTGCCGGTACAGCAGGTTCTGGTTACCCGGGAATTGAACCAAGAGGGCGTGACTAGGCGAGTGATAGGTCGAGGTATCCAGACCTGCATAGACACCTTCAAGCGAAATGATTCTCCAGTCGAAGCCCATATTCAACAATTCGTCCTCGAAATCGCCATTGGAAAGGAGATTCTTTTCGGATGGCAACGACGAATATCGAATGAGTCCCTTTTTCTGGAGGTCAGTCCAAACCTGGTACGCCTCGTCCGCCCGTTGAGCGCCGACAAGGCTGTCAATGTATGGGGAACTCTGGCCGGGAGAGAATGCCTCTCGCCCGGCCACAATTCGTTTCCAGACGGCCTGTGCCTCATTCAAGCGATGGCCGGCGACCAGAAAATTCAAATAACTGAATTCGGTCGTGACTCGCTCAGGAATCAGTTGCTGAAGAATCTTCCCAGCATCGTCGGTAGCCTTCCAAGCCAAGCCAAAGACATTGCTGTCATATTGCGACGTACCGGCAAGCACAACCCTAAAATGCCGGAAAGCTTCGTCGATACTGCCCTGCAACAAGTAGAAATTGGCAATTGGCCATTGATAAGCAGGGAGATCTGGCGCCAGGAGATCCACCTGACGCAGGCAGGCTCCTGCCTCCGCTATTCGGCCCTGGAGCTCCAGCGCGGCCGCCAATTCGAGCCAAGTTTGAGGATCATAGGAATCAAGATGCGCAGCGCGGCGAAGATGGTCCTCGGCCTTTTCAAGTTGGAGATCAAGGGGGCTGTACTCGTAAATGCCACCCAATCGCATATGGTAGTCGGCATCGCTCGGGTCGAGTTTGACCGCACGCTCGAGGTTGCCCACTGTCGGCCTACTCGCCAGCACATCTGCGAGGTAGGCCTTACCCACCCATCCTATCAGCATCAGGAGCATTGCAGCCTCTACACTGACCAGCAACGCCCGTGCAGGTTTCGTTTTTATGGCAATTTGCATACTCTCCGTCCCACTTGAGTTGGTACGATCCGAATCCTGGCGCAGCTTGGGCAGCCTGACGCGCGCCTCCCCTGGTGTACAAACCCCATCAGGCATCCTCCCGCGAGGGCGCTACAGGGAGGGGAAATCTCTCAGCGCCGTGGCCGGTAAGTGAAAACCTGCTGCTCACGCGGGGTCGCCTCCAATTACTAGAAATTGCGGCTCTATTATACGATAGAAGTTCGGGAAACCAAGCATAGTTGATAGTGGGGTGGGAGTGAGTGCCCCAGATAGAGGTGATTCCCTGCACGGCTTTGCAGGAGTCAGGGAAAAACCACAAGCGGATTTCCCTGCATCCCGAACATCAATACCCTTCTTCTGCGACCCGCCGGAAGCCCTTCCGCAACCGCACTCTCTCGAATCTCTTCCCCTAATATCAGGCTTGCAGATCACTGAACAACTTTGCAGCTTGTTGAAAGACGCGCCAGCGGAGCAACTGGAGGTGTGGTGAAGTTCATTTAGATTGACATTGTCTTGGCGCGCAGGTAGACTATTTGCTTCAAGGTTTCACGCGCGAACCTCCTCACCGACTTGCTCACAGCGAGGCGCCGAGAGATGTAATCAATGTCGAGGCAGAAATGAAGGGTCTTGTGGAACGTGTATCTTTGGGGCTCACAGTTTTTCTGTGGTCCGTGTTTCTCCTTACCTTGCCACAGTTGCGCGCACAGGATGCCCAGGATAAGTCTGCTTCCCCGGATATCCAAGGGATTCAAAATTCCACGGACAATGCGGATACAACAGAGGGAAAGACGCAAGGAAATCCTGACCAGCACTCCGGTGTCCCCTTAGGTTCCAATTACATACTGGGACCTGAGGACGTGATCAAGATCGATGTCTTTGACGTTCCTGAACTGTCAAAAACCGTTCGAGTTGCCAACGACGGGATGATTTCCCTCCCACTGATTGGCCGGGTCCAAGCAACGGGGTTGACCGCCGAGCAGCTCCGGAAAGAGCTTGCGGACCAATGGGGCGAGAATTACCTCCAGGACCCTCAGGTAACGGTTTTTGTCAGCGAATTCAAGGCTAAGCCTGTATCCGTCATTGGGGCAGTGGAAAAGCCTGGGCTTTATCCCCTTACTGGCCGGCGCACCCTGATTGAAATGCTCTCGATGGCGGGTGGTTTCGGCAAGCGCGGCACATCGGCGGCGGGACGCACAGTTCTGGTCACGCGCAAGAGTGGCTTTGGCGATTTGCAGCCGGTGGATGGAATGCACATTCGCGGGCCGGACCAAGTTGAAATCGACCTCAACAGGCTCCTCTACACGAAGGATGAAGCCCTCAACATTGAGATGAAGCCTCTCGACATCATCTCCGTAAGCAAGGCCGAGGTTGTTTATGTGACAGGGGCGGTGAAGCGGCCAGGGGGGTTTGTCCTTGAAGATCGCCCCAGCTTGACGGTTCTCCAGGCAGTCGCAATGGCGGAAGGGTTTACGTCAACTGCGGGAAAGAAATCCGCTCGTATTTTGAGAACTAACCAGGATGGGTCAAAGACAGAAGTTCCTATTGACCTGGCGAAGATTATAAAAGGAAAGGCACAGGACACGACGCTGGCGGCGAATGACATCCTCTTTGTTCCCGACAGCAAGCAGAAAATCGTGGGCCAACGGGCTATCGACGCCAGTGTATCCACTTTCTCGGGATGGCTCATTTGGGCCCATTAAGATGGGTGACCCAGCTTCGACTTGGTGATTAATGGCCAACGCAGAAGTCCCCACTACCGACCCCGCTCAGAGCTTGGTTCTTTCAGGCCCCCAGAGTTTGCGACAACCTATTGTGGCGTTGGATGTCTCGGCCGAAGAACTCCCGCACCTGCTTGATTATTTGCACGTCATTCTCAAACGGCGGTGGGTGGTTTTATCCTGCCTATTAATTGTCTTCACGACGGTGGCCATCGGTACGCTCAAGAAGAAGCCTATCTACGAGGGGAAAGTCTTAATCGAGATTAACCCTGAGCAGCCGAACGTTTTGAACTTCCAGGAAGTTCTCCAACTCACTTCCGTGGATATTGAAAGTTACCGGGAGACTCAATACAAGGTTTTGCAAAGCCGAACCCTCGCCGAGCATGTGATCGATGACCTGAAACTGTGCCGCTACCCCGAATTCTACAAGGGGAGCTTGCTGTTCGGCTTGTTCCAGGTCGTCCCTGATAAGATTCCGAGTGCCTCAGACCCCGAACCTCCGGACCGCTCGATGGATGCCTACCGCAACACCGTGAGCCATTTCATAGACAACATCGACGTGAGTCCGGTTCGACGCAGTAACCTTGTCGAGTTATCCTTTTACTCGGAAAATGCTGAATTGGCGGCGCGCATCGCGAACCAGCTTTCTACGGAGTACATCGATCAAAACCTTCAGGTGAAGTGGGATGAGGCCAACAAGGCGTCGGAGTGGCTTTCAGGAAAACTCGTGGGGCTCAAGGCCAAGCTTGAAAAGTCCGATGATGCCTTGCAGTCCTACGCGCGAGCCAACTCCATCATATTTGTTGAAGAGAAGCAGAATCTCGTCAACGAACGGCTCAAGCAGCTTCAGGAAGAATATACGAAAGCCCAAGCCCTGCGTTTTCAAAAGGAATCGCTTTATAACTTGGTGCAGGCCGGCAGGGTTCAGGATCTGCCGGGCGTTCTATCAAATGGTCTGATCCAAAATCTGGCCACCCGCTTGGCAGAACTGGAGCGCGATTACGCCCAACTGACGGCCACAGTGAAACCTGAATACCCTAAAGCCATAGCTTTGAAAAAGCAAATCGATGCGATGCAGGCATCCCTTGACCGTCAGAAGAAGGCCCTGGGCGAAAACATTGTGGATGACTATCGGTCCGCGTTGGCCAACGAGAAGTATTTGGCTCAAGCCCTGGACGAGCAGAAAAAGGAAGTGAATGATGTTGCTGAGAAATCCATCCAATACAATATCCTGAAGCGCGAGGTGGATGCCAACAAGCAGCTTTACGAAGGCCTCCTGACGCGCATGAAGGAGGCTACGGTCTCGGCCGGACTGACAGCCAGCAACGTTCGGATCGTGGACACCGCTCAGGTACCCAAAGCCCCCGTGAAGCCAAGAGTAGCCCTCAACTTGGCGCTGGGCATCGTTCTAGGTGCTGCCTTTGGCGTCGGGCTGGCTTTCTTGCAGGAATACCTCGACAATACACTCAAAACACCCGATGAAGTGGAGAGGTTGTTGCGCTTGCCATCGCTCGGCCTCCTTCCGGACTATAGCCCCGACGGCACAGGCAAGGGCAGCGATAAGGGACTGGCCACGGTAAAGCACGGTAGCGACGGCGCCATTGCCCCGGCAGTTCAGACCGGACGTGAGGCTGTAGAGGCCTATCGCTCGCTTCGCACTTCGATTCTGCTTTCTGCCCACCCTGTGCCGAAGATGCTTCTGATTACAAGCGCCGTGCCGTCTGAAGGCAAGACTACCATAACGGTCAACCTGGGAGCTATGCTCGCCAGCCTGGGAAGCAAGGTGGTGATTGTTGATTGCGACATGCGGAAGCCTTCCTGCCACCGGTCGACAGGCGTGGAAAACAAACCGGGCTTTGTCCAGTGCCTCACGGGCCACGTTGAGCTGGCCGATGCCATCCTGCCGGTGCCCGGCGTTCCGAACTTAAGCGTGATTCCTTGCGGGCCCATTCCGCCCAACCCGGCAGAAGTTCTTTCCTCGCCCGTCACGCCGGAATTGTTAAACAAGCTGCGGTCGCAGTTTGAATACGTGCTTGTCGATTCTCCACCTTTGCTGACCGTCTCCGACAGCCGAATACTTTCCACTCTTACCGACGCAGTGGTGCTAGTAACAAGGGCCTACGGTACGCCTTACGACGTCGTCCGCCGCGCCCGAGAATTACTTTACCATACCGGCGCCCGCATTCTCGGCGTGGCGTTGAACAGTGTTGACGTGCACAAGCAAGGCGGCTACGGGTATGGCAATGGGTATGGCTATTACCGCTACGGGTACGGGTATGGGTACGGGCAGGACACCAACGAGGATTCCGCCAGCCAATCTGAATCGTAGGAGTCAGGCGCTACAAGGCTGGGAAGTTGCGACCGGCGGCTGCAAGTCAGGCAAAAGTGCTTCCAACTCGAACCGAACCTCGAGTAATGCCTCTCAGGTTAGCAGAGCAATTCCGACGCTCCTAAACCCAGTCAGCGGGAGAATCTTCAAGACGACATGAGAGCTAAAGTTGTGATTCTGTGTGGTGGTATGGGAACCCGCCTCCGGGAGGAGACAGAGTACCGCCCCAAGCCGCTCGTTGAGATCGGTGGTAAACCCGTCCTCTGGCACATTATGAAGATCTATGCCCATTACGGGTTTAATGATTTCATACTGTGCTTGGGGTACAAGGGCTCGATGATCAAAGAGTACTTTTTGAATTACCGCCTCATGAACAGCGACTTTACTTTGCGCCTCAACTCTCAGGAGGATCCTGAATTCCACGGCACCGAGATGCGAGATCAGTGGTCAATCACATTTGCGGAGACCGGAGCCGAAGCGATGACCGGCGCCCGGGTTAAGCGCATTGAGCGGTATGTTACCGGAGACCACTTCATGATGACTTACGGTGACGGTGTAACGGACCTCGACATTAGTAAGCTGTGGGAGTTCCACCTTGGCCACGGGAAGATCGGGACAGTGACTGGCGTTCATCCGCTCTCCCGCTACGGCGAATTATCCGTACAAGGTTCACTGGTGAAGGAATTCAATGAGAAGCCCTTGGATGAGAGTGGATTTATCAGCGGCGGCTTTTTTGTCTTTCGGCGCAAGTTCTTTGATTATCTCTCAGACGACGACAGTTGCGTTCTTGAAGGAGAGCCGCTCGAGCGACTGACACGGGAAGGCCAGTTCGTGGGTTACCTCCATCATGGATTCTGGCACTGCATGGATACCTACCGGGACTTTGTAGCTCTGAATGAAATGTGGAAACAGAACCCCCCGTGGAGAATGTGGGACAAGTGAACGAAGGCTCGAGTTTTTGGACAGAACGGCGAGTGTTGGTCACCGGGGCGACGGGGATTGTGGGCTCCTGGGTGACCAAGGATCTGTTGGCGCGCGGCGCCTATGTCGTGGCTTTCGTCCTGGATGACGACCCGCAATCGGAGTTCTATCGAAGCGGTGCAGTCCATCAAGTGAATGTCGTCAACGGTCAACTTGAGGACTTCCGGGCCGTTGAACGCGCCATCGTGGCTCACGAAATCGACACGGTGATCCACTTAGGTGCGCAGGCCATTGTGAGTGTTGCCTACCGGTCACCCCTGGCAACCCTGGAGACGAATGTCCGGGGCACATGGAATCTGCTGGAGGCCTGTCGCCTGCATCCGGATTTGGTGAAAAGGGTCGTCGTGGCGTCCAGTGACAAGGCTTATGGAGAGCAGGAGCAGCTCCCCTATACAGAAGAAATGCCGCTCGTAGGGCGCCAACCCTACGAGGTTTCGAAGAGTTGCGCCGACCTGATTTCGCAAGCCTATTTCCACACTTATCGCCTGCCTGTGGCCCTGGCGCGTTGCGGCAATGTTTATGGTGGTGGCGACCTCAATTGGTCCCGCATTGTGCCGGGCACCATCCGCTCCTTGTTGCGAGGCGAATCGCCGGTCTTGCGCAGCGACGGCAAGTTCATCCGCGATTACATCTACGTGAAAGATGTTTCGAGTGCCTATTTGCGCTTGGCGGAGGGCCTTAGTGGGCCGGAGATCCGAGGGCAGAGCTTTAACTTCAGCCCCGAATCCCAGGTGACGGTGCTCGAGATTGTCAACATGATTCGCCGCCTCGCTCAGCGTGAGCATATTCAGCCCACCATCCTTAACTCAGCGAAGGGTGAGATCCGCAATCAATACCTATCGTCAGCAAAGGCTGAAAGGCTGCTTCACTGGAAGCCTGCTTATGACCTTGAGCGCGGCCTCGCAGAGACGATTAGGTGGTACCAGGACTTTTTCGGAGGGCAGCCGAAGTGACTTGCGCCGAAGCCTCATGCCGTTCCTGCGGCAGCCCTAGGCTTGCGGCCGTCCTTTCCTTGGGCGTGACGCCTCTAGCGAATTCGCTCTTGACGAACGTGGATCTCGCGCGTCCGGAACCTACCTTCCCCCTGGACCTTGCCTTCTGTCCCACTTGCTCGCTTGTCCAGATTACCGAGACGGTTCCTCCTGAAATGCTGTTCCGGGAGTATCTCTACTTCTCTTCGTTCTCCGATGAGATCCAGAGCCACGCCGAGGCCATCTCCCGGCGCTTGATCGATTCACTGCGTCTGGGGGCAGACAATCTTGTGGTGGAAGCCGCCAGCAATGACGGTTATCTTCTGCGTCATTACCGGCGCGCCGGCGTCCCGGTGCTCGGAATCGAGCCCGCGCTTAATGTCGCGCGTGTCGCAGAGCAGAACCGCGGGATTCCGACCCTTACGGATTTCTTTGGTGAGCGGCTGGCCGCCAAGCTGGTCAGCGAGGGTACGCGGGCCGATGTGTTCCACGCCAACAACGTGCTAGCGCATGTCGCGGACCTCAACGGCTTCGTCGCCGGTATCCAAGTACTTCTGAAGGACCAGGGACTCGCCGTTATTGAAGTGCCGAATGTGAAGGAAATGATCGATCGCTGCGAGTTCGACACAATCTACCACGAACACTTGTGCTACTTCTCGGTAACCGCACTGCAGAACCTCTTCCGGCGGCATCAACTGGAGATTCAAGACGTGGAGAGGCTGCCCATCCACGGCGGCTCAATTCGATTGTTTCTTAGACACCGCGATGCCGTTGATCCAACGCCCGCCGTGTCGCAACTGCTCGATCAGGAAGCTTCCTGGGGCGTCAACAAGTTTGGCTTTTACAGCGGTTTCGCGGATCGTGTCGAGCAGGTCAAGGGCTCGCTTTGCCGTCTTCTCACGGATTTGAAGGGCAAGGGGGCCCGAGTGGCCGCATACGGCGCAGCCGCCAAGGGCAGCACGCTCCTGAATTACTGCGGCATTGGTCGGGAATGGTTGGATTTCGTGGTCGATCGAAGTCCGTACAAGCAGGGGCGATACATGCCTGGCGTCCATCTTCCCATCTATCCGCCACAGAAGCTCCTGGAGGCAATGCCGGATTACACGCTTCTGCTGACCTGGAACTTCGCTGACGAGATTCTCGCACAACAGGCCGAGTACCGGCAGCGGGGTGGCCATTTCATCATCCCGATTCCGGAAGTCCGCATCGTCTAGAGTGGAGAGCGGAGCCGTAGCTGCCGGCCGGCCGGAAGCTTTCAGTAAGGGGGCTACCATGATTGAGGGAGTACGGGTGGTGCCATTAAAGCGTATCCCCGATGAGCGCGGGACCATTTTCCATATGTTGAAGTGCACGGACGCGCACTTCCGGCAGTTTGGAGAGATTTACTTTACCACGATTTATCCCGGGGTCATCAAAGGCTGGCACAAACATCGGGAGATGACCCTGAACTACGCTTGCATCGAGGGTCGAATCAAGCTCGTCCTGTATGATGATCGAGCGAACTCCCCGACCCGAAATGAGCTTATGGAGGTTTTTCTGGGGCCGGATAATTATTCCCTGGTCGTCATTCCTCCCGAAGTTTGGAATGGTATGAAGGGGATGAGTGCACCGTATGCTATTGTGGCAAACTGCGCTACCCACACACACGACCCTTCCAGAACCACACGTCTTGACCCCTCCAGTGACACCATTCCCTACAAGTGGGAAGTCAAAAACTTTTAGCCGGATGGTCCGATGAGGGTTCTCATTACTGGAGCAGGTGGATTCATCGGATCCCAAGTGGTCCGAAAAGTCCTCCAGGACGGGCATACCGTTGTAGCTGTGCTCAGGCCGGGAGAATCTCCTGCGCGCCTAATCGACTGCCTGGATTCCGTTTCTCTGGTTCATTGCGATTTGAGTGATGGCGACGCTGTGCGAAGGTTGGTCAGTGGGACTCGACCTGAAAACGCCATACACCTCGCTTGGTATGTGGAGCCGGGCAAGTACTGGCAGGCAAGTGAGAATCTGGATTGTGTGAGGATGAGTCTTTCCTTAGCGCGAGCGCTTAGAGAGGCAGGCTGTTCCCGAGTCGTGGGCGCCGGAACTTGTGCAGAATATGACTGGGATTATGGATTCTTCTCGGAGATGGTGACGCCCTTGAAGCCCCGTTCCTTGTATGGCATATGCAAGAATGCGACGCGGGAGATCCTGCAAGCTTTTTGCGCCCAGGCGGGAATGGGTTTTGCCTGGACGCGCTTCTTCTACCTCTACGGGCCCACGGAGGCTAAAGAGCGATTGATTCCCTACGTGGTTCTGACCTTGCTAAAAGGGGAGGTAGCCAAATGCACCAGTGGGGAACAGATCCGAGATTTCCTCCATGTGGAGGACGCGGCATCTGCGGTGTGGGCGGTAGCGAAAAGTGACCTTTCCGGTCCGGTGAATATCGGCTCGGGGCAACCGACAAAGGTGCGGACGATTGTTCAAACCATTGCGCAACATCTGCAAAGGGAAGAGAATCTTGTACTTGGAGCTTTGCCCACCGATCCTCAGGAACCGCTGGTGTTGTTGGCGGACGTTCGAAGGCTGGCAAGTGTGGTCGGGTGGAAGCCTTCCCTAACCCTCAAGGAGGGGGTGGCAAAGACATGTGAATGGTGGAGGTCAACGATACACGGGACATGATAAAGCGCCTTTGCCCACTTTGTGCGAGCCCTTCCCCACAGGTCTTCTTCCAACGCAGGAACGTGCCTGTCCACCAGAACGTGGTGTGTGCGAGCGCTGAGGAGGCACGCCAGTTTACTCGTGGGGACCTCCTGCTGGCCTTCTGTAGAACGTGCGGTTTTGTCTTTAACGCAGCATTCGACCCCAACAGCCTCCGATACTCTGCTGCCTATGAAAACACCCAGAGCTGCTCTCCCTACTTCAAGCATTACCTCACAGAGCTGGGGGAGTCTCTCCTTAGCAAATACCGTCTTCACGATAAGGTGGTTATTGAAGTGGGCTGCGGGAAGGGGGAATTCCTCCGACTGCTTTGCAAAGACGGAAGAAACCGAGGCATTGGATTCGATCCCAGCTACGTCGGCCCTGACACCGCTGAGCAAGGGGCAGTGCGCTTTATCCGTGCATTTTATGATTCACAGCACACCCAATTTGCCCCTGATTTCGTCTGTTGCCGTCATGTCATCGAGCATGTGCAATCCCCTTTGGAAATGCTCCATGCGGTTCGACAAGCAATCGGGAACGGGATGGACTCATTTGTATACTTTGAGACTCCAGCGCTACCCTGGATCCTCGATACGGTGACATTCTGGGATTTCTTTTATGAGCATTGCTCGTATCTCACGGCAGAGAATCTTACCTGGGCATTCGAACAGACGGGATTTCAGGTCCTCGAGACGCACTTGGCCTTCGACGAGCAATACCTGTGCATAGAAGCCAAGCCTGCCATGGCCGGCAGCACACCCGGAGCACTTCGGCCAAGGCCCACCCCGAATCTCTGGTGGAAGATCCAATCTTTCCTGGCGAGACTCCAGGGACGAATGGAAGCGTGCGAAGAAAAAATCGACGCTTTCGACAGAGCAGGGGGCTGCGCGATATGGGGGGCGGCAGCTAAAGGGACAACCTTAGTGAACACGATTGACCCCGAGAATCGTCGCATTCGGTTCCTCATCGATATTAATCCCGCCAAGCACGGGAAATATGTTCTCGGCACTGGGCATCAGATCGTGTCACCCAGCTACGTCCGGGAGCAAAGGAGTCGCATCGCGGGTATCGTAAACATGAACCCCAATTACCTGGAAGAAAACCGATCGATACTATCGCAAATGTCGCTTGAAATCCCCATCGTCCAGTTGTAGGGTGCTCGTGTCATTTGCGAAAAATGGGCGTTGCAAGTCGCAGTCATTCCCGTCCCGCCATGGCGGGACGGGAATGACTGGCGTTTCGAAAGGGATACCATCCCAGATGACACCAACACGCGTTGTAAAGGAGGCTCGTTGAAGAGAATTCGCAACCTGATAGTTGATATGGTGAGCCAGACTCTATCCGTCACGTACGCTGACAATGAATTATCCACTTTCCCTCTTTATACCCCCGAAGCATTCCAAGCCATTTCCCGATTGTGGATAAAGACGGGCTGGGCCGCGAAATATTCTTATAACTTCTCCTGGATGGGGCGACCCGTCATTCAATTGCCTGAGGACTTGGTCATAGTGCAGGAGCTGATCCATAAGGTTCAGCCGCAGGTCATCATTGAAACCGGTATTGCGCACGGTGGATCCAGCGTGTTCTATGCGAGTCTATTTGAAATTTTGGGACGGGGTCGTGTGATATCCATCGACATTGAAATCAGGCCGCATAACCGTAAGGCAATCGAAGGGCACCCGCTCAAGAAGCGGATAACCTTGATCGAGCGAAGCTCCATTGCGCCCGAAACGCTCGAGGAGGTCCGGAACCTGATTTCTCCGAATGAAGAGGTGATGGTCGTTCTGGATTCAAACCACACCAGAGAGCATGTCCGGAAAGAACTTGAGCTTTACGGTCCGCTCGTGACTTCCGGGAGCTATATCGTGGCCGCCGACGGCATCATGGAGGACCTCGACGATGTGCCGGGTGGGAAGGCAGAATGGACGCGAGATAACCCCAGGGCCGCGGTCCACGAATTTCTGGCTTCACATCCTGAATTTGAAATTGACCCGGAACCTACCCGTTCAGGGGTCACCTATTGGCCGGATGCGTACTTACGCCGCAAATGACCGCTTCGGCTTCTCTCTCTGTCAGCTCGCATTATTTGTGAAAGCGGCCACGCTGCATAGAGAGGGGTATGGGTTTAAGAGCCTTTAACACAGAGTCCCCAGAGCCACTTCCATGAGATCGTTGGGGGCTTCAGCACGAAGAACACGGAGGGGAAGAGCGGGGGACAGTTCGCGGGCACTCCGTGTTCTCCGTGAGTTCTTCTTTGTGCCCTCCGTGTTAAAATCTCTTTCCTCAATGACCGAGCGGGAGCGGTTGAACAAGATCACGGAGTCCCATGTCACGGCTTTCAAAGAACATTCTTTACAACCTGTTTGGCCAGGGGCTGCTTGTCATCCTAGGGTTCGTAGCGGTGAAGTTCATTTTCAAGCAGTTGGGCCAGGACGCGCTCGGGATTATCTATTTCACCCTCACGCTGAACGCCCTGCTCACCGCGATTCTGGCTCTGGGAATAAACGAAACCACCGTCCGCGAAGTCGCGGCCTTTCACGAAGAAGATCCAACTTACGTAAAGCATCTGCTTCAAACCGCCTCACTCTTCTATTGGAGCCTCTACGTCCTGGCCGCCATGGCGCTTTACGCGTCTGCGCCCTGGCTTGTCACCAAGTGGATCCACCTGGGTACTCTCAGTCCTTTCACCGCCTCCCGGATTCTGCGTGTGCTCGGAATCTCCTCGCTCCTCGCGCTGCCTCGCTCCTTCTATGCCAGCATTCTGCGGGGTATTCAGCGCATGGAATTCACCAACCTCATTGATGTAGGGACCAGTGCCTTACAGCAGTTCGGCACCATTTTTGTCCTCTTCCTGGGCGGCGGCTTGAATCAGGTTAGCCTCTGGATGGCCGGTTGTTACCTCTTAGGCCCTGTCATTTACTTGAGGGTGTGCGCTCACTTTTTCGGCGCCAAGGCATTTATTCCCTGGGTTTGGACTTCGGCGATCCACCGGAATGCCGGATATACGTTCAAGTTGGCGGGGATCACAGTCCTTTCTATCATTCACACGCAATCAGACAAAGCCATAGTGAGTAAGCTTCTGTCTCTCGGCGTTTTCGGATACTACAGCATGGCCTACAACGCCGTGTCGCGGGGGATGCTGGTGTCAGCCTCGGTTTCCCAGGCCGTCTTCCCTTCTTTTTCCGCTTTGTACAAGCAGGGCGACCGTGCTGGACTCATGCGGCAGTATAAGAACTTACAGGATCTTCTCTGCTATGCGATCATACCCATCTTCGCGGCCATTCCCTTTGCCGCCCGTCCTCTCTTCACTTTCGTGCTGAATGCGGAAGCTGCGCGAATGCTGCTTTGGCCGGTCACATTCTTGTGTATTGGTTTCTGCATGAATGGAACATTAACTATCCCCTATGTCTTTTCCCTGGCGGTGGGTAAGCCTGAAATCGCGGCCCGTTCAAACTACTATGCGCTGTTCGTGGTGTTGCCCGTGACCACCTTGCTCGTGTACAAATTCGGGATCGCCGGGGCCGGACTCTCTTGGGTCTTCTACCACGTTTTCGCCTACGCATATATGATGCCGCGCGCATGTTCTGAATGCCTGGGTATACCTGTTTGGAAATGGTACCTCCATGTATTCAAGGTCTTTGTCCTGGCAGGCTTGACGTACGGTGGAGCCTGGGTTATCATCACCTCCCTGGGGTCTTCTTCGATTGTGTCGTTAGCCTTGGGCTATGCCTTTGCTTCCATTGCGTTTGTTGCCGCAGCTTATCGACTGATTGGTGATGAGTTACGCGAAACATTGCGCCGGCTGGCTTTCCTGAAGCCGACGCCAGCGGGCGCTTCCCCGATCGTTTAGATGGAGGGGGCGTTTCTCTGCCTTAGTACCGGAGGTCAGTGTAATGCCAAGGGTTTCCGTCGTAATGCCAACGCGCAACCGCGCTCACCTCTTGAAGGTCGCGCTGCAAAGCGCCTTACGCCAAACCTGGCAGGATCTCGAGATTTTGGTCAGCGACAATTACTGTGGGAATGAAGAAACCAGAAAGGTCTACGAATCATTTCAGGACCCCAGACTCCGATATGTGAGAACCGATCGTCTTCTGGCCATGCCCGATAGTTGGGAATTTGCCCTCTCCCACGCAAAAGGGGAATACGTCACATTCTTGACGGACGATTCGTACTTGCTGTGTTATGCGGTTGAAAAGGCACTCGCAGCTCTTGACGAGTTCAAGACGGAACTCGTGGCGTGGGATACCTGCCATTATGTTTCCCCCGATTGGGCAATCCCGATGCCGCGCAACGTCCTGTACGTTCGTAAGCCCCAGGCCAAGCCCCATCTGCTCTCCAGCCGGGATGTGCTGCAGCAGCTTTACGAACGGCAGCACTCCGATCACGCGCCCAAGTTCCTGAATTCGCTTTGCCATCAACAATTAATCGCACGAGTGCTCCGGATCCAGAAGCGGATGTTTCTCCCACCTGCTCCTGACTACACCGCGGCGGTGAGTTTGCTTGTCAACACCGACAAGTATGTGTTCGTGGGGTGGCCCCTTATGATTGACGGGGTGACTTCTCGGTCCATCGGAGTCGGGGGAGTAATTAATGATGGAGACGCCTTCAAAGAATTCCTCAAGGAGTTCGAGGAAACAGAAAGCTTTCGGCGGTTAGTTGACTTGGATCTTACAACGGCAGGGGTTTGCGTGGCTCAGAGTATTGAGAATGTTAGGAGGGCTTTTTACTCTGAGCAGATACCCTTTCAGCTCAACAAGCGGAACATGCTCTGTCAGAGTATCGAAACTGTGGCGAGGTACGAGACGAACGGGGTTGATACGCGCGCAGCGTGGCGGATTATAGATGACTACATTGCGCGGCAAGATGAGGATATCAAACGCGCGGCAGCCATACAGAAGAGGCGCTCAAAATTGCACTCTAAACTGCTAACCCCTGTCAAGCGGATGATCCGCCAGATGCCGGGCGCGCAATATTTGGAACGTTTAAGCGGTCGGTTAAAGGGCGGGTATGTTTTCCATGGAACCCGTTATGGTTTTCAGAACTTGCAGCAGTGCGGAGAGATGGCTCCTCAACTCATCGCGAGTGTTGCGGACAGGGGCTCGTCCTTGGCATCCTGACCCACCTTGCCATATTCCGAGGGACGTGCTCGATTACCGGCGACGGCGCGCGGGTTATGAGCAGGAAGGTGGCACTTGACCCAGTCATTTGCTCTGCTACCAAGCTTCCCTTCCCGGACGGCTCCTTCGAGGCAGTTATTGCTTCCGACGTTTTGGAACACATACCGCCAACCGATAGACAGGAATTCTTGGAGTATCACAGAAGCCTCCGCCGCGTTCCACCGGACTGGCTTGTAGAGCACACGCAGCATCTGTTTCCGAGTGCAGATTTATTTACAGAATTCCAGGATAAATGGATGATCGAGAGTGTTGGGAACGAAAGCCTTCGATTTCATGATTGGACGAATCGCATGGAGATGTCCCGCATCCGGTATTACTTCTTCAGATTATTGTTGGTACTCGTACCGGGTCTCTTCGAGCGCGCACTTCGAGCCTTCGGTCGTGAGCCGTTCTACCGAAGGATCTTCGTGCTAACCCCGCGGCCCGACCAGGGAGCGCCCCCAGGATGTCCATAGGCAAACTGACCATCATTATCCCCACCTACAACCGCAAAGACATCTTGCGGAAGAGTCTCGCGGCTTATCGTTCTCAGTCGGCGCAAGAGGAGATTCTCGAGGTCCTCGTCGTTGATGACGGCTCAACCGATGGGACCGACTCCGTCGTAGCCCAAAGCAATGAGGGGTCTCCAATTCCGATTCGGTACCTTCACCAGGAGAACCGCGGACAGGCGTCGGCACGCAATCACGGAATTCGTGAAGCGCGAGGCGAGATCGTCCTTTTCGGCGACGACGATATTATTCCCGCAGGCAACCTTGCGTCTGAACACCTTGGCTGGCATAGGAAGTATCCCGAAGCTTCTGTGGGCGTCTTAGGTCATGTGACTTGGTCGCCGGAAGTGCATCCTACTCCTTTCATGAAGTGGCTGGGCCTTGCCGGGCCCTTCGATTACCACAGTCTTTCCCGGGGGATGCAAGTGGACGTTGGTCATTTTTATTCCAGCAATATAAGTCTGAAAGTAGAATTCCTCCGAGAAAACGGAACATTTGATGAGGACTTTCGAACTTACGGTTATGAAGACATGGAGCTCGGTTATCGCTTGATGAGAAGAGGATTGCGCTTACTCTACAATCCGAATGCGGTTGGATACCACTATAAATACATTTCGTTTGCGGACCTCTCCTTCCGGGCACGCTCCGAGGTCGCGTCAGTACGGCTTTTCCAAACCAAAGAGGCCGGGGCGTACTTTGCTGAAATCAGAGCGCGTCGCCACCGCTCAGTGAAGTACCGAATGCTGAAACTCTTGGCAAGATGGCTGACTCCTGCCCTGACTCCACTCAGACCCTTACTGGACACGCAAATCCCTCTGCCGTGGCTTGTCTATCGCGCCTTGTACCATTACTATTTTGGGTCGAAGGCCAAGCCCGTTGTAGCTGTGAATGGGAATTCCGAGAAAGGCTAGGTAACGGTCCGCTCACAACAGCCTAGTTTGAATTGCCCTATCAGTTTATCGAAGCATTCCGGGAGCAGGGTGAAGATTGTGGGTTCTCAGGCGGGCCATCCATTGTGCCCCTTCCCCACTTCACTGCCGGAGCCGTGCCCGCTGAGGTGGAAAGATGGCGAATCTAAATGATTTGAAGGTAAGTGCGGTATGAGGATTGGAATTGATGTCAGGCCTTTGTCGCGCCCTTTCACGGGCATAGCTCGCTACGTTTCCAGCATCCTCGGCGAACTGGTGAAAATCGATACGAAGAACTCTTACTACCTTTACTCCGACCGCGATTTCCCCTGGGAGTTTGGGATTCCCCGATGGCGCAAGCGGGTGGCCGCGTGGCCCCGGTGGCTGCCCGGCAGCTTGTGGGTCCAGACGGCTGGCCAGCGGATGATTCTCCAGGACAACCTGGACACATTCTGGGGCCCAGCCCACACATTGCCCCTAAGGCTTCCCGCGAACATCCGCAAGGTCCTGACGATGCACGATGTGGTCTGGCTTCGATATCCCGAGACGATGAGTTTTTACAACCGCCAGGTAACCAGACTGCTTGCGGAAAAGTCAGTGCGTCAGGCGGATCAAGTAGTCGCTGACTCCACGGCCACTGCTGCCGATGTGCAAGCCCTTTTGCGCGTTCCGGCTTCGAGGATTGTGGTCATTTATAGCGGCGTTTCCGGGCACTACCACCCGCATGACCATGATAGGGCGGTCCTATACGTCGCACAAAGATTCGAGGCTCAGCAGGATTATATTTGCAGCGTTGGCACCATCGAGCCGCGAAAAAATTTGCTCACGCTGATTGAGGCTTTTGGAATGCTGCGCAATAGGCGTCAATTTCAGGGGCAATTGCTCATCGCGGGAGGGCAGGGGTGGGGTAAGACCAACATCCGCCGCGCCATGTTAAAATGGGGCTTGGGCGAGAAGGATGTAAAGCTCCTCGGCTATGTTTCCGAGGAAGAGATGCCCATGCTTTATTCGGGAGCCAAAGCCTTTGTTTTCCCCTCGTTGTATGAGGGTTTCGGCCTTCCTCTTGTTGAGGCAATGGCCTGTGGAGTGGCTATCGTGGCCTCGAATACATCTTCGATCCCGGAAGTTGTTGAGGATGCTGCCTTGCTGGTCTCACCGTATGACAGTGAGGCAATGGCCGCAGGAATTCTGCGACTATTCAATGACACCCAACTTCGTGCGGCGCTGATTGAAAGAGGACTGAGACGAGCCCAAGGCTTCACCTGGGAAGCCACGGCGAGGAGAGTTCTTCATACTTTAACCGGGGTGGCTCCTTGACGCAAAAATAAGAGATAATGTCACGTTCCAACTTTGTGCGCTGCGGAGGATATGGGAGGGAACATAGGCGAGATGCTGACGCTTGACTGGATTATGCTGGTGGGTTGCACGGGGTGGGCGCTGTGGCAATACAGGCGCACCAAGATACTGCTTACCCCCAGCAATGCCTTCCTGGTCGGTACCCTCATCCTGCCGGTGTTCGTCGCCTATCCCTTGGCCCTGAGTCCGGAGTCCCTCGAAGGCATCGGACAGTCCGGCCACGCGTTGTCTATGCAATGGGCGGCAGACGAGCTCCTCGGAGTGATATGCGTGGGAACAATCTGCGTGATGCTGGCGCATTGGGCTGCCCCGCGCCTGTTCCCGCGTCTCGCCGGAAAGCAGCGCGAACTGCCCCGCTCGCCGCGTGTTTCCCTGCACCAACTCACCATGGGAGCTTGCGCCGTCTGCCTGATCGGAGTCGCCAGCGTGTGGCTCTTCTTTATCAAAGAATGGCAGATTCCTCTCCTGAGCTCAGCACCGCATTCCCGCGAACTTCTCGAAATGAACCATCCCCTGCGATACATTTACACCGGCGGTTTTACCATGGCTAATACTGGGGCTGTGTTTCTGATGGGCGGCTTGTCCCTCGGGAAGATACGGGCATACAGGCCCCTGTGCTTCTTTGCGATTACGGCGCTCACAATTACGAATCTTTGTACGGCATCTCGGGGCAATTTGCTCGCCCCGTTCGTTTCCGCTGGGCTGATCTACTTCTCCCTAAAGAATACTAAGCTGACCCTGTTTCGCGCGCTGATCTTGGCTGTTCTCCTGCTCTGCAGCGCCAGCACTCTCCAGCTTATCCGCAGCCACTCGGGCCTCTCATTGGAAGGCTTATGGTATGAAGTAATTCACGGGAACACCTTCTTCGCCAATTTCCGCGATTCCAGCTATGTGCTGGTGGGCTTCGAGGCGAATCGCTATCCCCTGTTTTACGGCAAGACAATTCTCGCCGGCCTGCTGGGATTCGTACCCAGCAGCCTTCTTCCCTTCCGCCAGCAATACGCGTGGGGCTCCGTGACTCTGGGCATCGTAAACATCACCAACCCATTGCACTTCGGACTGGGCCAAGTGTTGTTTGCGGACTGGTATGTCAACTTCGGGACCGCGGGTGTAGTGGTTGAAGGATTGGTGATCGGTGGTTTGCTGAAATGGCTTGACGTTCGATTGCTTGACATAAGGCGCCGGCCAAAGGGCGCGGTGTCGGATCAGTATTTCCAACTGTTCGGGCTCTGGTTCCGTCTCGGAATATTGGGAAGCCTCTGCGCCAGCGCCAATGTGATGCTCATGTACCCGCAGTTGCTGGGATACATGTTGATTCTGGCTGTCGCCTATGGTGCGCGCCGGATCTTCGGCGTGCGCTCCGGGGCTGGAGGAGGCATGTTGCGGCAGGCGGGCATGAGCGCAATTCCGGAGCATCCACGCATTTAGCGGGCCCGTAAGTTTCGGCATGGAGACAGAATGGGATTGTGCCCCTTGAAGATAGCTCTCTTTCTTTCACTGTTGGTAACGACGCTCTGCAATATTCCTTGTCAATTATCGGGTTCTCCCGCGCAATCCGATCCGGCGGGCAAGGCAGCCCACGCCGCCCTGGATGCTGCCCGCACGGGCGACTGCAAGGTGTATTGGGCAAGCGACTTTGAGGGAAGGGACATGGCGGAAAGGATTAACCACGCCATTGCCGCTGCCGCGCCAGGATCCACCGTCATGGCTCCTGGTGGATCATTCCTTCATTCCTCGCCAATAAGGATCGACAAAACGATTCGTCTCGAGGGAGCCGGAAGCGCCGAAACCACGTTCGTGTCTACCGGCTTGGCAAGCGACCAGATCGAAATTGTAAAGGGCGGCGACTACTCCACCGTTGCCAATTTGGGCTTGTACACTCAAGGCAACTTGGCCCCCACGGGCGGGGCGGGAATCACCGTAAGCGCCAGTTTCGTCCATGTTTCGAATGTGCGCATCTGGAACCAATATAACGGTATTGTGTTTAATGGGCCGCAAAACCTCTATATCGATGACTGCGACATCCGATGCCTTGCCAACGACCTCTGGCAGACCGGCGGGGTGGGCCTTCTTGTCCACGATACGAAACTATACGGAGGCAGCGGCCCAAGCACGGGCTTGCACCTTACCAATGGAGCTGGGATCTGGCTGACCGATGTGGAGATTTACGGAAACTCGCGGGGTATCGTCATCGATCCTGGAGAGCATGAGGTTGTCGGCCAGGTGTTCGCGAAGGGTGTCGTAGTGGACACCACACATCAGCAGGATGGGATCCTGATCGGCGGCAGCGGAAGAGTTTTTCATATTGACTTCGCCGAATCATGGGTGGCCGGTTCAGCGAAGGGATACGGCATCAACCTTAATAACAGCCATACCAACGGTTTTACATGGTCCGGCGGCTTTATCCGAGCGAACTACCTCAGTGGGGTCTTCATGCAAGCAGGAGAAAACATTCAAATTTTAGGTACGCAAATATCTGCTAATGGCCACAACAATACCACTGGACATAATACTTATGGTGTGAGTGTCGCCCCTGGTGTAAGTCATTTTATGATTGCCGATTGTCTTATTGGGAAAACTGGTTTCGACGAGGAGGGAGGGGGCACGATGCGGCAAAGCGTTGGCATCTATATTGCACCCGGTGACAGCGACTTCTTTGAGGTCATAAACAACATGGACGCCGGAAACACGGAGGGACTTCTTGTCGACAATTCCCGGGGGAAGCGCAAGGTCATACAGGGAAATTTGGGAAAAGTGACGGGTGAATAAATACTTCCTTCGAGTGCTGCGCGCGGGCAGGCGAGCGCGCTCTGTAAGTGCGGCAAGAGGGCATTGTTGGAACGAAGGGGCGCTCTGAGGGGGGCAGGGAATGGGGAGGCAGTCACGTACGGACCAAGGCCGGCAAGACCTCGAGCTCCTGATAAGGATGGCTGCGAGCGCCAAGAGCGCCGGCGCGACCGATATGGAGCATATGGACGGGCCAGCAGCGGCCATGAACTATGTCAGGGCCGCCGACCTCGTAGCGTCTTACTGCGGGAGGGGCCGCCTTCATGGGCCAATCTTAGACTGGGGATGTGGCTACGGGCAGGTGTCGCTCCTGCTGCAACGCCGTGGCGTCAAGGTGCTTTCCTACGATGTGGGGCGGCGAGGATGGGTTGAGCGCATCCCTGAGCTAAGTGACCTCCGGATTGAGTATGGCGAGGACCGCGTCAAGCTGCCCTATGAATCGGGTTCCTTCGGCGCAGCCCTGTCGGTGGGCGTCCTTGAGCACGTTCCCGATATAGATGGCTCATTGGAGGAAATCAACAGGATCCTCGCGCCCTCCGGGCTCCTCTTTCTCCTTATGTTTCCGAACCGGTTCTCGTGGGCGGAAAAGCTCGCGGAATGGGGGGAAAGGTCGGTGCATCCTGTCAAGTTCACCGCCGCTTCCACATCGGAACTGCTCAAACGGCACGGCTTCCTGACCGAGAAGCTGTGGCGGCGGAATTTCCTCCCCCGCAACCTGACGGGCCTCAGCCCCAGGGTGAAGGTTTGGTACGGAAAGTTCTACCGGCAGGTCGAGTTTTGCGACCGGTTCCTCGCAAATCTGCCGCCCACCTCCTTCCTCAGCGGTGTGCTGGAGGTGGTGGCCCGAAAGGGGTAAGGCAAAGTTACATGCAAATCGAGCAGTCTCCCAAGTCCTCGACGAGTGTCCGGAGAATATCACGGCCACGTCTCATTTCAGCTTTGAAGCGCGGCTTCGCGAGCAGGCGGGGCTCATGATGGACCGCCTAAGACACTACGCCTTTCGAACAAGAAAAGCGCCACGACGAAACCTTCTTGCAATCTGGCTGGCACTCCCCCTCCCCCCCAAGCGACGGACATGGGGATTCCAATTCCCATCGGAAGCAGACGAAGATCCCTGAGAAGAGGAGACCTGATGGGGAGGGTTATCACGATTGACGCCAGGATGCTGGGATTTTCGGGAATCGGGACGTACCTGAAGAATCTGCTCGAGAACTATGCGCGGATGGAGTGTGATTTCTCGTTCCGTCTAGCCTGTCCGCGCCAGGAGTCCGTACGCGAGTTTGGCTCCGACCGCTTTACCTGGGTGCGTGCGGATGCTCCCATTTACGGTCTGCGGGAGCAGTGGCAGATTCCTCGAGTGGCAAAGGGATCGGACCTGTTGCACTGCCTTCATTACAACGTCCCATGCTTCTATCGTGGAAGGCTACTGGTGACGATCCACGATCTCACTCACATCATGGATCGGACCTTCCGCAGAACGCTTCCGTCGCTCGTCTATGCGCGGCCGATGTTGGCCATGGCAAGCCGGAAGGCCGATCACATTGTTACCGTTTCCGAATTCACGAAGCGCCAGATTGTGGAGAGGCTCAGGATCGCTCCCGAAAAAGTCACAGTGATCTACCACGGGGTCAGTTCTCACTTCCGCGTATGCAATCATGAGGAGGCATTCCAAGCGGCTTCCTCAGCGCTTCAGTTGCGGCGTCCCTATCTCCTGTATATCGGCATGCTTAAGCCCCACAAGAACATTCCCACACTGATCCGGGCGTTTGCGCTACTGCGCGGACGAAGAAAAGCCCAGCAGCAGTTGCTGATCGTCGGCGATGATCCCAAGTGGAAGGAAGGACTCGTCAGACTTTGTTCCCAGCTTGGAATCGCCGGCCATGTTTCCTTTTTTCCCCACGTGGCCCATGCGGCCTTGCCGAAAGTATACGCGGGCGCGGATTTGATGGTGATGCCCTCGTTCATCGAGGGTTTCGGTCTGCCGGTCTTGGAAGCGATGGCTTGTGGCACACCGGTTGTCTGCTCGCGAGTGGCTTCGCTTCCTGAGGTTGCTGGGGATGCAGCCGAGTACTTTGAACCGACGAGTGTGGAAGATCTGGCTGCCGCTATGGAGGGAGTCTTGAGTTCCACTGAACGGCAGGCTGAGCTACGCCGAAAAGGACCAGAGAGGGCAAAGCTCTTTTCCTGGGAGGAATGCGCCCGACGCACGCTCGAAGTTTACCGTAAAGTGCTGCAAGAATAATCGATTCGGAAGAGCAAGCTGGGGCTTAAAATTCCGAGATGTTTGTCCAGGTTTGTGAATGAGTGATGTCGAAGAGACAGGTTAAGGGGGCTCCATGAATCAGGCAGCTCGGGACGAGCCACTGCCGGACCTTCTCTCTAAATTGCGGGTGGCCATCGTTCATTACTGGTTTGTGAGGTTCCGAGGCGGGGAACGCGTCCTTGAAGTTCTTGCGGATATCTTTCCTCAGGCGGATATTTTCACTTTGGTCCTCGACCCCAAGGCTCTTCCGCCATCGCTCAGGTCACGCAAGTTCACGACCTCGTTTCTACAAAAGATCCCGGGGATCAGGCGCCACTACAGGAGATTCCTGCCCCTCTTTCCTCTTGCCCTGGAGCAGTTCAAACTGGACGAGTACGACCTGGTGATCAGTTCCGAGTCAGGACCGGCGAAAGGAGTTCTGACTCGTCCGCATACCTGCCACATTTGCTATTGCCACACGCCAATGCGTTACGTCTGGGATATGTATCACCAGTATCGTTCGACTGCACCGGGAGGCGCCCTGGGGCGCGCATTCTACTCCATCGTGGCCAACTACGTCCGACAGTGGGACTACGTGGCGTCGGCGAGAGTCGATTACTATGTGGCGAGTTCCCATAACGCCGCCTCCAGGATCGCCAAGTACTACCGTCGAGAAGCGGAAGTAATTCATCCCCCGGTGAATATCAGCTCTTTTTCGATCGGAACAATCGCGGAGGATTTCTATCTCGTAGTCAGTCCCTTAGTTGCTTACAAGCGGGTTGATCTTGCAATAAGCGCTTGCAACGCAATGAAACGCCGGCTGATAGTGATCGGTCAAGGAGAAGCGATGCGAGCCCTCCAGCAAAAGGCAGGACCCACGATCACTTTCCTAGGTTACCAGCCCGACGACGTGGTTCGCGAGCACTACCAGCGGTGCAGAGCCTTCATCTTCCCAAGCGAAGAGGACATAGGGCTGACTCCCATCGAAGCACAAGCGTGCGGACGCCCTGTGATTGCGTTTGGCTGCGGGGGAGCATTGGAAACAGTGATAGGTGGTTTGCCTACAAGTTCCTTTGCTCCCGAATCTTCAACGGGGGTATTCTTTGCCGAACAATCCGCCGAGTCACTGGCCGATGCGATCCGATTCTTCGAGTCTATCGAAACACACTTCTCGCCCGCTTTTGTTCGTCGGAATGCGGAACGCTTCGACGTGTCACGTTTCAAGTCGGAAATGGGTGCATTCATTAACCTTAAAATGCTAAAATTCGGGAATAGGCAGCTAGAAGAAGAGTGAAAGAAGTCATTGAAAGGCAGAAGACAGGAGACAGGAGTCAGGAGTCAGAATAGGGAGAAAGCGGAAGGCAATCGGCAGTGGTCACGCCGTGGCGGGTTGCACTTCCCAAGACCCGGTGCCCCCCCTTACTTGTCACCAGATATCTGGGGACCTTAATTCTGAATCCTGACTTCTGACTGCTAACTCCTTCGGTCCGAAGCACTACCAAGAGGGGGGAATGGATGAGCAAGACGACGCTGATCACAGGAATAACCGGGCAAGACGGATCCTACCTGGCTGAGTTTCTGCTTTCAAAAGGTTATCACGTTTGCGGCTTGGTCCGGCGAAGCAGCACGGTGAATTTCGAGCGGCTGTACCATCTGCAAGACAGAATCGAGCTGATACCGGGAGACCTCCTTGACCAGAACTCACTGATCAGCGCTCTTCAACACGCCGAACCCCAGGAGGTCTATAATTTGGCCTCCCAATCCTTTGTCCCCACTTCCTGGAACCAGCCGGTGCTGACGGGCGAGTTTACAGCACTCGGGGTGACCCGCATGCTCGAGGCCGTCCGATTGGTGAATCCAAAGATACGATTCTACCAGGCTTCCTCCAGCGAAATGTACGGGATGGTACGTGAGAGCCCGCAAAATGAACAGACAGCCTTTTATCCACGCAGCCCGTATGGCGTGGCCAAGCTCTACGGCCATTGGATTACCGTTAATTATCGTGAGAGCTACGGCCTTTTCACGTGCTCGGGAATTCTGTTCAATCACGAGTCGCCGCGGCGTGGATTGGAATTCGTGACCCGGAAAGTGAGTTACGGAGTAGCGCGGGTCAAGCTTGGTCTGCAATCAAAGCTCAAGATGGGAAACCTTGACGCCGAACGCGACTGGGGATTTGCCGGTGACTACGTGCAAGCCATGTGGCAGATGTTGCAGCAGGAAAAACCACAAGACTACGTGGTGGCAACCGGAGTTGCTCACTCCGTGCGGCAGCTCTTGGAAATGGCATTCGGACACCTGGGCATGGATTATCGAGATTACGTGGAAACAGACCCCGCTTTCTTGCGGCCTGCTGAGGTCTATCACTTGCTCGGCGATTCGTCGAAAGCTCGGCAAGAATTGGGCTGGAAGCCAAAAGTCAGCTTCGAAGGCCTTGTCAAAATGATGGTGGATGAGGACCTCGCGCGGCTTCGGCGCGAAGCTGCAGTCCCCTCAGTCAGGCCGGCTACGCCATGAAGTCGCTGATTACAGGATGTGCAGGGTTCGCGGGGTCGCACCTGGCTGAGCACCTGCTGGACCAGAGCGAGGAAGTCATTGCCCTGGTAAGCCCCAATGAAGATCTGGAAAACATTAGGCAGATCGAAGGACATCTGCAAATCAGCCGTGGGGATCTGCGCGACTTTGACTGTTTGCTCGAAGTGCTGAAGTCATCGCGGCCCCAGCGGATTTACCACCTTGCCGCCTTTTCATCTCCCTCAGAATCCTGCGAGAGCCCAGAGCTGACCTATCAAGTGAATTTCATGGGCACCCTGAATCTCCTCTCGGCCTGGCTCCGGGTTGGGATGGACTGCCGTTTACTCTTCATCAGCTCATCTGAAGTGTATGGTCATGTTCCTCCGGAGAAGCTCCCCATGCGCGAGGAGATGGAACTGCGCCCGGTCAATCCCTACGCCGGGAGTAAGGCGGCTGCCGAGCTTCTGGCTTTGCAGTTTTTTCAAAGCTATGCGCTGCCCATCGTCCGGGTCAGACCGTTTAATCACACCGGGCCGCGCCAGTCATCGAACTTCGTGTGCTCCAGATTTGCCCGGCAGGTAGCGGAGATCGATTTGGGACAGCGTCCGCCCGCAGTCGTTACCGGAAATACCCATGTGATACGAGACTTCAGTGACGTACGAGACATCGTCCGTGGCTACCGCGATTTGCTGGAAGGGGGCATGCCGGGTGAAGTTTACCAGCTTTGTTCGGGCCATCCCGTCTCCGTAGAGACCATCCTGCAGATGGCGATCTCCTTCGCCTCGAAGCCCGTCCAGATCTTGGTTGACAAGTCCCTGATCCGCGATCAGGAAGCGGCTGCGGTTTGGGGCGACTATTCGAAAGCCAGACTTGCCGTTGGGTGGGAACCCCGCCGCGCGTTAGCAGACACTCTTCGCGAACTCAAGCTTTACTGGGAAGCCAGGCTCGGATCGCAAACAGGATGCTGAAACGCCCGAATTCGAGCGCTGTTCCCGATCAAAAGCATCGGGACAGGTCAGCCCGGCACTTGAGATTCAAAGGCTTGCCTCCGGACGGTGAGACCGGGAATTACGGGCTATGGGCAGGTAAGCGGCCGGCAGAAAGTGTCTTATACGCATCGTCCGTCATTCGTAGAGGATAACCGCGCCCTGTGTCATTCTGAGTCCGCCGCGGCGGACGAAGAATCCCCGCATTTGACAGCGCAATCAGTGCCAAGAATAATGCCGAGATGCTTCTCCCGCAGGGCGGGATCAGCATGACAGACCAGAAGGTGGAATTACGGGGAGCGGGTGAAAATGGATGTGTATAACATCCAGAACTGGTCTTTGTGGTACGATTCCGAGATTCTGTGCTTGACGGTGTGGAAAGTCTTGAAGCGCGCGGAGGCATACTGAAGTATGAACATTCTAGTGACAGGTGCGGCTGGGTATGTGGGCGGCGTGTGCGCGGCGGAACTGGTGAAGCAGGGACACAGCGTTGTTGCCTACGACAATCTCACGCAGGGACATCGCCAAGCGGTCGTCGATCAAGTTCAGTTTGTAAGGGGAGACATCGCCGATACGGAAAAACTCAAGCGCGTATGCAAGAAGCACCAGATTGAAGCTGTCATGCACTTTGCGGCCAGCACCCTGGTCGAGGGATCAGTTCGTAATCCTCATCTGTTTTACCGCAACAATGTCAGCGGCACGATCTCGCTCCTTGAAGTCTTGGCTGAATTGAAGATACAAAGGCTTATTTTTTCATCCAGTGCTGCGGTCTACGGCGAACCTAAGAGTGTTCCCATCCGGGAGGATCATCCTACTAGCCCCGTTAACCCGTACGGTGAGACTAAACTGGTGATTGAACGGGCGCTGGCTTGGTACCATGGCGCTTATGGAATCAACTGTGCAGCCCTGAGGTATTTTAATGCTGCCGGTGCAACCGGCGATTTGGGCGAGGATCACAGGCCGGAGACACACCTCCTGCCCCGTTTGCTAGCCGCAGCCTCCGGTCCCGAAGGCTCCTTTGAGATCTATGGAGATGATTATCCGACGGCGGACGGCACGTGCGTCCGAGATTTCGTACACGTTCTGGATATTGCTCAGGCACATATCCTGGTTCTGCGCTTCCTTCCAAAATTGGGTTTGAGGATATATAATGTCGGCCACGGTAAGGGATATTCGATCCGGGCTGTAGTGAAAACCGTCGAGGAAATTGCCGGACGCAAGCTCGATGTCCGTGTTGGAGAACGCCGCCCTGGGGACCCGGCAGTTCTTGTTGCCAGTGCGCGAAAGCTGCACCGGGAACTGAGATGGGAGGCTCGGCATTCTGACCTTAAAACCCTAATACGGTCTGCCTGGGCATGGAAGCAGAAGCATCCCAAAGGGTACGGAGATAACTTTCAGAAGGAACGCTGAAGTTCCAGGAAATCCAGGAACTCCAGCTCTGCATGTTGGTTTGACCTTAGACCATATGGGTAAGAACTTTCCCAGGTACACACATCTCTTAGGTGACTTTGTAGCCATAATCGTTGTATTCCGCCTCGTGTCAAGGAAGCAGAAAGGCCCTCATCCGGAAGAACGTTGTAGCGGCGAGTTTATCCGTCAACTGACGGACCACGTGTCGGCGTAAGCTGTCTCGGCTGTTTCGGGAAGCCACCTCTACATCAAACTGACCCACTACCGGGTGGCGATAGCCCTTCAAGAAAGTTAATTACTGGCTTATAATCGAGAATCTTAGTCTTCAAGTCTGCGTCGCGAAGGGTGTGAGCAAGCGAAGGGATCGGGCCTGATGCAAGCTTCCTTGGTCCTTGCCGACAGGTATTTCCAGGCTGCATGTCCAAGGCTTCCTTGACCTGTGCCCACTCCAACCTAGCTCTGTTGAAGCAATGATTCGAAGGCGTCTCAATCACATCGAGTTTGCGCTGCGGCTGTCCGTGCTCCTGCTGCCTCTTGCAGCCTTTGGGATCGCGGCCTATGTCCGCTTTGATATTGGTCTCATCCCCGTTATAGGTGGAGGTGTGGACTACTCCGCCTATTTTGGATTGTTGTTGTTGACGACGCTGGCTTGGGCCATCGTGGTTGAGCATTACGACCTTTCGCGCGTCGATTATCTCGTCCCGTCACGAAATGCCACCCGGCGCGCCCTCGTGGCCAGCACAGCCACTTACTTAGTAGCAACCGGCACCACCTTTTTCTACCGGGCTGTCAGCTTTTCCCGGCTCTTCGTGGTTTTCAGTGGAGTGGCGCTCTTCATCCTTGTCTTCGCCACTCAGGCAGCTTTTCGGGTGTACCTGGAGAGTTTGCGTCGCAGAGGCGAGAACTGCTCCCGCCTCCTTGTCATAGGAGCCGACGAGTACGCAAGCCGAACGGTACGTTCCCTCCTCGAGTCGACGGTGATCCCCTGCAGCGTGGTGGGATTCGTTCGATTACCTGGACAGACCCCATCCCCAGCCTGCTCCCCTCTGCTGGAATTTGAGGCGTTGGATAACTTGGGGGTCCAACCGCAGGTCGACGATGTCGTGGTTGCCGTTCCTCCCTCGCTCCTTATGGACATTCGCAACATCGTTTCCAAGTTGGAGCATTTGAGTGTTCCGGTCAGGGCAATTCTGGATTTCGGGTCTGGAATTTCATTCCAGAATACGTCATTTCATTTCGGCGATGTAACCCTCTTGGATCTGAAAGCCAGCCCGTCTGAATCGATAACCTACTCAATTCTTAAGAGGTCCTTTGATCTGGCATTCTCAACGGTGGTCGTCATTCTTACTGCCCCCTTGATGTTGCTCATCGCGGTGGCCATCCGCCTGACCTCCCCAGGGCCTATTCTTTTCGCCCAGGACCGCGTAGGCTTGAATGGGCGATTGTTTCGTTTGTACAAGTTCAGGACCATGAGAGCGGGCAACCCTGAGGAAGACGATACCCGATGGACAACTGGCAACGACCCCCGAAGGACAAGGCTGGGAGCCTTTCTGCGGGCCAGCAGTCTCGACGAATTGCCTCAGTTCTTCAATGTGCTGCGGGGTGACATGAGTGTGGTCGGCCCACGGCCGGAGCGGCCGTACTTTGTAAAGAAATTCCAGCACGAAGTTGCCCAATACAATACTCGCCATTACCTGAAGGTTGGAATCACAGGGTGGGCGCAAGTCAACGGCTGGCGTGGCGATACATCGATTGCCAAACGGGTAGAATATGACCTCCACTACCTGCGGAACTGGTCCCTCTGGTTCGACATTAGAATCATCTGCGCGACCCTTTGGAGAGGGTTTTTCGGCAAGAACGCCTATTAAGATAGAGGAGATTGAAAATAAGTGAAGAAAATTGTCGAGTGGGGTCTTCTGCTTATCATCACAGGCTCCGTCCTGGCTTTCGGGGGTGTGCAATCCCCCGCTTATACCGCCATGGAGGTGGCCCTCTTCCTCTTGATCCTTGTTGTTTTGGTCAGACAGACCTGGGACGGGAAAATAGACCTTCCGCTTCCACTTTGGATTCTTCCCTTCCTCTGCCTCGTGCTTCTCCAGACGATTCCCCTCCCCGTGCGAGTCGTGTCCTGGCTTTCTCCGAATCGTTTATTCCCTGGGCTTCAAGCCGCGCTCACCCTTGGAGCAGCACACTGGGCGACTCTTAGCCTATATCCTCACGACACGCTACTCGGATTCTTCAAGTTGCTCGCCTATTTGGCAGCTTTCGTTTTGGCAGCCTACGCCTTCGAGGCCAGGGAAGGTAAGAACGTCTTGACGGCCGGCTTGATCGTGCTCGGTTCCCTGGAAGCAGCATACGGGATGGTTCAGTATTTGACAGGTTATCAAAAGATCTTTGGCTTCACGAAGCAATTCTACACAGACGAGGCCACCGGCACCTACATTAATCATAATCATTTCGCCGGGTTCCTGGAACTTGTTATCCCCTTTGCGGCGATGATGGTCTTTTACAACCTCCAACCAATGTCAGCCCATGGCGTCCCCGAAAGACGACGCTTGCGCGGTGGCCGCTATTCACTGTCGTTACACCCGCAAATCGTCTTTTATGTGTTCATCGTGATCCTTCTGCTCATTGCGGTGGTCTTTTCCCGCTCGCGCATGGGCATTTTCTCGGTCTTGGCGAGTCTCATCTTAATGGCCTTTTTGGGCCGGCTTGGGGGAGGCCGCCGAGCCTGGATGGTTATCACCTTGCTGGTCATCGCCTGCTCGATGACCTATGCTGTTTGGATTGGGGTTGATCCCGTGATCAGCCGATTTGAGACCCTCAAGCCCTTGGCTCTTGAAGATCCTTCCGGACGCGTTGCCATATGGAAACAGGCAAGTGGCATCATTAGGGATCATCCTACCGTGGGTACAGGCTTGGGAACATTTGTAGTCGCTTTTCGACGCTATCAGACTACCTCACTCGATCTCCTTATCGACCATGCGCACAATGACTATCTCGAAGTGACCACGGACACGGGGGCTCTCGGCGCGGCGTTGCTCTTCATCCCGATAATAGGCTTGCTGTTCAAGATGATCCTAGCTTACGTCGAAGCACGCAACCCTTACCGTCGTTCAGTTTTGCTGGCGTGTATTGGGGGCAGTGCGGCCCTGTTAATCCATTCCGTCACAGACTTCAATTTGCAGATCCCCGCCAACGCCTTGCTTTTCGCCGTCATTCTTGGAATTGGATCTAAGGCCACATATTCCACATCCGTATCCCGGAACACAAGAAAGGAAGTGGAAATCTCGTCTCCAGGCTCGGATGGAAGCTTTTGAGATGCTCCCAGATACGCAAGCTCCTCACTGAGAAACGAGGTGCCAGTCGCTCATGAAAGGCGTCATATTGGCTGGTGGGATCGGTTCGCGATTGTTTCCTCTCACGCGCGTAACCAACAAGCACCTTCTTCCAGTGTACGACCGCCCCATGATTTTTTTCCCCATCCAGACTTTGGTCAATGCGGGGATCAGGGACATTCTCGTGGTGACGGGAGGGCAGGACGCGGGTGATTTCTTGCGCCTCTTGGGCAATGGAAAGGATTTTGGTCTCAAGCATATCAACTACACCTACCAGGAAGGCGAAGGCGGGATTGCTGACGCGCTCCGCTTGGCGGAGTATTTTGCGGATGGCGACAAGATCTGCGTAGTTCTCGGCGACAACATCATTGAGACGAATATTATCGCGGCTTGCGCTCAATTCAAGAAACAAGAACGGGGCGCCCATATCATCCTGAAGGAAGTTGCTGACCCGGAGCGCTTTGGTGTCCCGGCTTTTGAAGGCGGTCGAATCGTTCGCATCGAGGAAAAACCCAAGGAACCAAAGTCCCGCTACGCCGTGATTGGCATTTACATGTATGATGCAACGGTATTCGACCGCATCCGTAAGCTGAAACCTTCAGGCAGGGGAGAATTCGAAATCACGGACGTGAACAACCAGTACTTGGCCGATGGCACTCTCACTTACAGTATTCTGGAAGGCTGGTGGACGGACGCAGGGACATTCGATTCTCTCTTGCGGGCTACCAACCTGGTCGCGCAGGGGGGAGCGAATAAAGTCCCTTAGCTTTGGAGTGTGAGACTTGAAAATTCTCGTCACGGGCGGCGCCGGGTTCATCGGCTCCAATTTCATTCGTTACTTCCTCAGGACCTATCCTGAAAGCACGGTAGTAAATCTTGACAAGTTAACCTATGCGGGAAATCTGGACAATCTCTCGGACGTGCAATCTCACCCTGGCTACCAATTTATCCGAGGAGACATCTGTGCAGCTGACTGTGTAAGGGATATCCTGGATCAGCGAATAGACTCGGTGGTGCATTTTGCCGCGGAAAGTCATGTGGACCGGAGCATCGCCGACGCGCGCGAGTTTATCCGTACCAATGTCCAGGGCACTTGCACGCTGTTGGAGGCATCTCGGCGCTCCAAGATCCCTCGCTTCTTGCACATCTCCACCGATGAGGTTTACGGAAGTCTGCAACCGGGAGAATATGCCGATGAACAGTCTCCACTCCGGCCCAACAGCCCCTATGCCGCGAGTAAGGCTGCTTCGGATCTGTTGGTGAGAAGCTTCTGGCAGACCTACCGTTTCCCGGCCCTCCTGACGCGATCCTCGAACAACTACGGCCCTTACCAATTCCCGGAAAAGCTCGTCCCCCTGATGATTACTAATGCACTTGAAGGCAAGCCGCTCCCCGTTTACGGTGACGGCCTGAACGAGCGCGATTGGATGTTTGTGGAAGACCACTGCCGCGCGCTCGACCGAGTCCTGAACTCGGGGTGCCCTGGCGAAACCTATAACATCGGATTCGGGCAACCGGTGACCAACTTGAATGCTGTGCGCGGGCTGTTGCGAATCCTGCATAAATCCGAGGATCAGATCAAGTTTGTGGAAGACCGGCCAGGGCACGATCGTCGTTATGCGCTCGACTGCAGCAAAATCCGCAGGGAGTTGGGTTGGGAACCCACTGTGACGTTTGAGGAAGGGATGCTGCGAACAGTCGAGTGGTACCGCAGCCAGGCCGATTGGGTGCAGAAAACCAAGAGCGGAGAGTACCGGAATTACTACCAGAGATTCTACGAGAACCGTCGTAACTCCCTGGCCCAACTGTAGAACGCCGTGCGAATCTTGATTACAGGAAGCAGCGGGATGCTAGGTCGAGACCTAACGGCCCACCTCGCGGCGCGCCATCAGGTCGTTCCTGCGGAACTGCCCGAAGTCGACATCACCGATCTCGACCTTGTGCAGCGAACCTTCGACAGCACCAAGCCCGAGGTCGTGATCCACACCGCTGCCTTTACCTCTGTGGACAACTGCGAGCACTGGCCCGATCTCGCCTTCCACGTGAACGCGGAGGGCACTCGTAATGTGGCTGTCGCTTGCCGGCAGGCCTCCCTCCCCATGCTTTACGTCAGCACTGACTACGTCTTCGACGGTCAGAAGCCAACCCCTTACGGGGAGGACGATCGGCCCAACCCCCTCAACGTGTACGGCCAGAGCAAGCTGCAAGGCGAAAGATACGTCACGGAATTGCTCGAGGCTGCCTGGATTGTAAGGACATCGTGGCTTTTCGGCCCTTTGGGCAAGAATTTCGTTCGCACCATTTTGCAGCGAGCCCACCGGGGGGAGTCGCTCCGCGTGGTGGACGATCAGGTTGGAGCACCCACCTACACTATGGATCTGGCCGAGAAGTTGGAACAGATTGTGGTGAGGGGAAGCCCTGGCATCTATCACGTGACGAACCGAGGCTATTGCTCCTGGTTTGAGTTTGCCCAAGAGATCCTTCGGCAGACAGCGCTGAGCCACGTTCGAGTTTTTGCCATTCTCACCTCGGCCTCAGACCGGCCAGCTCTGCGGCCACGAAATTCACGACTTGCCCACACGCGGTTGGAAAGCGAAGGGCTTGGCCTCCTTCCAGCGTGGCAGGATGCGCTAACCCGCTATCTCCTTCGGGAAGGTCAGGCGAAGGCTTGAGGCCTAACCCAGTGAGCAGGAACGCTGACGGAGGGGATGCTGGGAATGCCTAGATTCGTCCTGCTTGACCGCGACGGAGTCATCAATCAGCGCATCGTCGGAGGCTATGTTACCTGCTGGGACAAATTTATTTTCCTGCCAGGCGCCCTTGAGGGGCTGCGCCTTTTGACTGAAAAAAACTACCATGTGACCGTCGTCTCCAATCAGGCGGGAGTTGGGAAGGGCCTGATGACCACCGCCGACTTGCAGGAAATTACCCGTAAGTTCGTAAAAGAGGTTGACGCGCAAGGGGGACGAATACGCAGTGTTTACTATTGCACCCACCGGGCAGAGGATGACTGCCCGTGCAGAAAACCGAAGCCGGGTCTGCTGCTTAAGGCCCAGGCCGAGCATCACTTTACCTTTGAAAACACCTTCCTCATTGGCGACTCGGAAAGCGATTTGCTGGCGGCGCAGGCAGTGGGTTGCCCCGCGATAATGGTTTCAAATGCACCCCCGGCCAGCTTCGAAGAACTTCCCCATGCACCTCAGGTGACCGTCCCCGGCTTGCTTGCCGCGGCAGCATATCTGGTCAGCTTCCAAACAAATGCTCGTTCTCAGGCGCGTGACTTGGGATAGCAGATTCCCCTCCTCAGCCGAGGAGGGGGTTAGAGGGTGGTGCTGATCGCCAAGCTCATCTCCTGATCGTGCCGATTGTAGCGTCAAAAATGAACGGGACCACCAGAGCAGCCGCCGGCGGCAAGACGGAGGAGTTGTCGCGTGGAAAGCAAAAAGGGATGTTATAATTCCTCAAAGCGTGGGGGGGGGCTGGGCATGATTCGTGAATACCTGTTAAGTTACTGCACAGGGTTGAGCAAGGCCCTGGAGGGCGTGTCTCCTGAGCGATTCGAAGAGTTCGTGCATCTTCTTGAGAACGCGTATCAGGAAGGACGCCAGGTCTTTCTCATGGGGAACGGAGGCAGCGGGTCATCAGCCTCCCACTTCGCTTGCGATCTCAACAAAGGAGTGTCCCATGGCCGGCAGAAGCGTTTTCGAGCCATTTGTCTGAATGATAACCTCCCTACCTTGACGGCTTATGCCAACGATGTCTCCTACGAGGATGTCTTCGTCGAGCAGTTGGGAAATTTCCTCCGTGCTGGCGATGTCGTGGTTGGAATCTCCGGAAGCGGAAATTTGCCCAACGTCCTCAAGGCCATCGATTACGCGAATAGCCTTGGCGCTCACACGGTCGGCCTGTGCGGCTTCAATGGTGGAAAACTGGCTGGCAGGGTGCGAACCCCCATACTGGCCCCGGTGCACGACATGCAGAAGGCCGAAGACGTCCATATGATTCTTTTGCATGTTGTCATGCAAGTCTTGTGCGCGCGCCTTCAGGGTTGAAGGCCAGCAGCGGATCGTCAGTGGTTTGCGGCAAGAAGGTATTGGCATGGCGCTCAGTCTGAATAGTGAATGGTAAATTCTGAATTGTGAATTGAGAAAGTGCAGCAGTCAGATGCCTTAGGCGCGGCGCGCGAAGCCAGTTCCGCGTCCCCAATTCACCATTCACCATTCACTATTCATAATTCTGCTCGTCACTCGTCCCGCCGCGGCGGGTCAGCTTTCAGTCTTCCTACGTCTCAAATCCCTTGGTTCCCCCGCCGACTGCCTTCTGCCCCTGAAGAGCCGCAGGCCCGGAGGGCCCGCCATTCTTATTGGCGGGCACTACGCTTGCTGGGCCTGGGGCTATTCTGAAATTTCAAATCTTGAATTGCTTTGCTCTTTCGGTCCACTGCCTTGTCACTCCTGTCCTCTGCTCGCCCCTGACACCTGTCCTCCGCAACCTGCTCTTTCACTTCCTGAATCCCGAATCCTGAATCCTGTTCTTCCCCTGGCAATTTGGTCTAAGATGTGCTACAAGATTAATAGTGCCTGCCCGTAAGAAGGGGGCAGGGTCGTCCGCCTGTAAGTGGTGTAAGAAAACCTCCGACTCCCTCGCCTGAAGAAGACCCTGGCTACTATTATGTCTTCAAATATGCACAAGACAACTCGGCGTGCCTTTCTAGAGAAGAGCGTCACCCTCGGCGGCGCCGTGTTGGCAGGTGCAGCTTACAGTAGGCTTGGTCCCCAAGCCGGGTTTGGCGCGACGCCTTCCCAATCGCGCCTCGTAATCTCCCGGGATTCCAACCTCAGGTCCACTCCCACTAGCTTGGATTCCTCCCGGCTCCTCAATTGCCTGGACCGTGCCATGCAGGCCTTGCACGACTGCGATTCATCCCTGGAGGCCTGGAGGAAGGTCGCGCGGCCCGGCGAAGTGGTCGGGCTCAAGGTGAATTGTCTTGCCGGCAGAGGCAATTCCACGCGCCCGGAGTTGGTGGACGCCATTTGCGAACGTCTCCAGCAGGCAGGCATCAAGGAAATCGTCATTTGGGACCGGCTGAATTCCGACCTCGAAAGCGCGCGCTTCAAGATCGTCGAGCGCGGCTCCGGGATTCGCTGTTTCGGAAACGATACGTTGGGATTCGAAGATGAACTGGCCACTTTCGGAAGTGTTGGAAGCCTGGTTTCGCGAACTCTCACCCAGGTTTGCGACGCCGTCATCAATCTGCCTGTGCTCAAGGACCACGGCATCGCCGGCGTGACCATCGCGCTCAAGAGTATGTTTGGCGCCATCCACAACCCGAACAAATACCACATGAACGTCGGCAATCCCTACGTGGCCGACGTTTTCATGCTGCCCCCCATTCGTCACAAGGTCCGCCTCCACATCTGCGACGCCACCACAGCACAATACGAGGGCGGGCCCTCTTTCATGCCTCACTGGACCTGGCCGTACAATGGCTTGATCGTCGGGCACGACCCTGTGGCGCTCGATCACACGGGCTGGCAAATTATCGAAAAGAAGCGTGCCGAAGTGGGCATGAAATCGTTGAGGGACATGAAGCGCGAGCCTGTTTACATTTCGACGGCTGCCGACCCGCAACACGGTCTGGGGACCAACGATCCCCAAAACATTAAGGTGGTGGAAGTCTGATGGCAATGAAATATGATTTGCGACTCCTCGAGGCCTCTTCTCGGACACCGCGAGTTCGCCCCGAAGAAACCGGCAGCTTCGCCTTCAACCGGCGAGCTTTCCTGAAGGCTGCTTCCCTTCCCTGCCTCGCCGCCTGCGCCGGGGCAGTTATCGGACGGCAGGATGCTGTCCCCATCTTCGCTGCTCCGCTCGCGGAGGACGACTCGCAATTCATCAAGGAAGCCAGGTTCTACGATAAACAGGCCTACAGGAAGATCAAATGCAAACTCTGCCCACGCGAATGCGTCATCGACGACCGGGAGCGCGGCTATTGCGGGGTGCGTGAAAACCGCGGCGGCACCTATTACACCCTGGTTCACTCCCGCGTGGTGACGGCTCACGTTGATCCCATCGAGAAGAAGCCCTTCTTCCATTTTCTCCCTGGCACCGTCGCGTTCTCCATTGCCACCGCGGGCTGCAATGTGAACTGCAAGATGTGCCAGAACTGGGATATTTCCCAGGTCCGCCCCGAGCAGGTCCGCAGCAGCTACGCGCCACCCCAGAGGGTGGCGGAGTTGGCCGGGCAGTACAAGTGCCCAACCATCGCCTACACTTACAGCGAGCCTGTGGTGTTTTACGAATACATGGCCGATTGCGCCGAGGCTAGTCACGGATTGGGCGTCAAGAGCGTGGTGGTCACCGGCGGTTACATCCAACAAGAGCCCCTGCAGAAATTGTGCCGCCAGGTGGACGCCATCAAGGTGGACCTGAAAGCTTATTCAGAAAAGTTCTACAAGGAAGTGGTCAACGCCGAGCTGAAACCGGTGCTCGATTGCCTGGTGACCATCCACAAGCACGGGGTATGGAATGAGATCGTTTACCTTGTGATCCCCACTTTGAACGACAGCGACGCGGAGTTCAAAGGCCTCGCCAAGTGGGTCAAGTCCGAATTGGGACCGGACGTTCCGCTCCACTTCTCGCGCTTCCATCCCGAATACCTTCTGAAGAACCTTCCTCCCACGCCGGTGGAAACGCTCGAGCGCGCCAAGTCCGTCGCCGACGCCGAGGGTCTTCACTACGTGTACATCGGCAATGTGCCGGGCCACCCCGCCGAGAATACCTATTGCCCCAAATGCCGCAAGATTGTTGTGGAACGTACAGGGTATACCGTCAGCACGGTGCACATCCACAACGGCAAATGCCAATACTGCCAGCAAGCCATCCCCGGCGTGTGGCGAGCGTAAGCGGCTTGAAGCTGCTCGCTTCCTCCTTCCCGTAACCCTCCCAAGGGAGGCGGTCTGGTGTGAGACCCTTGATTTCCAGGAGCCCAAAACGGCAACCCTGGCACAGAATTCCCATGCGCATCGCTCCACGCGCAAGTGTTACTAGTGGATCGCCGACAGCGCGTGCTGGAGGCGATCACCGGGATGAACGGAGGACGCGGAATTCCAGAGACCCTTGCACAGAAGCGCCTGTTCTTTGGAGGGCTTCCGGCAATGGCAGGAGAGAACAAAAGCCTGGTAAAAATCAGTTGACAACACGTTTCATTGCAGCTATCTTTCTGTCGATGAATAATGACTGACTGTTCAGTCAATATAGGGAGAGACCGATGATAGCAGAGCGTTCGGCGCGACTGAGTGCCGCGAAACCATCCCTTCGAGAGCGAGAACAGAAGCTACAGCGCCAGGAGCAGATCCTCTCGGCCGCTCTCGAGGAGTTTGGAGCCAACGGATATGCGGCTACCCGCCTCGAGGATGTGGCGAAGCGGGCGGGCATCGCCAAGGGAACGATCTATCTCTACTTCCGGGATAAGGAACGGCTCTTTCGGGCGGTGGTCCGCACTTTGATTCAAAAGCGCATCGACGCCCTGTCGGGGACGTTCAGCGGGTCGGCGGAAGAATTGCTTCGCGAGCTGCTTTCGCAGATGTACCAGGTGGTGAGAAACGCCAAGGCGCGGTCTATCGTTCGAATGCTCATTGCCGAGGGCAGCAGATTTCCTCAGCTTGCCGACATTTACCATCGGGAGGTTATTGGGCGGGGTTTGAATCGGATCCGCCGGGTGCTCAAGAAGGGTGTGGCCACGGGTGAGTTCCGGCAGACGAAGGCCGCGCAGTTTCCGCAGATTCTGGTCGCGCCCGGCGTTCTGGCCATCGTGTGGCAACTGCTTCACGGGGAGCGGCACCGGCTCGACCTTGACGCCTACAGCAAGGCGCACCTGGAGTTCGTACTGGACAGCCTGCGGAAGCAGCCGGATTGAAAGCCGCGAGGTAATCGAGGCGGCGCGGCAAAGGAGAAGGTCCATGCGGTCGAGAGCAAGGTGGGTCACATTGTTCGTGGCGTTGTCGTTTGCGGGCGGAGCGCCCGTGGATGCGCAACAGACCGCTCGGCGGCTGCTGACGCTGAGGGACGCGATTAGTCTGGCGCTGAAGCAGAACCTCAGCGTACGCGTGGCGAGTACGCAAGTGGAGGAATTGGAAGGCACGCGCGAGCGGCGGGGGGCTTCCTTGCTACCGCACGTCAACGGGAACGCGTTAGCCAACCGCGAGAATATCGATTTGGGCGCCATGGGAATTTCTTTTCCCACGGTTCCTACCGTTGTCGGTCCGTTCGCGCACTACGATTTCCGCCTCTCGGCGAGCCAATCCTTGATTGACCGCCACTCCTACCACAACTGGAAGGCCAGCGAAAAACAAGAGGAGGCCGCCAAGCTCGACTATCAAGACGCGCGCGATTTGGTGATCCGCCAGGCCGCAGGGCTTTATCTTGACGCCCAGGCTTCCGCCGCGGAAGCAGCCGCGGCGGAAAGTCGCGTGACGACTTCGCAAACCCTGGAGAAATTGGCGCGCGACCAACACGCCCAGGGACTGGCGACCGCGGTGGACGTGGTTCGCGCGCAGGTGCAACTGGCGCGGGACCAGCAGAACCTGCTGGTAGCGCGCAACACTTATCAGACTTCCCTACTCGTCCTTGCCCATTTCCTCGGACTGAGTCCCGGCGCCCCGCTGGACTTGGCCGAGCCTTTGAAATTCCATCACGTGGAATCAACCGATGCAGACCAGGCGCTTCACAGTGCACTCGAGGCGCGATCCGACTACGCCGCGCTTTTCAAGCAGCGAGAGTCACTCGTCGAGCAACTCAAGGCCTCGCGGGCGCGCTATCTCCCCACCCTCTCGGTTAACGGCGATTATGGAGCGATCGGGCGCGGGTTCGGGTCCATGGCGGGAACCGGCGAGATTCAGGGAACGCTCACGGTCACCTTGTTTGACCGGGACCGCGCCGGAGAGAAGACGGAACTCCAAAGCCAGTTGAAACGCCTGAACGCGCAGATTGACGACCTCAATCGCGAGATCGAGCAGGAGCTGCGCAAGGCGGTGCTGGACCTGGAATCCACCGAGAATCAAGTGACCGTCACCGAGGCAGCCCTCCATCTGGCAGAACGCGAGCTGAGCCTGGCGCAAGACCGTTTCCGCAACGGCGTGACGGACAACATCGAGGTGGTGACCGCGCAGGCCAGCTTGGCCAGCGCGCAGGATGACCGCATCATGGCCTTGGCGCGGCACGCCGACTCTGTCATGGCCCTCGTGCGCTCGCTGGGGGGAACCGAAAAGATTTACCAAACATACCTCGCCGAGCCCTGAGCCGGCCGCGGGGTGAAGTTTATTAGGAAGAGGTAAAAAAGCTATGAAACGCGTGATTCCGCTCCTGCTGTTATTGGCGATTGGCGGCGCCGTGGTTTACTTCTATCCCCAGTGGTTCCGCAAGCCCGCCGTGGAAAACGTGCTCAAGCTCTCCGGCAACGTTGAGGCGCACGAGAGCCTGGTCAGCTTCAAGGTGCCCGGCCGCATCATCGCTCTGCCGGTGGAGGAAGGCATGGCGCTGAAATCCGGCGACTTGCTGGCGCGGCTCGATAACGATGACTACCGGCAACAGGTGGCGGAGGACGAATCTGCTATTCGCGTGCGCAACCGGCAACTCGCCCTCGGTCTGGCGGGCAGCCGGACGCAAGACATCGAGGCCGCCAAACTCGCGATGCTCGATGCTCAGGCAGACCTCGAGCAGAAGAAGAAGGATTTCGCGCGTTACCAGGCGCTTTACGAAAAGGACGAAATCCCGGGACAGACGCGCGACTTGGCCGCCACCAATGTCACCCGCGCCGAGGCTACTTATGAGCGTGCGCAGCAAATCTACAACGAACTCGTGGAAGGAACGCGCAAGGAAGAACTTGCCGTCGAGCACTCCAATGTTCACCAAGCAGACCAGAACCTGCGAATGTCCCGCATCCGGCTGACGTACACGGTGCTGCACGCGCCCTTCAACGGAGTGGTGCTGGTGCGGCAAGCGGAGTTGGGAGAGGTCGTCTCACCCGGTACGCCGGTCGTGACCCTCGCCGACCTGGACCATCTGTGGGTCCGGGTATATGTGCCCGAGACGGATCTCGGCAAAGTGCACTGGGGGCAGGTGGTTGATGTGCGGACCGATACTTATCCTGACAAGATTTATCACGGCCGGATTTCATTCGTCTCTTCGGAGGCGGAATTCACTCCCAAGAGCGTGCAGACGGAGAAAGAGCGTGTCACGCTGGTCTACCGGGTCAAAGTGGACGTGGAGAATCCCAACCGGGAGCTGAAGCCCGGAATGCCGGCAGACGCCATTATCAAACTGAAGTAGTGAGTGCGCCATGAGCACCCCTCCTGCCATCATCGTTTCCTCGCTGACCAAGCAATTCGGTGAAGTGCGCGCTGTCGACGGGCTCAGCTTTGAAGTGTACGCAGGAGAAATCTTCGGACTGGTCGGGCCGGACGGCGCCGGTAAAACCACCGCGCTGCGGATGTTGGCGGGGGTGATGAGCGCGGATTCGGGCTCGGCGAAAGTTGCCGGCTGCGACGTGGTGCGCGACCCGGAAGGCGCCAAGTCGCTCCTGAGCTACATGTCGCAGCGATTTGGCCTCTACGAAGATCTCACGGCAGACGAAAACCTCCGGTTTTACGCGGATTTATTTGGAGTCGGTCGCAAGCAGCGCGAGCGGCGCTCCCAAGAATTGCTGGCGGCCGCAGGCCTCAGTGATTTCCGGGGTCGGCTTGCCGGAAATCTTTCCGGCGGGATGAAGCAAAAGCTTGGCTTGGTCTGTGCGCTGATTCATACGCCGAAGGTGATCCTCCTCGACGAGCCGACCAACGGAGTCGATCCCGTGTCACGGCGGGATTTCTGGCGCATTCTCTATTCACTGGTGGCCGAGGGCGTGGCCATTCTCACTTCCACGTCGTACCTCGACGAAGCGGAGCGCTGCCATCGCGTGGGGCTCCTCTATCGCGGACGGATGCTTTTCTGTGATCGGCCGGCGGAGCTGAAGAAGAGATTTCCCGGCGAGATTCTGGCGGTGCACGCGGCGCAGCCGGGGCAGGTGCGCGCGGCGTTGGCGGGCGCCCCCGGCGTGCGCAGTGCCTTGCTGGTGGGCGACCGCGTTCACCTGTTTGTGGACGAAGCCGCTCGCCGGCTGGCGGATTTGCGCGCGCGGCTGGAATCCGCGAGCGTCGTTTACGATTCCATCCAGCCCGTAGCGGCGACCATTGAGGACTTGTTTGTATCGGCGGTCGAGAGCGCGCCAGAAGCTGCCGGGGGAACGAAACCTCTATGAATGGAAGCAAGCCCTCCGTGGTGGTCGAAGACCTGACCAAGCGCTTCGGAACCTTTGTCGCAGTGGACCGAATCAGCTTCCAGGCGCACCGTGGCGAGATCTTCGGCTTCCTGGGCCCCAACGGCGCGGGCAAATCCACAACCATCCGTATTCTCTGCGGCCTGCTCCTGCCCACTTCCGGGCGCGCGCGGGTGGCGGGGGTTGACGTCGCCCAGGAGCCTGAAGCGGTGCGCCAGCAGATTGGCTACATGTCGCAGAAATTTTCCCTCTACAACGATTTGAAAGTTATTGAGAATCTGCGCTTTTTTGCCGGGTTGTACAGTGTTCCCACCAAGGTTCTTCCGGAGCGTTTGGCCTGGGCGCTGCGCATGGCGGGACTCGAAGGCCGCGAGCAAACCCCCACGCGCGCCCTGGCCGTCGGCTGGAAACAGCGGTTGGCGCTGGGGTGCGCGGTGCTGCACCGTCCCCCCATCGTCTTTCTTGACGAGCCGACTTCGGGCGTCGATCCCGTCTCGCGCCGGCAATTTTGGGAATTGATCCAACAGATGGTGGGCGAGGGCATCACGGTGTTCGTCACCACACACTACATGGACGAGGCCGAATACTGCAATCGCCTGGTGCTGATCGATCGCGGGCGCATTGTGGCCATGGGCACGCCCACAGAACTGAAGACTCGATCCATGAAAGGCCAGCTCCTGCTGGTGGAATGCGAACCGCTGGGGCCGGGACTCGAAGCGCTGAGCCAGGCGCCGGGCGTGCTTGACGCGGCGGTCTTTGGAAGCAGTCTGCATGCCGTCGTCGCCGACGCCCAGGCTGCCATGCCCGGAATCCGCGCGGTCCTGGAGGCCGGGCAGGTCCGCGTCGGCCGGCTGGAGCAGATTCCACCCAGCCTTGAGGACGTCTTCGTCGCCCTGACCGCCGCGCATGAATCCAAACCAGGGAGAGCCGCATGAGCCTGCGCCGCATCCTGGCCATGATGCGCAAGGAGGTCATCCAGATCTGGCGAGATCCGCGCAGCCTCCTGATCATCTTCGCGATGCCGCTTGTGCAGCTTGTCATTTACGGTTACGGTGTGAATCTGGACATCAAGCACATTCCCCTCTGCGTGTACGACCGCGACTCGACACAAACCAGTCAAGAGCTGCTGAAGCATTTCCAGGCCACTGACTATTTCACAATTGTACATGTCGCGGAAAACTATCACGACGTCATCCGGCAGATTGACCGGAGCGCCTGTACGGTGGCCGTGGTGGTGCCGCCGCAATTTTCGGAACAACTCCACTCACGCGGGCAGGCCCCTGTGCAAGCGCTGCTCGATGCCAGCGACAACAACACCGCCAGCATTGGTATGGGCTACGCGCTGAGCATCATCCAAGCCTACTCCCAAGACATACAGATCGAATGGCAGCACCGCCACGGCCTGCCCCCTGTATCCCCCAACGTCACCTTCCAGCCACGGACATGGTTCAATGAAGACTTGGAAAGCATGGCCAATATCGTGCCCGGCGTTGTGGCCATGGTGATGGCCGTAGTGGGCGCATTCCTGACCTCGCTCACCATCGCACGGGAGTGGGAGCGCGGCACCATGGAACAGCTCATCGCCACACCCGTGCGCAAGCTGGAAATTCAGACCGGAAAGCTGGTTCCCTATTTTGTCATCGGGATGATGGATACAGCGTTCTGCGCCGGTGCGGCGGTCTGGTGGTTTGGCGTTCCCTTCCGGGGAAGCTGGACGGTGCTGTTTGCTTGCTCGGCGCTGTTCCTGATTGGGGTGTTGTCACTGGGCTATTTCTTCTCAGTCACGGCCAAGTCACAGCTCGGGGCCAGCCAGTTGGCCCTGCTGGTGACGCTGTTGCCTGCATTTCTTCTTTCCGGTTTTATCTTTCCCATCGATCAGATGCCGGTCTTCGTGCAGTGGATCACGCGCATCGTGCCGGCGCGTTATTACGTTTCCATCCTGCGCAGTGTTTTTCTCAAGGGCACGGCGGTGCGGCTTTTGGCAGGCGACATCGTAGCCTTAGGGATTATTGCCGCGCTGCTGATCATAAGGGCCACCCGCGCGTTTCAAAAGAGGCTGGAATGAAATTCGTCTCCTCACTCCGACGCATCGGCCACATGGTCAAGAAGGAATTCATCCAGACGCTGCGGGACCCGCACATGCGCTGGCTGCTCTTTGGCCCGCCGGTCATTCAAATGCTCGTGTTCGGTTACGCGGCCACGTTGGATGTAAAAAACGTGGCGCTGTCCGTACTCGATTTGGACAATACGCAGGAGAGCCGGGAGTTGGTGGCGCACTTTTCCGCCAGCCGTTATTTTCACCTGAGCGAATATGCCGCTCGGCGCGCAGACCTCCGCGAAGGCCTTGACCGCGGCGATTTCCTGGCAGCCATGGAAATCGATTCCGGCTTCGCTCGGCGCCTGCGCAACGGCCAGGGCGCCTCGGTCCAGGTGTTGGTGGATTGTTCCAACTCCAACACCGCCCTGGTGGCGCTGGGCTATCTCAACCAGATTGGCGCCGAGTTTAGCCGTGACTACCAACTCGACCGGATGCAGCGGACGGCCCCGCAACAGGTGTCGTCGCTGCCGCAAGTGGACCTCGAGATTCGGCCCTGGTTCAACGAAGGGCTGGAGAGCCAGTGGTATTTCGTTCCCGGGGTCATCGGCAACGTCCTGATGATCCTGGTCATGATGCTCACCGCCTTCGCGGTGGTGCGTGAGCGCGAGATCGGCACGCTCGAGCAGGTCATGGTCACGCCCATCCGCCGCTGGGAATTCATCCTGGGAAAGACCGTTCCCTTCTTCCTGGTCGGCTGTGTAGACGCCACACTCATCGCCCTGGTGGGAACATTTTGGTTCGGGGTGCCCTTCCGCGGAAACCTGGGTGTGCTGGCAGCCGGGTTAGTAACCTTCATCCTCGCGGGTCTGGGTTTGGGGCTGTTTCTTTCGACGGTCTCCGCGACCCAGCAGCAAGCGATGATCGCTTCCTTCTTCTTTATCATGCCGATGATCACGCTCTCCGGCTTCGGCACTCCCATCGCCAGCATGCCACCCCTGCTTCAGAAGATGACTTACGCCAACCCACTGCGCCACATCATGGTGCTTCTGCGCAGTGTCTACTTGAAAGGGGCTGGTTTCGACGTGCTCTGGCCGCAGGTCGCAGCCCTTGCGAGCTTCGCTATTCTCCTGCTTGCCATCAGCGTCCTGCGCTTCCATAAATCGCTCGAATAGCGGACACCTATGGAGCGTGGAAGGACTTATGGGCTCGGCTCCGGGCCGAGAATCCTCGAAACGGAGCGAAGACTGATCTTCGTCTAGTTCGGGCGCAGGCGACTGGGAATGGAACCAAGCCACCCGCGGACCTTCCTGAATATTTTGTGAGATGCGGGCGGTGATTTTGCGGGCGGATCAACTTGTTGGGCTTCGGCTGTTTCCTGGATGGATTCCGGCCCATCCTTCACTGGGGCGCTCCCGGTCAGGGCGGTGGCAATGCGAGTGGGGGGAGAATCTGAGGGGGATCGGGATGAAATAGGGTGCGACTTTTTACGTCGGGTAGAGGATGTCGATCGCACTCCTGAATGTGAATCCAGGGTCGACTGTACGCTGGCAAGGCTTTGATCCGGCTCACCAATTCGAGAGGATTGGGTCTCCCATGCTTGGACAACGAATCTCTCGGGAGCCGGCCCGATGTAATCGAACGGATAGCACGTGACCAAAGTCAGCGTGGGGTGAAGCGAAGCCTTGAGGACTTGGACATCCTAAGGTCCGACCTTCTCGATTGACCCAACTTGATAGTTGTAGATGCCCTGGGTGGTGGTGAAGATGATTTCGTCATCCTTGCGGATCTTTCTGAGGGCGCGGAAGAAGGTATCGCGATGGCCTGCAATCACCACATTTCCCGTTCCACCAGGGAACGCTGTAGTTGGGACGTGCCCCACCGCCTTTCGGAGAACGCCATCACCGTCACCTTCCAGGACCATGACGGATATGCCGATCCTGCGTATTTCCATTCGCCCAACCAGGGAGCCCATGGGGAGTCCCGGTACTGAACCGCGGCCAGACGTGGCGGGCGCATGGGTTTGAAACCTGTCCCGGTTGAGCTTGGCGGCCGGTTCTTCCATGAGTGCGGAGAGCGCCCGGTCCATCCATCCCGTCATCAACGACTTCTGTGAAGGCGCGTGATGTCCTGTGACCCGATCGAACCGCCAGCTTTGATAGGACTGAAAAATCCTGGCGCCGGCATAGCCCAGCGCAACGATTCCAAGGCATCCGCAAGCCACGAGCAGGCAGAGGTATTGGCCTGCCTTGAGAAGAAACTTGGCACGATCGTGGGATGGTCGCAAACGCGAGTTCATCACCGCCCGAATCCCCATCCATGAAGTCGCACCCCCGCCCCGAGAGGTCTCAGTCAAGGAAAGGCCAAAACTGGGCTGGCGAATTATCGGCTCCGCCACAGGATCCTTCATAAAAATGTCTTGGCCGACGTGGACGGCGCCGTTTGCGGTTCAGAGGGCATCAGATAACCGGCGCGAGTGGAAACATGCAGCCTGCTATTGCCCGTAGCCTTGGCCGTGACACGGATGGCATGATAGCTGCCGCCCGAATTTGGGTTGCTGGGATGATATCCGATGGTGTACTCGTGCCGCAGGTTCCGGGCAATCTGCTGGCAGGTCCCAGTGATTTGGGAGGGGGGCTCCGGGAAATACGAGTTACCCCCCGTCACCTTGGCCAGCCGCTTGAGCACGCCCGAATTTTCGCCCGAAAACATTTTATCGAAAACGCCGAGAGTGTAAATCTGGGCGTTCGATGCTTCCGCCCGTTTCAGGAGCGCTTGGAAGCTTAATCGACTGGCATTGTCGCCGCCGTCGCTAATGACAATCAAAGCCTTTCGGTTCGCCGTCCCGGTCTTCATATGTTCCAGGGCCACCGCGACTCCGTCATATAGGGCGGTATTGCCAAAGGCACGATGTCGGGAAACAGCGCCCAGGAGTTGATGGACGTCGCTCGTAAAAGGGACACCTTTGGGCAGCCCCATGGAAACATTTTGGTTGAAGTTGACAACAAACATCTCATCCTGAGGATTGCTTGACTTGGCAAACTCCTCGGCCGCAGCGAAAACCTCACGGCGCTTGGCGCTCATACTCCCGCTATTGTCGATGACCAATCCTACCGTTACCGGCACATCTTCCGACTCAAAAAGCGCGATTTGCTGCGGACGGCCGTCCTCAAACACGTGGAAACTGTTCTCGCCCAGTCCGGACACAGTCCTCCCCTTGCCGTCGGTTACGATGACCGGCAAAACGACCAGTCCGACGTTAACGGAAATTCGGTATTCATCACTTCTTGGTTGGTCGGGAGCATTGCCTCGCTCAGGGGTTGGAAAACTCGCTAGCGAAATCAGGATGGCGAGCGCTGCTACCGCCGGAAGTTTGCCAACACCAGAATCGCAGAATTCGAACATTGGTCACCTCCGAGCGATGGCCCCAACTGACCCCCATCGGCGGGCAAGCCGTGGTCAAAAGGAGCGCCTGGCGCCATAAATGGCGCCAGGCGCAGACTTCTGGAAGGGCATCAGGCCCATCTCTTCAAGACAAAACGAAATGAAGCGGCGGGGCTGAAGCCCTGCCCTTCCAGACCCGTGGTGAGTAATGCAGGTTGTCGGGAAGCTCCTCGCGGAAGGCAAAGTATGAAGCAGACCTTTGAAGACTACTACCGCGAGGTACAGGAGAAAGCTGAAAGGTTCACGCAGGCTGAGGAGATGTGCAAACAGGTTGACCATCTCACGGCATTCAACCTTGGCCGCATGGTTCAGCGTATTGGGAACTCTCGGCACGACGTCCGGCGCCGCGTTGGCTGGCTGCCGGCCGGGTTGGCGATTGGCGTGCGGCAGGGTATATCCAGTCTATGCGTACCCTGCACTAGCCCCGATACTGTTTACATTAGGAGTGTTCAGGAAACCCCTTCCCAATTCGTTCCGGGGTGACCCCCTCACCCGGGCTTCCCGCAGAGCGAGACGGGACCCCCTCTGTCGCCGCGGCGCCCGAGGGTAGGAAATTCAAATTAACCCGACTCTCGCCCCCAAATTGGCGGGGTCGGAAATTCAAATTAACGACACCCTCGGTCGCCGCGGCGACAGAGGAGCAGGGGGTTCTACGGTCGAATAGGGAACAGCCTCCTCAGACAATGCTTGAGTGAACAGCAATGGTAAATCTTCGCCGCCTTTCTCTGACAAGGCAAGGGCACTGACTTACCGGTACGGAGGTCTCGTGTTTTGTCACAGATAATTGCTTGGAAGAGCGATTCGCTTGCACCCCCTTACCCCCGTCCCCGCGGCCTACGGTTCGCCAATCTTAGTGGCGGGCGACAGCGAGTGGCTAACCTCTTGGCCAAACTGAGCACGACATCCCGATCCGGCTCGGCCAGACGGGTCAAGACGTTCCTGAGCTTCACGAGGAACTGACCATCCCCCTTCATCGCGCCATTCTCTGCCGTAATTTCTTCCAAGGTCTTCCGGGGCGTGAGGCTAGGTGTGCGTGGAACCTCTTCTCCGCAATAAAAGAGCTGATACAGCGGGACATCGAGGACCGCCGCAAAGCGCTCCAGGGTCTGCAGCGAAGGGACCAGGTAACCGTTTTCTACGCGGGAGATGTAGCATCGCAATAAGCCGATGCGATCCTCGATATCCCCTTGAGACATGTGCTTCTGCTCGCGAAGCTGCCGCAGGCGTGAACCGATCAACATGGGTTTACTCTCTTTCATTATTTCCTTCTCATATTTTACTTACAGCCATATCCAAGTTGGCACTAGCCTATAGATTCCTCACCCAAGCGCGCCTTTTTCTTCGGGGGCGGGAAGGGCTAGGCTTTACAGGTTTTGGAAAAACCCGCGCTTACGGATGTGGCGGCGACTTTACATCTCAGGACAGGTTCCGTCGCCGCTACACTTTTTCCGCAGCCGCTTATCCCCCATTACGCGCCGGCGGGGAGCGGCAAGTAGCCGACCACCCCGTCCTTACTCACCGTTGCCACGATCAGACTATAGGGATGGCTGTACTGCTGCGCGTAAAGGTCCACAGCCTCTTTCGCATTCAGATTGTTGAGCCATAGCGTCTTTCCTTCGTTGGTCAAGGAGATGTAGCCCCGGAAGCGCTGGTAGCTCACGCCCGTATTGAGAACGGTTAGAGTTACCCCCGGCGCCAGTTCCGTGTGGGAATCTTTGACGATTTCAAAGGTCACCTTGTCGCGGTGTAGCCGCTGGGCGAGCGTGTGCAGATTGCTCTGATCCTCGCTCACCTGCCCCTGCAAGTTCGCAAGGTCACGTCCAGTGCTCTCTTGGGTGGCGGTCAGTTGTTCGCGAAGGCTGGAAACTTGACCTTGAAGCTGATCGTTGAGCTGAGCGAGTTGCGCCCGGTCTTGCCTTTGCATTGATTCTACTTTGTTCAAGCGGGCATCCACTACTCGACCCTGCTGATCCATCTCTGCCTGCAAGCGTCCGGCGGCTTGCCCCACCAGTTCCCGCATCTGATTGCGGGTTGCGCGCAGGCTGGAGTCAACCTTACCATCGAGTTCGGCCAGGTGGTTTGTTAAGCCATCCCAGTTGGCCGCCAAGTCACGAAGTTTGGCCTCCGTGGCATCCATCCGTCCATCCAGGGTTGTGATGGACTGCAACAGGTCAGGCACTTGCGAAAGGTTGATGTTGTTCTCCCGCAGACTGAGATAAAGGTAGGCACTGGCGCCTACCACCGCGAGCACGAGGACCATTAAGGCGAACCACAGCCCTCCGTTTGAGCGCCGGGACGATAGTTGCGCTCGGGTGTTAATGTCACCCGCGAGCTCCAACCTTTGCTCACCGATTCGGTCGCTGACGCGTTTTCCGGATTGCCCGCCACCGCGCGGGTGCACGGTGGGGCCGGCCAGCGGACTCCCACCTGCGAATGCATTGCTCTGGCCTTTCTCGGATTCCTGTGCTTCGAAACCCATCTGTTCGCGAGGCTCGACCGCTTGTCCATCTTTTATGGCCGGTTCTCCGCCGGAAGCGTGCGATGAACTCTCCTCCTTGTGGCTTCCGTTCCCTCCCGCGGCCCTCGACCCCGAAAGGTCATTGGATCCATGACCTTCATTTCTATCCAGGTCACCAAAGATTCGCATCGGATTACGTCCAAGATTGAATTTGGGTTCTTCCGTCGCACTTCTCGGATCAGTTCTGTCAGTAATGGCGAGGCCCCACAACCAATGAGCAAGGATCTTGCCAAAGGGGATGCCTTCAGGCTTGCTTCTGTGGAATCAAGTGGTTAACGCTCATCGGTTGTCGCACCGTCAGCGCGTTATGATTACTTCTTTACGTGGTACTGGGAAGAATTTACAGAGCGGCTAAGGCACGCTTCCTCGCCGGGAATGATCGGTTTGATTCCTGGGTTGATTGAACCTTGGCAACGAGGCAGGGCGGCGAGCAGGGGAAGATTCATACAACGCTCTTGCCGTGAGTTGAAGGATGAAGGCGGCGACGAAGTGCTGGCGGCCTTTCACAGTTCCCTCTGCCTGGGGGGCGGGCGCGGGCACCTCGGCCAAGTCGGAGGAAAAGCAGCGCGCTAGTCGCTGTCGTCTTTCCCGCAGTCCTGGCAGAGCGGAAGCAAGCCAAACGCGCCAAACTCCTGCAATATGCCGAACGCGTCTGGGGCCTGCGCACAGGCAGCGAGGATGAGAAGATCGACCAGGCGATCGAGAGCACTCGCGCATTCTTCTAGTCGGTGGGTGTGAAGACTCATTTGAAGGACTATGGTGTGGCCCCGGATGTCGTCCAATTAGTTTCCAAGCGCCTCGCGGCTCGGGCTTGGACAACTCTCGGAGAACGCCACGACATCGGTCCCAAGGAAGTGGAAGCAATCCTCTCACATAGTTTGTAGTCCGTCGCAGGCGGGAGCTGAGCCGGGTCTGGCCTGCCCGCGACGTCACTGTCGAAGGAGGCCGGCATCAACTGCAGACCCTGGCCTCGACCGAAATGAAGGTGGAGGAGGGAGGCAGTTGCCTGCCGATCGCCACGCCCGGCGCAGCCTGCGGCGCTTTGTTCAAGGTTCTGGACATCCAGTTGCCTAAAGCGCCACCCCACAGGGCGACCTGCGTAGATGAGTGCAAAAAGCCGCCCGAGCGCCGCAAACCCCGTTTGAAAGCAGCGGACTGCTGTCAGCGAGTCCTCGCACCTCACTTGTCACAGTTCTTGCCAGTGGCGGCTCTTCGCTCGTCACTCGTCGCTTGTCACTTGTCACTGCTCTTGAAGCAGCGGCCGGCCGCGCCCTCCACAACCTCACACATTGCAATAGTCCCGATGTCTGCGCCACCCGCGTATCATCCGTTTGTATCAAGCGGTCGGGAAAAGGGGGCTCCTAAACGATTGAGAGACCCATCCTGGCATCGGCAGGCTTCAGCCGTATCGAAAGATTCCCTTCGGCACAAGCTTTGGGTTTACAATCGCATCATAAACCGATACGCTAGCCAGTCGTGTTAGAATTACGTCGCCAAGCTTGATCGCGTGAAGTAGAGGCTTTTGACCCTCGCAAACCCTGGGCAGGTTTCTCCATGCCTGGACCCCCTCAGCCAGGTCAAATCATCTCGGGTAGGTTGTTCGGCGAGGCGATGCGTGTCGGGACTGCCATCCAGACAGGGGATGGCACGTGGCGGCTCGGCTTGGTTGGCACTCGAACAGAGAAATTCCGAAGTGTGACGCTCACAAGTGCTGACCTCGCCGGCCTTACCATCCTTCAGACTGGACGGAGTTTTAGGGGCGAGGGCGCGCTCCTGCGGCTCGGGACCAATGAGATGGGGCGAGAATCTGGGCCGAACCATGGACCGACCGCCGAGGGCCAGAACTCATGATGACACTCCGACAATCCCTCGCGGGCATCGAAGCGGTCCCCACCGCAAGCTCCTGGTACTTGGCTGACCTTGGCGAGGCGCGCGGCAAGCAAGAGCTCTTTACCCGGCAGTCTCCGCAAAAACTGAAGGCCTTGCGCGAGCACGCCTTGATTGAAAGCGCGGTGTCGTCGAATCGCATCGAGGGTGTCGTGGCTGATCAGGCGCGCATCGCCACCATTGTGTTTGGCAAGGCCCATCTGCGAGACAGGAACGAAGAGGAAATTCGCGGCTACCGCGATGCTCTCAAACAAATCCACGAACAGGGGCCGCGGCTCCCGGTCTCCGAGCGCACGATCCGGGAACTGCACCGGCTGATCCGCGGCGGTGTGGGTGGCGCGGGAAAATATAAGCAGAAGGATTCGGACATCATCGAGAAGCTCCCGAACGGACGGCAGCGGGTTCGTTTTCACACCGTCGCCGCGGCCAAGACTCCCTCCTACATGCGAGAGATGATCGCGCTTTGGCATGATTGCCTCCGCCAGCGTCAGATTCACCCCCTCATCGCCGTGGCGGGTATGAACCTCGATTTTCTCTGCATTCACCCTTTCCGGGACGGTAACGGCCGAGTCTCGCGGCTGTTGCTGCTCCTCCAGTGCTACCACTTAGGCCTTGAGGTCGGCCGATACATCAGCCTGGAGCGGGTTATCGAAGAAAACAAGGACCGGTACTACGAGACACTGGAACAGAGCTCCCGGCGATGGCACCAAGGCCGGCATGACCCTTGGCCATTCATTAACTACATCCTGTTCATCCTCAAGACCGCGTGCCGGGAATTCGAAGACCGCGTGGGTCAGATCGCCTCCCCCAGGGGAGCGAAAGCAGAAATGGTTCTGGCTGCGGTTCGCGCTCAGACGGGAGCGTTTCGCCTCGCGGATATCGAGCGGGCCTGCCCCGGTGTTGGCCGCGAGTGGATTCGGAGGTTGCTGGCAGACCTCAAGAAGTCGGGGAAAGTCACATGCCAAGGAAAAGGCCCAGCCGCCCGATGGCATTATAGCAGGGGTAAGGGTAGTACCTCTAAGTAAGGGTATTAGTAAGGGTATTGTCTTCATTCCGGGAGATCCCGGAGAATGGTGAGTGGAAAATGAACGAGCGTGAGGTCCGGTCGACCAAGGTGGAACGCGCCCTGGTGCCTGTCACGCGAGCACCGGCAATTACCAAATGATTCGGTAGGTTTCCATGTTCTATCACGCAAGATTAACCCTCAAACCCGAAGGGAAGAGGAGCAGCCCCGATGACGCGTCCGAACTCGACCTCTCGTACGAGGACCTACTCGCGAAGATAGTTGTGCCCTACTTCGAAGGTCAGACCTTTTTCTGCGGGGGGAAGGTTGTGGACCCGAAGCGGGTTCAGGATTTGCACTTCAATGAAACCACGCAATCCTCGAACGAACTCTTGCCCTTCATCCGCGCTGAGAGGCGGAGTAGCAATGTAATCGCGTTCATATCCGATGAATGATACGTGACCACCAAGGGCGCCGACATCACGAGGAGAGCCCTGGACGAAGGAAGAAACAGACTAAAGAGACCGACTCCGAAACCACAAGCAACCAGGCCTGAAACAAATAATCGCATTTTCATTGTCCACGGCCATGACATCGCAGCCGTAGACCAGATCGAATTGCTCCTTCGCAGGTGGGGACTGGAGCCGATCATCCTGAGAGACAAGCCCAACATGAGGCTTACCGTTATTGAGAAAATCGAAGCAAACGCCGAAGTTGGTTACGGGATGGTGCTTCTTACCCCTGACGACCTTGGCGGTGTTAGCAAGGAAAGCTTAGCTCCGCGGGCTCGCCAGAACGTGATATTCGAATGGGGCTATCTCATGGCCAAGCTGGGCAGGGACCGGGTCGCCTGCCTTTACAGGAAGGGCGTCGAACTTCCATCGGACCTCCATGGGATCGTTCGAATCGAGATTAGCAAGGACGTTAGGGATAGCGCGGAAGTGATCCGTCGCGAACTTTTGGCCGCTGGCTGCCATTTGAGCGACGGTTAGAACGAAGGAGAAGACACCATGGGAGACAATGAATCTCTTGCTGAACGCCTGAACAGGCTTGCCCAACAGAAGAGGGCCGAACAGGAGGCCGAGAAGCATGTTCAAAAGACGCACGAAGAGGTTAATCAATTTATCTTCGCTAACGCCAAGCCCGAGTTCGAAAACCTTCTTAACATCTTGGAAAGGAAAGTCTCCGAGGTAAACCCAAGTTTGCGGGACCTGCCACAATTCGAGTTCAGAAGAGGTGGCCCTTACATCAAGCAAGGGAATGTGGCGGCCTTCCTATCCTTCATTCAGCGGATGTTGAACGCTCAGCAAACCCTCCTGCGGCTTTCTTTCGGGCGCGAACCCGAAGGATTCTATATTGACTTCGACTCAGGTCCACCGGAGCCAGAGCGTTATCAGCTCCAGCCCGCGATAAAAAGATCCCCCGACAGGATTGTTTGGGTCGGAGATCTCGGAGAGATTCCTTCGGAGCAGCTATCGGATTTTATTCTTAACCACCTGACCGAATACTACCTGGAACGACGACCCTCATCATGATTCCCAAGGAATGTAAAAGGCTGGCGGAGGTGAGTCGGCACTCGGCGCGGGAGAAGTCTAACCGCGGGTGGCGTATACATTGTCTTTTATGTATGCGCCCATCGGCGAGGAAACGCTCTCGATTACGCGGTTGAGTCCAGGACGGGACGGAAACGCTTCGCTTTTCAACCGCAGATGCAGCGTTGGTCTTGCAGTACCGCTGGAGAGCGGTACAATTCGAGCGAATGGGTGCTGAAAAAAGGAGATTCCTCATGAAGCCGATGAAGTACAAGCGTATCGTCGTCACCAAACGAGGCCCACCCGAGAATCTCCAGATCACCGAGTGCGACCTGCGGGATCCGTCAGCAAAGGAAGTCTGTGTCAAGGTTCTGGCTTCGTGTGTCTGCCTGCCTGACGTGCAGGCGCGCTACGGACTCAGCCCGTTCGCACCCAAGGTGCCCTTCGTGCCGGGCTACACCATCGTGGGCGTGGTCGATGCGGCCGGCCCTGGCGTTACGCAGGCCGCTCCGGGTGCTAAAGTGGCGGCCTATCTGATAGTCGGAGGCTATGCCGAGTATGTCTACCTTCGTGAAAACCAGATCATCCCGGTTCCTCCGTCCCTCAATCCAGCCGAAGCAGTCACGTTGGTGCTGAACTACGTCACAGCGTACCAGGCATTGCACCGATCCGCGAAAGTCAAAGCGGGTGACAAGGTGCTCATCATCGGCGCGAGCGGCGGTTGCGGGACGGCGTTCTTGCAGCTCGGCAGGCTCGCCGACCTCACGATGTATGGGATCGCTTCCAAGAGCAAACACCCGATCCTGACCGAATACGGGGCAACGCCGATCGACTATCGCACTGAGGATTTCGTGGAGGTGATTCGTCGGGACGAGCCTGGCGGACTCGACGCGGTCTTCGACGGCATGGGCGGCGATTACGTCGAAAGGGCCTTCCCGCTGTTGCGTCGAGGCGGCGTGCTCGTGGGGTACGGCAATCCCCTGAGCATGCGCGGCCTGCTGCGTGCTCTTGCCAAAATACTCGTGCTCAACCTGCTACCGAACGGCAAGAGGGTCAAGCCCTACGGGGCATCAGGGTTCTTGTTCTTCAACCGAAAGCCGTTTCTGGAGGATTGGGCTGCCCTCTTCCGGCTGCTCCAGGAGGGCAAGATTCGGCCGGTCATCAGCGGCGAGTTCCCACTACTCGAAGCGGCGCGGGCAAATGCGCTCCTCGAAAGCGGTCAGGTCGTTGGTAATCTCGTCCTGGTGGCGCCGGAACTGCTGGAGGCGAGTAGGTAGACTTGCCGAGCGGGCTGCTCCAGCCAACCGGCTGCTCTCCAGAAACTCGATGAACTAGTCGTTTCAGTTGAGCAATTTAGGCCGAGCGGACCAGAAGGCGCTTTACCTGGTTTTTGTCCCCCAGAACGTCCTCGCCACTGTCCATCCTTGATCCCCGGAGGGGATCGATACAGTAGCCGGGGGCAACGCCCCCGGAAAACGCGCCCCCCGACCAAGCCCGACCCTGAAAGGGTCGAATCCGGGTGGCGTAACGCCGGTCCTGCGTCCCGCAGCTCAGGGTAATACGACCCCTCCAGGGTCGGGGAACGAGCGTGGCGCCTTCCGGGGGCGTTGCCCCCGGCTACTATCTTGTGCCCTTGCAGGGCACGAAAAACCTACCCTTCGGTCTCACCTCGCGGCACGCCGTTTCTGACATCGCGGATAGCCGTCTTCGGCTATGCATGCTCAGAATGACATGTCATCCTGAGTCCGCCGCGGCGGACGAAGGATCTGCTTTTCTTCGTGCCGCGCGAGGAAGTTCGGAACTAGTGCTACAAAGTTTGGCGGTAAGGTTCTAACAAAAGGTAATCCCAGAGGACAGTTTAGGTGTAAACTAGGAACTTGCCTGCCCGTGAGTCCTCGCCAAAGGTCCAGACATGAAGGTACAACTGACTCCATTCCTATTTGTCCTGCTTGTCCCCATTGCATTGTTCGTGTTCGGCCTTAAGAATCTTGGCTTGAGCGAGGAGCATAAGATCAGGCCTGCCTATGTGGCAGGAGCTTTCTACCCCGCAGACGCCAACGAACTGGGAAAGATGATCGACGGATTTCTGGCGCATGCGTCGGCCGAGAAGTTGGAAGGTAGCTTAGTCGCGCTAATTTGTCCTCACGCGGGCTACGAATTCTCCGGCGGGGTGGCAGCTTACTCTTATATCCAGCTCAAAGGCAGGCGCTACGACCGCGTCGTGGTGATTGCTCCCTCGCATTACGAGTCGTTTCCCTTCTCCTCCATTTATGACGGAGAGGCATATCAGACGCCTTTCGGCGCCGTTCCCGTGGACCGTGACTTTGCCGCCCAGCTCGCCAAACTGAGCTCGTCAATCAAAATCTCAGGACGTGGACACGGCGAAGTCGAAGGGCATGGTGAGCACGCGCTGGAAGATCAACTGCCGTTCTTGCAGCGGGTGCTGGGGCAGTTCAAGATGGTGCCCATCGTCATGGGCGACCCGAGTTACGACGCTTGCCGCGCGCTTGGAATCGCCCTGGCAAAAGCGGTCAAGGGCACAAACACGCTTATCCTGGTCAGCTCCGACCTTTCCCATTACCACCCCTACGATGAGGCAGAGCGGATGGATCACCAGATTCTGAAGACGATCGAAGATTGGGATTACCTGACCCTCTCACAAAACACCCAGCGTGACATCTGGAGAGGCCCCTGCGGAGGCGGGCCCATCGTCGCCGCCATGATCGCAGCGGAGCGCTTGGGCGCACATCGCGCGCAGATCCTCAAGTACGCAAATTCAGGAGACGTCACAGGAGATAAGAGCCGCGTGGTCGGCTATGGGGCGGTGGCGCTGGTGGCTGAAAAAGAGAACAAGAAGCACGGACGCAAAAGCGCTGAATTCTCACTCACTCCCGCCGAGAAGCAGGAGCTTCTGAAGATCGCGCGAACCTCGGTTGAAACTGCGGTTCGAGAGAAAAAGCTCTACTCGCCGCCCGCAGATGAACCTGAAGCCCTCCGGAACGCCCGCGGCGCTTTCGTGACCTTGAAGGAGCATGGAGATTTGCGCGGCTGCATTGGCTATATGTCGCCGGTGAAACCGCTCGCCGAAACGGTGCGGGATGTGGCCGCCTACGCCGCGCTCGAAGACCGGCGCTTCCGGCCAGTCAGCGAGAGCGAGTTGGGGATTCTGGAATACGAGATTTCAGTGCTTTCACCACTGCGCAAAGTTGAGGACATCAACCAGATCCATGTGGGCCAGCACGGACTGCTCATCCGCAAGGGGGAGTATGAAGGCGTGCTGCTGCCTCAGGTGCCTACGGAAGAAGGTTGGAACAGGAACACTTTCCTTGAACAGGTGTGCGTGAAAGCGGGCCTTCCTGCGCAAGCTTGGAAGGACGCGGATGCCGACCTGTTCATGTTTTCCGCCCTGGTCTTCGCAGAGCCGACCAATCCAAAGACCTCTACGTTCGACGAAACCGCACCTCAAAAGCCGCCAGGGCAGCCAGTCCCGCCGGCGCCAGGTTCACCACGGCCATGAGCATGGCGGTTCGCAGGAAGCCATAGACCGGGAGCAGGTAGGCGCTCAGCGCCACTGCTCCCAGGCATGCCCCGAGCAGGTCAAGAGCATAAAGCATCCCAGGGTTGCGATTTGAATTGTCCGAACGGCCGAAGTAAATGCGGCTGGCCAGCGGGAACTGATATCCGCCCATCAACCCCGCGATCAGCGCCAGCACCGGGAAGACCATCTGGCTGATGGTGAGAAGCGCGGCCAGACTTCTGACGCCCTCGAGCAAGACAAATAATGCGTAGAGGAGAAGAGGCGCCAGAGCCGCCAGCAGTTGCAGGAGCGCCAGTCTGAGGAATTCAAACTGCCACGCTCTCCTCGTTTCCGCAGACATCTTTGGGTCGAGCGATGCAGGCACAGGCTTACACTGAGCCGGAAGCGCCCGTACTTTGTTCAAGGCCAGCCACGCCCCTGCCGCCATCCCCACCATGAAAACGGCTACCAGGATAGACAGTTGTTGGTAAACGTATCCGTAAAGGGCCTGGAACCCGAGCAGAAGCAGTACTTCAAGACCCAGCAGCGTGAATCCCATGGCGGCAACACAGAGGCCCAGCGTGGCCTTGTGTCGGGACATCTCCTCCGCAGGCCGCGCAACTCTGATGCGCTCATACAGCGCCGCACCCAGCGCCAGACCAAGCACACCGAGGGCCACGCCGCCGGCTACCGCACCGAATCTCAGCCGCGCCAGGGATTCCAGTAACTCGCGCCAGTGGGAGTGAAATCGCGAGCTCCAGAGGACAACGTCAAAATAGTAAGCGATGGGGGTGAAATCCCGGTTGATTGGCGTCGCGGGCTGCGGCTCAATTTGCAGTTGGAGATCGAGCATGCGGTCCGGCGACATGCGGAAGGGGAGGTAATACTCGCGCACATACTGGGTGCGGATGCGGCGCTCGCGAAGCCGGGTCATGAGTTCGGAGGGATCGAGAGTGAGCGAGCCGGGCTGATTCGCAGCAAGAAAGTGCACCGTCTCGCCCGGGATGGCGACCACTTGGGGGAACACTGCGCGCAGCGTCTTTTGGAGACATCTCAAGAGGTCGGCCAGTTCCTGGCTGATGTAGTTCTCCGACGCGGTCACCTGGAAAGACAGGACTCCGCCGGGGTTGAGCTTCTCCGCCGCCTCGACGAAAAACTCCTGGGTATAAAAGCGGTTCAATTGCGCGGTAAAGGGGTCCGGCAGGTTAATGATGATGACATCGAACTTCGCGTTGCTGGTTTTGAGGAACAACCGCCCATCCATGGGGTGGATGCGTACGCGTGGATCGCTCCGCACGCGAGTCCAAGCTTGCGCAAAGTGGCGCTCTGCGACACCGAGTATGGCCGGGTCCAGTTCGACATACTCGAGGCGCTCGAGGCTGGAGTATTGGAGGGCTTGGGCGACGCTGCCGTTGATGCCACCGCCGATGAGCAGCACCGAGCGAGGCGCGGTGTGTTCGAGAAGCGCGAAGTGTACGGACTCCTCTGCGGCCGAAGGGTCGGGCACCGTCAAAACCCTCAGCCCATTTTCGAAAAGGCTGCGGCTTTCGCTCGTGGCCACCAACGCCAGATTGCCATAAACGGAATTCCGCGACTCCACAAGGCTAAAACCATGCCACAGCAGCGCGAGCGACTTCGCCTCCAGCAAGCGGGCGGCGCGCGGAATCAAAAGTGCAGCAATTAAAATCAGCGCCAGCAGGACACGGCGGTAGGAAGGCGTGCGGACCCCGACCCACGCCGCCGCCAGCAAGTTAAGCAGCGCCACGAAGAGGGCAATTTCGAAGGAGGTGCAATACCGGATCAAAACAAGACTAGCCAGTATGCCTCCCAAGCCCGAACCCGCCGCTTCCAGCAGGTAAACAGAGCTTGCCGCGGGCGCAGTCGAGGTTCGCGCTTCGTCGGCGCACAGCCTGCTGCCCGCCGCGAATAGACCGCCCGACAGCAGGCAAAAGACGCTGAGTGTGACGAAGGAGGTGAGGAACATCGGAGCCGGACCAAGGATTTCTCCCGGGACTGACTGAAGAACCGGTCTGCTGGCGCGTACGGCTAGAATGGTCAGCGGGAAAACCGCAGCAATGAGGGTTTCCAGACAGGCCATCAGCTTCCGTGAATCGCGCAAACGCGCGGAAACCTGACCTGATACGCTTGAGCCAATGGCAGTCCAAAGCAGCCAGCCCGCCAACATGATGCCGAGCGAAATCTCGTTGCCGTAAAAGACCACGATCAGTTCGCGCATCAGGACAATCTGGGCTATTACGGAGGTAAAGCCGATAAGAGACAAAATGCACTGAAGTCGCGCGGAGACCTTGATGGCCGCTCGCTGGCCGGGCTGGAATGTAGTTTGGTCACTCACCAGTTTTCCGCTAGGGCAATACTACTGCCAAACCCGCCACCGGCGCAAAGGAGGCCAACGAGACGCCGACCACGCTCCACACGTGATCCGGAGCGGGGATAGCCGAAAACACCTATCTGTGATGTAGAAACGCGGAGCCCCAGAGCAAGACCAAATGACAGGTTTTTCGTGCCCTGCAAGGGCACAAGATAGTAGCCGGGGGCAACGCCCCCGGAATGCGCCGCGTTCGTGCCCCGACCCTGAAGGGGTCGTATTACCCCCAGCGGGGGGCCCAAGACCGGCGTTACGCCACGCGGATTCGACCCTTTCAGGGTCGGACCTTCTGGGGGACGCGTTTTCCGGGGGCGTTGCCCCCGGCTACTGTATTGATCCCCTCCGGGGATCAAGGATGGACAGTGCCGAGGGCGTTCCGCGGGCGCAAGAAGCAGGAAAAAGGCCTTGTGATACGATCGGCCTAATTTGTTCAACAGAAACAAGCAATGCGTCCAGTTTCTGGAGAGGAGCCCCGAGAAATCGCAGTCCCCAAAGAACTGGGCTCTGCGCCAGCCGGCCCGGATTGACTGTATCGCCCTCCTTGCAATTTTACGTTGGCTATGGGACCATGTAGCTAGATTGGCTAGATTAATGAGAGCCTCGATGTCATGGCGTCTGGCAGATGCTAAGAATCGCTTTAGCGAACTGGTAAACCGCACCCTTAGAGGGGAGCCCCAGGTGGTCGCGCGCCGCCGCGACGCCGTGGTGGTGGTGGCCCGGCGCGATTACCAGGAACTGACGGGCGAACGTATGAGCTTCAAGCAGTTTCTCCTCGGCGAGGGTCCAAGCCTGCGGGGAGTCGACCTTCGTCGCGACAAATCCCCCATGCGGAACGTGAAGCTGTGAGAGTCTTGCTGGACACCTGCGTGCTGTCAGAACTGCGTAACCCAAAGGTGCACCCCGGTGTTCGCCAAGCCGTGGACGCATGCAACGAAGAGGACCTTTTCGTCAGCGTTATATCTATCGGTGAAATCCTCAAGGGGATCTCCCTGCTGAGGGAAAGTTCGAAGAGGCGTGCACTTGAAACCTGGCTGAGGACTCTCGAGCGCGACTATGGCGATCGCCTCCTCTCGATCGACCTCGAAACGAGTCGCCTCTGGGGAGAACTCACAGCCGCCGCACAAAAGGCAGGCCGGGTCGTGCATGCCACTGACGGACTTATCGCCGCCACGGCGCTGCGCCACGGTCTGCACGTTATGACCCGGAACACGGCTGATTTCGAACCCACCGGGGTTTTACTCGTGAACCCGTGGGAGGATTGAAGCTACCCCCAAACCGCCTGCGGCGGGACCCATGCGCAGCCGCGGGTTAACGATTGCCAGTTTGCTCTTGATTTCGAAAGCGCGTGTCTGGGCGCGTAGCGCGGACCCCCGTCCTTGGGGTCCGCGGTTCTTCTGTAGGGAAAACCCCCAAATCTCAAAAACAGGGGCCCGCCCTCGGATTCGGAAGCGTGAGCCTAAGGAAGAACCGCAGACCGCAACGACGGCGGTCTGCGCTACGCCTGCTTTTCTTGTGAAAAGGGGCGTATCATCGGAAAGTGCACGCCTACCTCTGTACCTATTGTCACAAGAACCCGAAGCCGAGAGACCTGGTGGAGACATGCACGGCTGCGAAAGAGGACCCGCTACTTCGAAAGTTCCTGAAGGAATTCGACCGCGGCTATTACGACTGGGGTGACGATCCGTCCTTTTTCGCGGCGCAGCACTTGCTGGGCGATGCCCGGGGGCCGAGCTGGGGCGTGTGCCGCCCCGATGTCCGAAGCGTGCTCGGAAAAGGCGACGTTGTCGTCTTCTTCTGCGGTCGTCAGGAGAAAGAACGCGTCTGGCGTTACTACTTTGTCGGCTTCGGAATGGTCCGGGAGACCTTCGCTCCTCGCGACGGTCTATGGACGTGCCCAAAGTACGCGAAATACCGTCACTTCTGGAACGTGCTTGTGGGGGCCGACGGTCGGCATCTCGAAATGATTCATCCCTGTCACGACGACTGGCAGCGGCGTGCCGACGCGCCCTACGTAATTTTTGATGGAGCGTTCAGCTCCTTCAATTTGAGGTCCCCGCACTGCGTCGCGACGTGGGATGGCGGACCCATTCCGGAAGAATGGCATTGCGACCCGCGCTCAAAAAAGATTGAACAACTCCTGTTCGTCGAGCGCGAAATTGATCGACGCCTTCGGACCTCCGCAAATCGCCGCCCGCACCCCAAGCTCAACCTGCTGCGCGCGGGAGGCGTTACTCGACCCGGCCGCAGCCTGCCGGAACTTACGAAAGCGCTCAGCCGGCTCGTTAAGGGCTAGCCATTTCACGGACGCAACGCAGAGCGAAGCCACTGTCCCCGTAGCCTGGTTCCCTCCCGGTGCGGTTGGAGACGCGAAGGGCCAAAGGTTCGTCGCCCCAGGAGCCGCCGCGCATGACCCGTAACAGCGCAGTTTCCGGCCCTCGGGGGTCCCTTTCTGGGCTGACCGCGTAGTAGTTTCCCAAGTACCAGTCACTCACCCATTCCCATTCGTTTCCTAGCATGTCACAAAGGTTGAACGCGTTAGGCCGCTTCTTCGCTACATCATGGGTCTTGTTGCCGCTGTTGCTCGCATACCATGCCACATCATCAATCGGCCCGTACCGTGATTCCGTGCTGCCCGCACGCGCCGCGTATTCCCATTCGGCCTCAGTGGGCAAGCGTCCACCCGCCCAACCGCAGAAGGCAACGGCATCGTTCCAGGTCACGTTCACGATGGGCATCTCCTGATTGGTCCAGCCTGCATTGAAATCGGGCGGAGTAGGCATCGCCTTTCCCGTCGCCCGTGCATACCGCCTAAAAGCACTTACTGTCACCGGCGTCTGGCCCACCCAGAACCCTTTGCTGAGGGTCACTCGATGGGCGGGCTTCTCGTCGTCAGCACACTCGGTGTCGCCCGGCCAGCAGCCCATCATGAATGTTCCTGGCGGAATCCACGAATACTTGAGGCCATCCTTCGAGTTTTCCCACACTGTTCCGACTGAAGGGGCGAGAGGGGGAGTTGCCGAGCCGTTGTGACGAAAGACCGACGCGAAATACCAGCCTCCCACTCCCAGCAACAGGGCTACGGCAAGGGCGCCCAGCCAGAGGGCTGATCGTGACCCTTTGGCGGCTGCGCCCTTCGCGGCTGAAACGGCGGGGCGGGTATGGGGTGGGGCGGAAGTCGGGACCGTCGTGCCCTGGTCATGTAGGGGAGGTTCGCGGACCGCCCCTACCGCTTCCGGGGCGGGTCCTGCGGCTTCGGCAAAGGCACGTGCGAATTCCAACACCGACCCGTAGCGCTGATCGCGGTCCTTGGTGAGGGCCTTCATCACCACGCTCTCGACTCCGAACAGCGCGGGGAGGTCCGGTTTGACGGCGCGGAAGGGCGGTGGGTCTTCCTGCATGTGCATGCGCAGGTATCCCACCGGCGTGTCGGAATGAAACGGCGTGCTGCCGGTGAGCATCTCGTACACCACCACGCCCAGCGAATAGACATCCGAGCGCGCGTCGAGTTCATCGCTCCTCATGCCGGATGCCTGCTCGAACGACATATAAGGGGGCGTGCCGAGCACCATGCCGGTCTGCGTGTGGGTGGCGGATTCGCGCAGCTTGGCAATGCCGAAATCGACGAGTTTCACCAGTACGTTCGCCGGTGAGCGGGGTAGCGCAGACCTGTTTGCCAAGGTCTGCGGCTTTTCCGGCCGGTCGTAGCCAAGGGCCGCGGACCTAGAGAACAGGTCCGCGCTACTACTCGCTGAAGATTCCTCCTCAGAATACGTCAAGAAAATGTTATCGGGTTTGAGGTCGCGATGAATGATGCCCAGCTTGTGCGCGGCGTTCAGACCCCGCGCCGCTTGCTGGAGAATTTCCGCAACCTCCGGCACGGGAAGTTGACCCCGGCGCGTGAGGGCTTGGCGGAGAGATTCGCCTTCCAGGAATTCCATGGCGATGTAAGGCGTGCCATCATCGGCCTGGGCAGATTCGTAAATGGTGACGACATTTGGGTCATGAATGCGCCCCGTGGAAGCCGCTTCATTCTGAAAGCGCACCAGGAACTCGGGGGGATCATCGATCAATCGACGCTGCCGAAAACGCTCCGGGGGCCTGTTGCGGACCCGTCTTGTGGGGTCTGCGCCAGCCCGATTGCGCACGGGTCTGTACTACAAACTCCTTGACAAAGGCGCCGCCTTGTGGTAGCCTACTGCCATGGACCCTACTGGACAGCCCGTCGGGAACTGGCGAGCGTGCGGCCGTCCCCGTGCCCACAAAGCTGGAGAAGCCAGACTTATGCTCATCACCGAAGATCCCGGGGGGGCCGAGGTGAGCGCAATTCCCGTGGCAAAGCGCTACCCGAGGGTTTCAATCAACGTTCGGGGGACCTGTAGGATGTTTCAAAAAGATGTTAATTTATACGGAACGAACCGAAGAAGTCCTTTAGAATCAACAAAAGGCTCAGAAAACGAACTCAAAAACGGTGCAAAACGAACTCAAAAAACGACCTGCAAATGCGGAAAAGAAGCCAAACGAAGCGAAAAACGAACCCAAGGGGGCAACATTCTAGCCCGCTTTTCACCCACTCTGTTGCGGCCCCAGCAGGCCCCCACGGCGTTTGACTTCGCGCGGCCGGCCGGCTAAGCTGAAATGGTGGGGTTAATCCATCCAGCGTGTGATGGGTGTGGGGGATAAAAGCAGATTCCTCGCTTCGCTCGGAATGACAGGCGCTTCCAGGGGAAATATCCATTGTGAGAAGAGTATATCTAGACAACAACGCGACGACGCCGCTCGCGCCGGAAGTGTTTGAGGCGATGAAGCCTTACCTGCTCGAGGACTTCGGCAACGCCTCTTCGATCCATTGGTACGGCCAGCGGGCAAGGAACGCGGTAGAGAAGGCTCGCCAGCAGGTTGCCAAGCTGATCAACGCCCGGCCCAGCGAGGTGATCTTCACGAGCGGGGGCACAGAATCGGATAACGCTTCGATCTTTGGCATTGTCCAGGCAGCGCGTGTAGCGGCCCCACACGTCATCACGACTGGCATCGAACACCACGCCGTTCTTAACACGGCGCAGGCCCTTGAAAAACGTGGCGTCAGTGTGACCTATGTGGGCGTGGGCGCAAGCGGGGTGGTTGATCCGGAGGACGTGAAGCGCGCCATTCGTCCTGAGACCGTGCTGATTTCCATCATGCATGCCAACAACGAAATCGGCACGATCCAACCTCTCGAGGAAATCGGGGGCATCGCCCGCGAGCACGATGTCTACTTCCATACCGATGCTGTTCAGTCGGTGGGCAAGATCCCCGTGGACGTCGAGAAGCTCGGCGTGGATCTGCTTTCACTTTCCGCGCACAAGTTCAACGGGCCGAAAGGCGTGGGCGCAACGTATATCCGCAAAGGCACAATCCTGAAGCCGCTGCTCTACGGAGGCCATCACGAACGCGACCGCCGTCCGGGCACCGAAAACGTGCCGGGGATTGTCGGGCTGGGAATGGCGGCGGAACTCGCCCTGGCTCAACTCGAGGAGGCCGTGCAGCGGGTGGCGGGCCTGCGCGATCGGTTGGAGCGCGGAATCCTGGAGCGGGTTCCTCAGGTCAGCGTGAACGGAGACCCAGGACGGCGCCTCCCCACCACCAGCAACCTCTGCTTCGATTATGTCGAGGGCGAAGGCTTCGTCATCGCCATGGACCTGAGGGGCATCGCCTGCTCGACGGGGGCGGCGTGTTCGTCCGGTTCGGTCGAGCCTTCGCACGTCCTCTCCGCCATCGGCCGAACGCCGGAGCAGGCGAGATCGAGCATCCGCTTGAGCCTGGGCCGTTACAACACCGCTGAAGATATCGATGCCACGCTCGAAACCCTCCCCGCCGTGGTCGAACGACTTCGTTCCGTGTCACCACGCTGGGGGCTAGTGTAGTGTCCCATAATTACCTTGACTTATACAGATAAGGCCAGTATGCTTGAGTACATGAGCCGAGTCGCAGCTCCGATTATTCTGTCGGCCGAGGAACGGACCGCCTTGGCGGCGTGGTCCAGCAGCCGG
>Ga0208321_1000104_pt1 | contig 100355 bp, 98 predicted proteins | sample June2015DPH_4_15_FD_184692 | JGI IMG/M metagenome (GOLD analysis project Ga0208321, IMG submission 184692) | Peatland microbial communities from SPRUCE experiment site at the Marcell Experimental Forest, Minnesota, USA - June2015DPH_4_150... | ecosystem: Environmental > Terrestrial > Soil >... | reverse complement strand
CAGTATTGCAGCAAACTTGTCAAGCAGGAAGAGCAAAAGCGAGCCAGAGAACGAGCAGATGAACGTCAAAGAGAGCAAGATCAAGAAGATTTTGAAAGATGGAAAAACGAGCCGTGGGATTGAGCCGAATATTTGGAATTTCTGGACCTTGCCCGACTTATAATGATTGGTGAAAAAATGCAACATTATCCAAAATTCGTAATGGAGCTTATAGCATACGCCCAAAAAACGTTACCGAATGATGATTTTAACGACGTCAAATTTGAACGCGTTAGCAAAGATGAATTTCACTTTTCGAACATAAAGGACAGAGCAGGCAACGAGCGCAGACTGATCGTCCGTAAGCGAGAAATTGGTGATCCTGACGTAACAGATGCGGATACAGGCCAAAGATATTGGATAAAATAAGGCAGAAAGCATTAGGGTCAATAGATTATGGAAAATCCAAACGGAGCTGAAATAGCAACAGCAGGATTTAATGAATTGTTGAGCTCAGTTTTGGAACTTATTGAATCTGCGCTTAGGATCGAGAGCGCCTTGCACGATAAAATCAAAGCAAGCGATCGCGAAGAGGATGAAGAAGATATTTTCGTTTATTGTTTCCTAACACGAATGGAAGAGATTGCAGCAAGTGTTATATTAGTCTCGAAAGGAGCCGCAAAAATTGACGGCAAGGTCTTCGGATCAAAAATAGACCGCTTTGCAGATGCGGCGCTTCTCGTCCGATCTGCGCTTGAGGGAATGTGGGGTTTTCGAGCGTTTATGAAAGATAGTTCAAAAATAGCCGAAAGATGGCGTTTATACACTATTTACGAGAACTACCGCAGACAGCTGCGAATAGAAAAAATAAACGATGATGCGACAGCTCCGACAGTTGCGCGTCAGTGGCTGATTCAACGGTATAGCGCTCAAGACATCAAAAAGGCTGAAGGAAACTTTGATTTTGACGACTCTAGGCAGAATTGGTATGACCATAGCGCGATCCCTAGACTAGCTAATTCATTTTGCGATGAATTGATTCGTTCAGTTAAGTATTATCACGCATTAGATAGCAAAGAACGGTCGGAATTACTCAAAGGATGCAAAAAGCTACACGCAATTGCCTACGGTGATTTTTCTAGAATTACTCATTGGAGTCCGTCTGGTATAGGCGGAACCAGCCCTCTGGGCTCGTTGATGAATGAGAATATGGTGGATATCCGATTTTTGCCTGCTATAGTATTTCAAAGTCTATTTATGATGGCGAAATATGCGAATGACAGATACCACTTATGCTTCGAAAAAAAATTGAACCATATATTTGATCGATACGCCAAAAAAAATGAAATGATGAAGTTAGTTTGAGAGTTAAGGCGTGATCGAGATCACGGAGAGACCAACACTCAAACCGCTCAAGTCACACTGTCTGCACTTTTAACGCAATCTCTAGAACGGAAATCATTACACGCACCGACTCACGCGTTCACGGTTGCTCATACGCCCAGCCATATTCGCGCTGCTTGAGCAATCGCACCTGTATCCGTTTGATAATTCGTCGCAACTGCTGACGTGCATAGTCCGGAATCCAAGCTTCGTGCGCACGGTCTTGTAGGTATTGGTAGGCCTCCCAGCTGGTAGAGCACTTCCGTCAAAGCTTTTCGGCGGCCATATCCGCGTAGTCATTCTTGTAGTCCGCTAGTTCTAGTAGGAGCTCATCGGCTTCTGAGCAATCATTGTGCATAACACAGTGTAATAAAACGCGGAGGGTATAATTATTGACGAAGGGCAGTGTGGGAGTGTTCGCACCAATCTTTTGTCATTTATTCCAATGACAAAAACGTTAAGTGCCCGTGAATCGAGTGCTTCAAGATGTACATCTTCGTCGATAAGGCAGCAGGCGAGATTTCACTACCAGAATTCTCCTATTTTGGGGTGCAGGCTTATTGGGGTGCCACAAGACATTTTGGAGGTTTAAACGCCACAGAAGAGCTTGCTGAAGTTTGCCACATCAACAAAGACACATACGTCTTGGAAGTCGGATGCGGCATCGGACTGACTGCATGCTATCTGGCAAAAAGGTATAGCTGTCGGGTGGCTGGTGTAGACCTTTCTGAACAGATGATTGATGTGTCCCGAAAAAGGGCCAGTAGAGAGGGCGTGGCTGACAGACTTGAATTCAGAACAGCGGACGCACAACTCTTACCGTTCGCGGACGGCCTATTCGACGTCGTCATTTGTGAGTCCGTCACAGCATTTCTCGACGATCCGCAGAAGGCGGTGCGCGAGTATGTGCGAGTAGCGAAGCCAGGAGGATACGTCGGTCTTAATGAGGGCACCTGGATAAGGACTCCGCCTCCAACAGAGTTGGTTGCATTCATTGATCGCACAATGGCAAAAGCGACGTTTCTCACGTCTGATGAGTGGAGGGAATTGATGGATAACACTGGATTGACGGACATCGTAGCGAGACCTTATACCCTTACCGCGCTGCGCCAGTTGATTAACGAGGTAAGGGGATTAGGTGTCAAAGACCTCATAAGAGGGTGGGGTAGGTTCTCCTCTCTGTATATCAAAAGTCCAGCGTTCAGGAAATACGCAAAAGAAATCACGCCCACCTACGCGATCATTAAGAGCCTGTTCGCATACTTGGGGTACGGAATATATGTTGGCAGGAAGTGAGTGAGGCGCAGCAAAGCAAACATCTCTCTAATTCTTCCGAGCCAAGGCGCGCTTTCATACCATCCTTGCTGTCACGACCGTAAACCCACCGAAATGTAAGCACGTCACCGCGTAGCTCATATAAGGGTTCTATAGAAGAAACCGTATCTTCAGCTAGTTCTAATTCGTCCTTTTTTAGGTCTAAAGCCCTCACCATATTATCTGAGATCTGCTCCATTCTTTGTTGGAAAATCTCGTCAAAACAGTTTTCCCATCTCTTGTCCGGTATGCGCGAGAGTGTAACAGATACCGGGTACCAGGGATAACCCTCTTGGCCGGCGAATCCCACGCTCTTAATCGTTACATCCTCAAACTCACTCATTTTCTAACCTCCCTAGATAACAAAAACTTGCTTTGTTCGTTTTTCTTTGCAGCTTCTTCTGAGATCCATTTAAAATTCTAACATATCGTGCTAAGGTTTCACGCTTAACGTCCACTCTGCTTCGAAAGCAGACAGAAGCCATTGAGCGTAGTTCGGGTCGCTCGTCCAGAATGCCGTGATGGGGCTTTCGATGGAAAGATGCTCAGGCTCAATGGAAACCGAGCTGACGCTTTCCTTATCGTCCCCTAAGAGCATAAACTGACGTGGATTTTCATGTATAAAACGAATATCGGCGCCCGCTCGTACGAGTTCTAGTACGGTTTCGACGTACGGATCCGCGACGAAGGTAATGCCTCGCACGAACCCTCCTCGCTCCATAAACGTCTTGGCGCTCTCAAAGATGCCGTACCGGACGAAAAGAGCCATGACGGACTGGGGGGCTAGCCATACGACTGTGCTTTGCGCGGCGCCTATAACAGCAGAGCTAATGACCAAGAGATCATCCAGATTTGTGACCACCCTGTGAACCATCTGATTTTATTCTGAATTGGGAGTTTTTAAATGCGCGTGACATATTTTTTTACACTGCGACTTCCAGCGGGGCACTTTTAGATCGATCACTAAGTCTGAACGTCGCTTCTTTCAATTTGCGGGTCACGAAGAGCTCCAACGGACAAGGCTGAGTGAAGTGGAAAAAGAAAAAGACGGTAAGATCAGAACGTTGTTGGGATTGTTTGCTGAGCGATGCGATTATCTCTAACCAAGTTTATCAGAAGCGCGACTTGGGCGATATTTCCGTTCTGATTACTCATATTCAGGTAGATGAAATCGCGGATTTAGCTGACAAAAACCGTGACAAAATGATTCGGCTTTTGCTAACGATTCTAAAAATAAGACCTGTTCTCGTTCCTACTGAAGGTGGCGTCGTCGGTGTTTCCCGAATAGATCACAGTACGATTGCTTCATCTGATGCTGAAAAAGTTATCCAAAGCATTAGAACAAACAAAAGGGCAAAAAATCCGTCTCGTGACGCCCTGATTGTGAGCACCGCGCTTTCAAAAGCTGACATTTATGTTTCCAACGATGTGGATCAGATTTCTAAGTTAAGAAGCCACCTGAAGAGACAAAAAAATGTTTTAGAAGCTCTAAACTGGCGTGAATTTCAGACGTGGTTGCAGCATAGCAGCGACTGGCGGCCGGCATAAAGCGACTTAGATGATGATATGATGGCATCACGATACGCTTACCTTTTTCTCAAATCATCAAAATCAACGCGCTGAATAAAGAGAAGAGAATCACACCCCACACCAAAACCCTTATTCTTTATCGTGTCACATCCATCGGCGTCTAAAAACGTCTAAAACGACGCTTGGGGCGTGGGGGATTATGTTCGATAACCGCCTCGTCGTGCTTGTCACCGTTACCCTATTGCTGCTCTTAGCAAGTAGTGCAGGCTGTACCCTCCCTGGCACATCACAATCTCACGTGCAGACATATGTGAACTCCATACACGACAGTTTATCCTCCGTCACCGACCTGCAGCTCAATTCGTGGCAGCAGACGCAGGAGGACTCAAATACGATTCGATTGCGCTATGATATTCACAACAGCACCGATTCGATGACCACAACGATGGATATACGGGTAAAGGAGTTCCCATCGATAAGCGATACAACGAAGAAGTAATCGCCTAAACCAGGCGAAGGTTGTTGAAGGTTCTTCACTCAGCAGCCCATGCGCGTCGCTTGTTGTATGTAGGGTATGGATAAATGCTCTATTCACCAACCATCGTTATGTTTATATATTAAATACGATACAGGGTCGTTACTAAAATAGTGTGATATTGCACAGCGAGGCCGCAAGAGATACCACGGAGGTAACCTCAAACACATGACTCTTCAAGAACAGCCAGAAAAGCGGCCTGTGGGCCGTCCACGCAGTGTTAAAGCTCATCAGGCAATCATAGCAGCAGCGCTTGAACTGCTCAATGAGAAGGGATTCGAAGGCATGAGCCTCGAAGCGGTGGCGACTCGCGCTGGCGTTGGTAAAAAAACGATCTACCGGCGCTGGCCGTCAAAGGAGGCACTCGTTGTGGATGCGTTGAATGAGTTGCATACCGAACCTCCGCCGGTTGCTGCTACAGGTGATTTTCGTGCGGACGTGGTGACCCTATTGCGCGAAGAGCTGAGCGCGCACACAGGTGCGACAAATCCGCTGCACGTCAAACTGCTCTTTCGGGTTGCCGGAGAGATCTTCGCGCATCCGGAGCTTTTTCGTGCAGCGTTTAGCCAAGGCGCGCAGCGCGTGAAGCACTTTGAGCAGCTCATCAGGCGAGCTCAAGCTCGGGGAGAACTCCGCCAAGACCTTGATGCTAAGATCATCATGGGACTAATCTACGGGCCCTTCCTGTATCACGCGCTCGCCTCGACATTGATGCCAACGATGACGGTGATGCCAGCGACACTCACGCTTGACGAACTGTCCGAGCTGACCGTCGATGCCGTTTTGCTTGGGATTGAAGGCCACGTGAAAAAAGAGTGAATTCGAAATTGTGTTGTGACAAATTGTGGAAGATGTTATTCGGACAGAAAATTTAAGCAAACATTACGGCAATCTTCGCGCCGTAGATGATGTTTCCCTGCAAGTCAGGAAAGGGGAAATTTACGGTTTTTTAGGACTCAATGGTGCCGGTAAAACGACCACGATTCGTCTGCTCTTAGGGATGATCCGTCCCACTGCCGGTTCAGCTTTTTTATTGGGAAGGAAGGTTGACACTGATTGTTGTGACGTGTGGGAAAAAGTCGGGTATCTTGTAGAAACGCCCTCTTCGTATCCTGAGCTTACCGTTTGGGAAAACCTTGAAGTTATGCGCCGCTTGCGTCGGATACCGGATAAAACACCGGTTGAGGCGGTAATTGACAAACTGCGGCTGACTTCTTACCGTGACATAAAGGCAGGAAATCTGTCTTTAGGGAACGCACAACGGCTTGGCCTGGCAAAAGCACTTTTACACAATCCAGAAATTTTAATTCTGGACGAGCCTGCTAACGGGTTGGATCCCGCCGGTATTGTCGAGATGCGGGAATTGTTTCGCGATCTTACCTCGAATTACGGAGTGACCATATTTATTTCCAGCCATATTTTAGGGGAGGTCGCAAAATTTGTCACCCGGATAGGAATTATCCATGAAGGACGCCTGGTGCAGGAAATACACGCACATCAGTTGGAACGTCTTCTTTTAAAGCGACTTGTCGTCAGCACCCGCGATAACGAGGCAGTACGATCAAAGCTTATGAACGATGGGTATTCAGCAAACCTGTCTGAAAAAGGCAACCTGGAAGTAAGCGGGAAGGAAGCAATAGAGCATCCTGAACATATTGCAAGTATTTTGGTCCGTGCCGGATTGCCGCCAACGTTGCTGAAAGTTGAAGAGGAAGACCTCGAGTCGTTTTTTTTGCGAACAATTGGAGCACATATATGAAAAGTATTTTTCCGGCTATCTGGGCTGAAAGCCTGAAAAGTTACCGGTCAAAAATGCTCTGGATAACCATTCTGGCTGCTTTTTTCTTACCTCTTATGATAGGCTTGCTCATGTTTGTTGTAAAAAATCCGGAATTGGCCGGCAAATTGGGTTTGATAGGCACGAAGTCAGCCATGTTACGATTTGAAAATACGGATTGGCAGGCGTATTTTGGATTACTCACTCAAATCATTGCCGGGGCGGGTTTATTGGGATTTGCATTGGTAACAAGCTGGGTTTTTGGCCGGGAATATTCTGACCGCACGGTAAAAGATTTACTTGCACTGCCTGTCTCAAGATCATCCATTGTTGTATCGAAGTTTATCGTGGTGGCAATGTGGTGTGTTTTGCTCTCATTCATTGTATTTTCTTTTGGGATCATAGTCGGAGGAATGATCCAACTTCCTGGTTGGTCGGGTGCACTTGCTCTCCAGAGTAGTTACACATTTATGGTAACTTCTCTGCTTACGATTCTGCTGTGCACTCCCATAGCATTTTTTGCCAGCTATGGCCGCGGATATTTGCCCCCTATTGGTTTTGCCATTTTTACGCTTATTATCGCTCAATTTGTTGGTTTAGTGGGTCTTGACCCTTACTTTCCTTGGGCGATTCCAATATTATACACAACCACGATTGGAGTTGAAACTGCACAATTAGGAAATGTAAGCTATATTATTCTTTTCTTAACCAGTATTTTAGGATTAATCGGCACGTTGGTATGGTGGCGTTTTGCCGATCAATACTAAATGTAATATTACACAGAGTTCACCTTCAGAGAAAACCTTCGGGAGCTGGAGGAGGGGCCGCAGGTTCTGTTCTTCAATCTACCTTCTAAACATTATTTTGGTCTTTGATAAACAGGAGAAGGCTTTCGCTTCGTCCTCGCGTATGCCCGCCACAGGAGTGATAAGATGTCAGCGAAATCGTTCTTGTAGTCCGCTAGTTCTAGTATGAGTTCGTCGACTTCTGCGCAACCGTTGTGCATGGATAGAATAGTAAAACGTGGCTTGAATAATGATTGACGAAGAGCGGTGCGGAAGTGGTCTGGACTTTCTATAAAATGTTGATATAACTCTTTATCAGCGGCAGTCTATTGGCTGAGAAGAAGCGGAGAAAACTGCGAGTTTTTCGAAATGAAGAAGTATGTCGACGATCTCTACATTGAATTGAAAGAGGAGCACACGATGGTTTGTGGTCTTAGCGACGAAGAACTTTTTATCCTTAACCTTCTTTATAGCAGACGCTGTTTTAAATCCAGTTCAGGGTTCCATTCTGATAAGTTGACGCGACTATTCAGACGAAAGTTCAACACAAATGATAGTTTTTATGTTAAGCTGCTCCGAAATGAAGGCTATTTAGCGGCTATAGGAAAAAGTCCAGTTAAATATTATATAGCTAACATGCGTGAGACAGCAAAAGTATTGGGTAGGCACGGATACAATGTTACAAAAGGAAGACTCCGGCCACTATAAAAAAAAATTTATAGTTGATTGAAAAATCTTATATACTCTTATACTGACACGTCACATATTTCATTGGAAGTGGCCTTTATGGAAAAACCATTTGAGGGAATTTTAGGGAACAGCTGCGAGCTTCGCACAATAGAGTTCCTTCTCCCATTAAACGGCATGGAATTCAATGTAACTGAGTTAGCCGAAGAGGTAGGCGTCTCTTGGCCTACGGCGCAGCGGGTTGTTTCGAAATTTGTTGATTGGGGCATGATGAAAGTGGCCCAACACCGAGGCGGAGTTGCTTATTATGAAATCAACAAGAACTCACACTTCGTAACCCTCCTTGAGAAGTTCAACAATAGCATTATCGAACACATGCTTGATGAACAAACACTCTATGAGATCGGAGACTACTGGAAGCGCGCCAGTTCATCGTCACAACCTAGCGTTGAAACGGCAGAACGTCGTACCATAGTAGGGGCGGTTCAACCACCCTCACGAACGTGGCTCACAGATACTCCGATCCGGGCACGACCAATCGCGTCTTTCCCCGTAGTTATGACTGGTGATGTTAACGTCACACAATTCGCGCAACGACGCCCGTATGAGCGCGCTTCAGAAGGCCCACATCAATTTGAGGTCGACAAGGTAATTGAGCGGCGCGCCGAGCTTCTTATGAACGGAGCGTGAAACTGGTGATTAACATGAAACGCGAAGATTTCTTTAGAAAAGAATTAGCGACTGAGTTGCGACTCGTTGAGAATTTGGTGAGAAACGAGCCTTCGAAAGAAAAGAGGATCTACTATTTTTCTGCAGCTTACGGAATCACTAGCAGAACGTTTAGATACGCTTTCTCGAAAGACGTTCTTCTCGCAGATCTCGTACTCACTCAGGTGCACGGCCTACTCGTAGACGGGTTCAATCAATTAAGGGCTGGAAGTGAACTTATCCAGCTCGATTCTGAGCACTTCGAGAAGATATGTGACGCACTAAAGGAGCTCGCGCTTAGACTCGAAGGGGGTCAGGGTATTCAAGAACCACTGCAAGACATGCTCGCGGCAGCATTTAGCGTGGGAGGTCCTGGACTCTATTTACGAGAGAAGGGAAGTTTAGTGATATAACTCCGTTCGACGATCGTTCGTGCAGCGGCATCACAAACCGATGGTGCGCCGCTTTCACACAATTATCTAAGTGAGCCTGTCAACCATATACTTGCGGTCAATCGACCCTGACGGCTGAATAGTAAAATCGGTTCCGCGCCCACGCCCGCGTCCTTTCCTGTATATATCAACAAATCTGGGTAATTCAAGTTCCAGCGCTAAAATCGAGAGCTATTTCGTGCTAATTTTGACCGTTCATCATGTCGCTGATCAACTTTTTGTAGCACTATAGATCGTTGTCGGGGATGTATCCTTTGTTGTGTAAGTCGCTTGTAGGAGTAGTTTCTGGCTGCTCGTCAGCTTATTTAAGCGCGATACACGAGCATCATATCACGAAGTGCTGCGCTTGGCGCACGTCATCCTCTGTCACGCGGTCGTGACCTCTTCTTCGCAAACATTGCCTCAGAGCGACAACAAATCAGGTCCATAGCGCGCTTCGCCGTTTTTCGAAGCGTGCTCAGTCGCCTGCGGCTAATCACAACGATTAAGCCTCCGGCACGGAAGTCATCCCTTACTATGCTAGCCGCTGAACAATACTCAACCCTGTTTGCTGATTTTGCGCTACCCAAGCGCAAGCCTTTGCAGATTCACCGCAGCAGAATATCGCTCCATTGCGCAAAAGCAGGTTACAGTTATCCAACGATACGGTTGCCACATTACCTCTCGTCGCTTGCAGGACTGCCGACATGCATCTACCAAACCGTGCACGATGGGGCGCTAGCCTTTCTTGTCGTTGTCTCATCGACCCGCAGCACTACGAAAAAAAGTGCAAAAACACTGGAAAATGCTACTAGATACACTAAATCTCTCCGTCTTGACATGGCGGAGGTAGCAGATATTCACTAAATAATCGTTAAAAGCTTTTCCATACGAGACAGTGGCGCAGTCGAGTTGTTTGAGAAGTAATTTAGTTGCTTAGCAGCGTTTAGCAGCAGGATGAAATACTTACTGTCGTAGTAATAGTTTGGCAAAAAGCCTGCCACCACATTCCTAATATGCCAGCTTATCCTGATTCTGCGGACTCTCAGCAGACAGCCCTGACGAAGAGCGACTCACAACAATCAAAGCGTAGATGAGTGCGTAGAACGAGAGCCTTTTTGGCTACCAATACGCAAATGCGCCATAAAACGTCTTTTGATCTGTGTTGCCGAACAGGGTAAGTCCGGAACGTTAGCGTTCCCTGGCTTTATCACGGCATGAATAAACTTTGGACCTGTCGGGAGCTGCAATGCTGTGAGCAAATCCTCGGCAGTGTATACCTTACTTGTGTGCTCTATTCCAAAACCCCGCGCCAGAAGCTCAAGGTCTAGTTGTTGACTCGCCGTGCACTGATCTCCGGTAGAGCCGTACGTACCGTTATCAAGAGCTACAACCGTAAGATTGTCTCGAGCCTGTTGAGCGATGCTACACAGAACATTTGGATTCATCAAGAGGCTTCCATCTCCATCAAGCACGACGACTTCCCTTTTGTGATAAAGGGAAATGCCAAGTCCGATCGAAGAAGCTAAACCCATACTCCCAAGCATGTAAAAGTTGCTCGGTTGATCGCAAAGGGCATACAGCTCCTTGCACGGTATACCTAGATTGCAAACCACCGTCCGCCCTCGAAGGTAAGGAACGGCTGCTTCGATCGCTTCATAGCGAGTCATCACAGGACATTCAACTTGGGCTTGCACGGACAACGCAGCAGATTTCGATCTTTCTTTTCCGGATTCTCCCAGGAGGTCTGCCCTCTCATCTCCCGGTTGTTGGAAGGCGTCTGGAGGCGTGCATTGCCATAACTCCGGAGAAATAAGCACAACTACCGGCAAACTTGTGCTAAACGACTCCTGTATGGCCTGACCCACAACCGGTAGGTCCTGTACGGTGTGAATCTCAAAGGTCGTTACGTCTAGAGCGTTTAGCACCGCTTTAATATGCGTCCCCCAGTAAACCTGCGCGGGTATACTCTCCTGATAGACCCCTCGCCAACTTGCAACAATCGGTAAGGGAAGTTCATACGTAAAATTCAGCGACGACAGGGCGTTCAGCAAGTTGCCTATGCCGGTGCTTTGAATCAGCATCAGCGGTTTAGCTCCAGCTAGGAACGCGCCGGCGCAGATTCCGACGCCATCTTCCTCCCTCGTAAGCGGCACCTCGAAAAAGCGCTTGCCTACGAGGGGCAGCAGGTTCTTCAACCGGTCACACGGCAACGTGGCGACAAGGTCAATCTTGTTTTGTGCGAAGAGCTCAACGGTTTCTTCTTCCGGAGTCAATGCAGTACCCCCTTATATCAGCACTTCTCGCAGTTCGCTAAGGTCCGCCTCTGGGCTTGCTAGGCAAATATCGGGTTTTATCTGATAGCACGATTTGTCTTCTTTTAACTTTTGCGCGCCGCCTCCCGTCACATTGAGAAGCACCACATCAGAATCATCAATGCCTCCGTGAGCGACCGCTTGGATCAACGACGCAGCAGCAACTGCTGCTGCCGGCACAATATCTATACCTTCAAGATCTTCAAAGAGCCGTGCAGCGCGCCGCGCTTCACTATTTGACACCGCGTACATCTGACCGTTCGTGCTTTTCAGAGCGTCAAACACCCCTCCTTTGACTGAATATGCGGGATTTCTATTCGACAAGACGTCAGCGTGAATTTTTGCGATGGATTTTTTGGCGTCAGGCATGTCGATCGATGGGTCAATAGTCCTTCTGCAAGCGTTCCATGCACTGACCATAGGCGCAAAAGGCAAGTTCTGGGATAAATGCAATTTCGGAAGCGGACCCTCCAAAAACCGGCCGTCGTGTTTTAAACGCAAAGAGGCCTCCCAGGCCGCAATTCCACCCGTTCCACTGCCAACTGCTTGAAAATAATGATCGGGCGCTCTGCCAATGGCAACGGCAGCCTCAAGCATTACCGTGCCCATGCCGTCACGCCGCGCGACGTTCATAGCTCCGCCTTCTGGCGTAAGTCCCGGCAACGCTGCGAGCCTGTCACCAAGGGCAATGGCGTCAGAATAATCATTTCCTCGCTGTAGCACCACGAGAGTAATATTCTCGGAAGGTGGTTCGGGGAGCCACAATTTTCCTATTGCGCTTTCCAACCCGACGAGAACCAGCTTAAGATCAGTAGAAGTCGTGGACACCGTATGCGCAAAAGCGCGAGCTGTGTTGCCAACTGAAGAGACGACCAGCGTTTTCACCTTGCTTTCGACAGCGCGTTGTACGGTCGGTGGCGACTCAAGCTCTTTAAAGCTGCACGTCTCCAAGAACGCGTTTCTCTCAGGCCAGTATCCGTTGAAACTAATGAACAGGTCGCTCAGTCCAAGCTCGCGCGCAAAAGCCTCGCTTTTGTACGTGACAGAACGGCCGCGAGTCGGCAGTTTGTCTACCGTTGGCAGCCAGGCAGCAAAACGCCACATACTGTCTTCCGCAGTAACTGCCAATCGAGAGTCCCGGTAAACGGTGCGCAAAAGCGCGTGATCGCAACCGCAGCGTAACGCATAACCCGCGCCAGAAACGTCAGCGTGACAGCCTAAGCAGATAATTTTATAATGGTTCGACGCCGAACTATTTATGTCCACAAATACATATTTAACCTCTATTTTTATTTAAGTCTACCTCGCTGTTGTAATATTGTACAAAAAAAGCTATTATTTAGTATATGTAGGAAATCTTTTTCTATTTTTGCATAATTATAAATAGAATTATTCATAAAAAATTACTTGATTGTCGTGAATCAAGAAAAAGAATCAGAAATAGAGGCTTTAAATCCTGAATCGCCCACTTTTGAGTTTTTGTACAAAAAGGAAAATCTGATAAAGTGTCTCCAATGTGGGCGATGTACTGCGGGATGTCCGGCTGCAAAAGTATTTGAAGACTACAGCCCTCGCGAAATCGTCCGACGCGCGCAAGAATGCTCGGAAGAGGAGCTTGCGAAAGACCCCCTCATCTGGCTGTGCGGCCAGTGTTATACCTGCAACTCCAGGTGTCCTCGGAACAACACACCCGCGTCAATAATACTCGACGCGAGAAATAAAGCGTTCAAAGAGGGATGGGCACCGGATAAGATCTACAAAAAAGCTTCTTTGCTGTTTCAATCGTTAGAAAGTAACGGCGTGACCGTTTCACCTGAATTGTTCGAGCACGACCTTGGCTTGTTGAGCAAACTGGTCGATCATAATAAGCTCGCAACGCTGAGAGCTGAGCTGGGACTGCCTCCTCTAAACGCTCGAGACATACCAGTGCCCGCTAAAGCGCTCAACGAGATTAGAACCATTTTGAAATTAACCTGTAACAAAGGGGGGCTTTTCAACGACCACTGATCCGCTCGTTTTAACGTTTTCCAAGCTGCCTCAACGCTTGTACTTGTTCAAGAGTTGTGTCGCAGGGACTTTCTACCCGGGCATAGAACGATCGTTTAGGTTCATACTGAATTCTTTGAACGTTGACTACTTCGATGATCCGAATCAATCCTCATGCACCGGATTTGCAGGGCACTGCGGGGTGGTTCCTCCTGAGGCCAATCTCAGTCTTAATGCCAGAAATCTTGCGCTTGCATACAATTCAGGGTACACCAATGTCGTTTGCACGTGCCCCACCTCATACGCGAATCTAAAGGAGTGTATTGGTGAGCTTAACGACGTAAAAACGCGGGTAGCGATAAACGACGTGTTGAAAGCAGTGAACTACGAGTACAAAGGAGGCGTAACGGTCTATCACGCTGCTGAGGTGCTTTATAGTCTGAAAGAAATCCTCGCAGAGCGCGCGAAATTCTCTCTTTCTGAGGTTAACATAGCAACGCATCACGGGTGCCATTATACAAAAGTATTTTACGACGAGGTAACTGGCGGGTTGTGGGAATATCCTACCTTGCTGGATGAAATATGTGCGGCTTTCTCAGCGACACTCGTCGATTATTCTGAACGATCTTCTTGCTGTGGTCTTGGTTTTTCGCACCTTATCGACGTAGACGAGTATACAGAATCAACAAGCTTTAGAAAGCTAGAGAGCGTACTCGCTGAAGAGCCCGACCTTATCGTGACAATGTGTGCTGGCTGCCAATTAATTCTCGATAGATTTCAGCGCCAGTTCGAAGAACGACTCAATCGCGTCGTCCCTGTGTTAAACGTATCACAACTCGTAGCATTGTTACTCGGAGCCGATAAATCAAGAGACGCATGCCTCCAATTTGCGACGATCGATGTAGCTCCACTTATTGAAAAGATGGAGGCCGTTTGAAGTGTCGAAATTCGGAGTCTTCTTGTGTCGATGCGATGGAAATATCTCTAACTCTATCGATATAGATAGGTTAGATAAGGATTTCAAGCGCACCAACGTGGTAGACTCTGACCAACACCTCTGTTCGCTACAAGGGCAGCAGAAGATCAAGAAATCCATTCGCAAACACAATCTCGATGGCGTTGTAATCGGTGCTTGTTCACCTAACAATCACGGTAAGACCTTTCGGGGCTGTATGCGCGACGCAGGACTTAATCCGTATCTTCTTGAGATCACAAATATTAGGGAACAATGTTCGTGGGTCACCGATGACAGAAAGAGCGCTACCAAGAAAGCGCGCGACCTCATCAATGCTTCTCTACAACGGCTCGAGCACGCGGAATCCCTTTCTGACTTTCGTGTTGACGTTACCAACGCCACGCTCGTTATAGGCGGCGGCATCGCAGGAATCACCGCTGCGCTCGCCTTGGCAGAAAATGGCGTAAAAACGTATTTGGTTGAAAAGGAACCCTCTATTGGAGGCAACACGGTAAGAGTCGGAAAAGTATTTTCACCACACAAGATGGTAGAAGAGTGCGCCATGTGCTCACTCAGCCCGTTAATGAATGATGTATACGAGAATCACAAAATCGAGCTCCTAACTGACGCTGAAATTGCCAACATAAACGGAACTGCTGGTCACTTCAACGTCGACGTCAAAATCAAACCACAAAGCGTTAGTGAACGATGCACAAGCTGCGGGGAGTGCGCCGCCGTTTGTCCAATCGAAGTGCCAGATTGGTGGAACGCCAACACACGAAAAAGAAAAGCTATCTACAAGCCTTTTCCACAGGCCGTCCCTGATAGGTACACAATAGATGCAGAGCACTGCGTCAAATGTGGTCAATGCACCAAGGTGTGCAAGTCCGACGCAATTGTGCTCGAAGCCGAACCTTCTCTTAGAAAAATAGAAGTCGGCGCAATCGTCGTAGCAACGGGCCACGACGAGTTCGATCCAAGTTTGCGGCCTGAATATGGTTATGGTCGCTTTAAAGACGTTGTTACTCAGTTAGAACTCGCTCGAATAATTGGCGTAAATGGGCCCACAAGCGGTGAACTCTTAAGACCTTCAGACGGCAAACCGCCAAAACGAATAGTGATGATACAATGCGTCGGATCGAGGGACGAAAAGCCGCACGGATTGCCTTATTGCTCGTCCGTTTGTTGTATGGTCGCCCTTAAACACGCTAACTACATCACTGACTACTTTCCGGGAACTGACATCACAGTGCTTTATACAGACATTCGAGCTCCGGGAATCTATGAAAACTACTATAGGCACGTGCAAGAGAAAGGTGTAAAATTTATCCGCGGACGTGCGAGTGACGTGAAGCTTAAAGGGGGCAAATTGTACGTTAGCGCTGAAGATACGTTGCGTGGACAATGCCTCGAACTTGAAGCGGACTTGGTGGTCCTTTCGACGGGCATTAAGCCCTCTCACGGAACGGTCCAAGTTGGAGAGACGCTCGGTATCGAACTAAGTGATGACTTGTTCGTGAAGGAAAAACATCCAAAACTTGAAGGCGCTAGTACAAACACTAAAGGGATCTATGTATGCGGCACCGCCCAAGGTCCAAAAGATATCACCTATAGCGTTTTACAAGCAGATGCGGCCGCTCTCGAAGCGCTATCGCTTGTTGGTCAGGACTATGTATTAATAGAACCGCTTTCGGCCTTCGTTAAGGATAGCTGCAATGGTTGCGGTATGTGTGTACGCCAGTGCAAGAACAATGCCATAAAGATGGTTGATCGCAGAGCGACGGTAGATCCGATGCTCTGCACCGGTGGCGGCGCGTGTGTACACATTTGCCCTACTGCCGCCCTTGATTTGCACGGGTGTACGGAAGCCCAACTTGAAGCTTCCATACGCGGGGTCCTTGCAGGTAAGCGCGAAAAAGAAATAAGGGACATAGCGTTCCTGGACACAAAAATTGGGTACGCAGCAGCTGACAATATTGGCGCAGCACGGCTTCGCTACCCCCCTTCTATTCGGATCATAAGTGTGCCATCAGTGTTGCGACTCGCGCCTCAACACATAGAGCTGGCGTTCCAATTGGGCGCTGATGGCGTGTTTATCGGACAAGGGTTCGAAGCCGAGAGTTGCGGTGAAAACTTCGAAAGCGTCGAAACGCGGCTCAACGATTTAAGCAAGAAAGTTGTACAGCGTGGGATTGATCCCGCGCGACTGAAGATTTACCGTGTTTACATCCCGCACTTTGTGGGCTTGCACAAGCGTCTTATGCAGTTTGATGACAAGATCAAACAAACTGGAGAGATGGAAGAGGAGCTCGCAACGCCTTAAGCTGGCGCTAAATATTTTATGTCACATTCAAAAGCACCCATAAGAAGCATAGAGGAGATTAACGCCAAGATAATAGCTGGAGAGATCACCGTTTGTACTGCCTCTGAGTTTTGCAATATGATACGGGCTCACGAAGACGTCAATGAAGTAGACGTTGTTACCAGTGGCACGAAGGGCATTATGAGCGGAACCTACGCCACCTTGTCTTTTCGCGCCACGGCTCCAAATGTCTTCGAGACGGCTCAAATGGCGTGGCTCAATGATGTGCCAGCTAGCGTTGGTCCGTGTCCCAACGAACGGCTTGGGTTGCTTGATTTGATGGTTTACGGTACTGCGGTTAGCCGGAGCGACGTCAAATATGGCGGGGGCCATCTTTTTCGCGATATTGTAAGAGGGAACGATATCGACTTTGACGTATTAACAACTGCAGGGCTCCACATAGAAGGACAGACAAGCCTTGAATCTATGCAATTTGCGAGGCTCTCAGCTACTCGCAACGTTTTTAAGAACTACAATGCATTCGTTAATCCAAACGACAGTTGCATTAAGTCCATTTTTTCTGTGACGTGTCTCGAAGGTCCATACAAAGAAGCAAGCTTCTCGGGATGTGGAGAACTAAATCCCTTGGAAAAAGACCCTCAACTCGAAACTATCGGAGTTGGCACAAAAGCCCTGTTCAACGGCGCTGTAGGCTTCGTGACAGGGACGGGAACACGAAGTACCCCCCAGATGCCTAACCTTTCAGGATACGCACCGCTAAAGGGCATGAACCCTAAATACGTCGGTGGCTTTAATACGTCCGCTGGTCCTGACGTGTTCTGTTCGTGGGCAATCCCCATTCCGATTCTTAATACATCTGTGCTTGAGCACGCAAGCCGGACCGATGATCAGATCCCCCTGCCAGTTGTTGATGTGAATGGGCGCAAGAGGCTTGGTTATGCACGATACAGCGACGTCTGGCAGAAACAATATGGGCGGATAAGTTACTCAAAGAAGGAATGCGCGAGTTGCGAAGAATGTCAAGTCGCGAAGAATTGTCCAACCGCGGCATTCAAACCGAATAAAGGAATTGATCGTAAAGAATGCGTACGGTGCGGCGCTTGCTTATCTTCTTGTTCTTATGGCGCTCTCAAAGGTAATCTGGGTGCTATTGACCTAAATGGACAACAAATTCCAGTAACGCTGAGACAATCAGATCGATCAAATGCAGACAAATTAACGCGAGAGCTCAAAAAGAAGATCGAGCAGGGCGAGTTTTTGCTAAGTTCGCCAGTGCAAAGTATCAAGCTATAGTCTAACACACATATTTCATGCGTTTACTTTTTTTGCACCTCGAATGTATATTAACGCCGAGCCCAAGTCGACAGAGCCTGACAAGCCAAGAGCGCTTAGCAAAAAACAGAGCCGTTGCAGTTGCAGAAAGAGCGATAACACGTCTTAGTGAATAGAAGTAATATAGGGTTACAGCATACTCAATACGAAGGGGCCATAGGGTAGCCTGGTTATCCTTGGGGACTGGGGGTCCTCAGACCCGAGTTCAAATCTCGGTGGCCCCACTGCTTAAATCTCACATTAACTGAGGGGGGGGTCGCCCCTGCAAAAGTTATTAAATAGCGCGCAACAGATAGGAGTATAAGATCTAGAGAATGCCAGCAGCGTTTTATGTGCATTTAAAGGTGCTCCCGATTTAGATTGAGCATTCCAGACGCAACATATTTTGCTAATTTATTGAATTACAGAAGATCTGCTTAGGAGCAAAAAAAGTGCCGATTGGGATTACAACGTACGGCGTGTACATACCCCGATACAGGATCAGAGTCGAAGAGATTGCACGAGTGTGGGGAGATGACCCCAACGACATTAAAAAAGGGTTGCGCGTATTAGAAAAATCAGTCCCAGACCGAGATGAAGACACTGCTACCATCGCGGTCGAAGCTGCTCGCTCAGCCCTTCGTCGATCTGGCTTAGCGGGTGCTGACATTGGAGCAATATATGTCGGCAGCGAATCTCACCCTTATGCCGTCAAACCGACAGCGACGATCGTTGCTGAAGCGGTTCGAGCAACACCAGAGCTTATGGCTGCTGACTTTGAATTCGCGTGCAAAGCGGGAACTGCTGCAATACAGACGTGCTTAGGGCTGGTCGCTGCTGATTACATCAAATACGGCATGGCGATAGGAGCGGACACCTCTCAAGGAGCGCCCGCAGATGCCCTTGAATATACCGCAGCCGCAGGTGGTGCAGCTTACGTCATAGGAAAGAACCACGTCATTGCTGAAATTGAGGACACATATTCATTCACAACTGACACATTTGACTTTTGGAGGCGTGAAGGCCAGCAATATCCAAAGCACGGGGGAAGGTTTACTGGTGAGCCGGGCTATTTCAAGCACGTTTTGGCAGGAGCGCGAGGATTGCTGGAAAAGACACACAGCACACCAGAGGACTTCGACTATGTGGTCTTTCATCAACCAAACGGCAAGTTCCCACGCTCGGTTGCCTCTACGCTTGGTTTTTCACGAGATCAGCTAAAACAAGGTCTCGTGGTAGAACGATTGGGCAATGCATACTCCGGGTCAGCGCTGATTGGATTAGCGTCGGTGCTAGATGTTGCTGAACCTGGGAGTCGCATCTTCATGACCGCATTTGGATCGGGGGCGGGCAGTGATTCGTTCACCATTAAGGTGACAAAGGAGATCAGCAAGATCCAAGGTCTTGCTCCAACTGTTGCAGAGCTGCTTGAAGCCCCAATTTATCTAGATTATGCCCTTTACGCTAAACACAAGAATAAGATAGTGCTCTAAGGGTTAACCCATACAACAAAACGAGTTATAATGAGAGAAGTAGCCATCGTTGGTATAGGATGCACAAAATTCGGCGAAATGTGGGATAAAAGCTTTCGCGACCTGTTTATCGAAGCAGGCTTGATGGCTCTTGCAGATGCCCGAGTGAGCGGTGCACAGATCGAAGCACTGTATGGCGGAAACATGAGCTCAGGAATATTCCTCGAGCAAGAGCACGTCGGGGCGCTTATCGCAGACTATTCCGGACTTACTGCAAATAATGTGCCAAGCACCCGGGTGGAAGCGGCGTGTGCCTCAGGGGGCCTCGCGCTGCGGAGCGGGGTAATCGCGGTCGCTTCGGGCTACCACGACGTCGTCATCTCAGCGGGTATAGAAAAGATGACCGACGTTGGCGCGGAAAAAGCAATGGATGCGCTCGCGGCCGCTGCTGACAGGGAGTGGGAGGCTGCAGTCGGCGCTACTTTCCCTGGGCTGTATGCCATGATGGCCCGGGCGCATATGCATGAATTTGGGACCACGCGAGAGCAGCTCGCCCAAGTCGCCGTCAAAAACCATTACAACGGTTCGATGAACCCTCGCGCACAATTCAGAAACAGAATCACGATAGAAACGGTAGTCAATTCGCCACTCGTCGCTGATCCTCTTAGGCTTTTTGACTGCAGTCCTATAACGGATGGCGCAGCTGCCGTCGTATTAGTTCCTGCCGCAAGGGCGAAAGAATTCACAGACACGCCTATCTATATCAAAGCAGCCGCTCAAGCAAGCGATAGTATCTCTTTGCACGACCGACGGAGCTTGACAAGCATAGACGCGACTACCGTTGCAGCGGATCGTGCCTTCAAGATGACAAAGCTGCAAAGGTCAAAAATAGACGTGGCTGAAGTACATGACTGCTTTACTATCGCTGAAATAATGGCAATTGAAGATCTAGGATTCTTCGAAAAGGGGGCAGGTGGCCCTGCAACAATTGCAGGCGAGACGGCTATTGGTGGTAAGATTCCAATTAATCCGAGTGGTGGGCTAAAGGCTTGTGGGCATCCCGTCGGTGCTACAGGGGTCAAGCAAGCTGTAGAGATCGTTGAGCAACTCAGAGGCGATGCCGGAAAAAGGCAGGTTGATGGAGCTGAAGTTGGGTTAACCCACAACGTTGGCGGCACAGGTGGCACTGTAGTCGTCCATATTCTAGCGAGGTGACTGGATGACCGTCCCACGTTTTTGGAGAGAAATTCCGAATAGGTATAACCTTGTCGGCACAAAATGTGAAAATTGTAACACCTACTACTTCCCTCCACGAACTATATGCCCTCCGTGCAGGCGGAAAGGACTGATTCGAGAATATGCATTCGAAGGCAGCGGAGAAATTGTGACGTATACTACAATATACACAGCTCCAGAAACTTTCACCAAGATAACCCCTTACGTTCTCGCTATCGTCCAACTCGATGAAGGGCCTAAACTCACAGCTCAAATCGTTTGCGATCCGTCAGAAGTCAAGATTGGCGCGCGGGTTAGATCAGTATTTAGAAAACTTGGCGAGGACGGACCTGACGGCGTGATCTATTACGGCACGAAATTCACGCTTGCCTGAACGTTTGTTCTTCACCATGTCTAACTTGAAAAGCCATTTTTTTAAGATATTTGTGGTTGTACAGTAGATCGCATCAAGAGTGATAGCGTTAGTCGCAGCGAGCGTGATAAACCGATGCTGCACAACCACGTGAATCAAAGTCAATTGCAGTGCTGATTTAGCAGTGTTTTTTTCTCACCGACCAAGCGTCTCGTGCGCCCTCGCAAGGTGATGAGCAGCAAGCGCAGCTAAAAGGGAGAGTTCCCCCGCAAGCACGGCACAACAGGCTATCTCAGCGAATTTTCTGGCGTGGGCGCCCGGTGGCGCCCCCCCTCCTGCTACGCCCATAATCGATAAACACTCTTCCTGTGTTTTGACGGTCGTTCCTCCGCCTACTGTGCCAACTGGCAATGAAGGAATGCTAACAGACGCGTAGAGTTCGTCTCCGCGCACAGAGAGACTTGTTATTGCCGTTGATGCCTCAACTACGTGGGCAGCATCCTGACCGGTTGCAATAAAGATCGCAGCAACGACATTTGCTGCATGGGCGTTGAATCCTAGCGATCCGGCTTTAATAGATCCGAGCACGTTTTTTCGATAATGAACGTCCGACAAGCTTTCAGGCGTCGTTTTCAGCACACGCTTGACAACGTTGCGAGGCATAGAAATTTCAGCAATCACGTTTTTGCCTCGGCCTTCAATCAAGTTTATAGCCGCGGGTTTCTTGTCTATACACATATTGCCCGAAAGCGCGACGAGCCGAATATTAAGCTCATCCACGATAACTTCAGCAAGTCGGTCAGTGGCAATCGTGACCATGTTCATGCCGAGGGCGTCTTTGGTGTCAAACGCGCACCTTAAGAAGACGTTATCAGCTACAACGTAAGGGTCTATCCTGATGAGTTTGCCGTGCTTAGTGGTCTCCTCTGTTGCTTTTTGAAGCTTAGCAAAGTTGGCTGGTTTTTTAACCCACTGAACAACGCGCTGCGCTTCATCTATGTTGCTGACTGCAAAGACTGGGGCGCGCGTCATTTCGTCGTTGAGAATCCGAACGTAAGCACCTCCAGCCTCCGTAATCGCCTTACAGCCCCTGTTCACGGACGCGACGAGGGCCCCCTCAGTCGTAGCTAACGGCACATAAAACTCCCCGTTAGCATATTGGCCTGAGACTGCTAAAGGCCCAGCAATGCCAACGGGCACTTGCACAGCCCCGATCATATTTTCAATATTACGTTTTGAAGACGCTTCAGCATCTATAACATACGCGCTTATTCCACTTAGGTCAGCGCCAGTCAGCTTTTCGACCGCCTTGCGCCTGATTTCGACGGCCTCGGAAGCGGGAAGGTCAACCTGATGCAATCCTAACTCGCCCGCTATTATTTTGTTCACAAGCAACTCCGCATCTCTAATGGAGAGTCCCCCTTTAGTTTGTGCCACCCAGTACTTCAGACCAAAACATCATGCCTACAATGAATAAGCCCAAAAGCTTGTTTTTTCGCCTCTGTCTGAGCCTAACGGCGTCATACTCCGACTCAAAATATTTATACAGTAGCCTAGTATATAAATGTGAATTTCGATGCCTCAGTGGCTAAGCCTGGTATAGCGCGTCCTTGGTACGTTTGCACGATCGAACACAGAAAGGACGAGGTCGCGGATTCGAATTCCGCCTGAGGCTTTCTTGGTCCTGAATATCTGCCAAAACCATGTTCATAGGCGTTGACCACGGCACCCAAGCTGTTCGTTTTGCCACCCTAGATAACAGAAAGCTTGAACTTCCGAGAGAGAAAATAGTCGAATCTTCCGTCATTAGCGATGTCGAAGAGGGATTAAATCTCAAACTTGAGTTCGTCAAACTCATCGGTCTAACTTACTCTATGGGAGACGGTATTACAAACATCACTGACATCAAAAAGGTCAGCAACAGGGGCCTCAAAGCTTCCGGCGGGGCCGGACCTTATGTCGGGGGAGGTACAGCGGTCTATGATGCAATTTACAATTCAAATGCGCATGCTATCGTATTGCCAGGAGTCCACGATAAGTCAAATATAGACTCTCGAATGAAGTTCTTCTCTCACGGTGCTTCACCGGAAAAAGTTGGCGTAGCCTACTATGTCTTAAAGCATCATAATGAGCAAGACTTCATTCTTTGCGATATAAGTTCGAACACGGTGTCTCTGGCCGTCGCCGAGTCGCGTATCATCGGGGCAATTGATGCTGCAATATTTGCCCCTGGAATAGTGCAAGGGCCATTAGACCTTCAAGCTATAAGGGACGTTGACTGCGGGTTCATGACTGCTAACGAAGCTTTTTCTCACGGCGGTCTTCTGAAACGTCACCTTGATGAGAGCAATATGATAGAGACCTTAGCATTGTTTGTAGCTATGGAGATCAGCGCATTGCAAGTTCTCCTACGCGATTATACGACAGGCGGCTCGATATTCTTGGCAGGTTCCGCAGCGCCAAACATTAAAGATCTGTTAGAAGAGCACCTTAGCGTTCCTTCAATTGTTCTTGAACCTTGGAGCGCTGCAAAGGGTTGCGCCACTGTCGCTAAAGACGTATGGGAGGGCGCCTCCGATATTTTAGGAATCTCGGTCGATCTCTGACCGAACGGATCGTGCATCGCTTCAACAATAAAGCATTCAGTCGCACTCGTTAAACTATGGAGACTTGTCAAACAATTGTTTCAAATTACTAGAAATCGTCAAAAAGAGCGTTTATATCACATTACTACTTTAGAAAGGATTAAAGCAGATTGAACTGCCAAAGATGAGCAATGGAGGCCACTAAGTGAAAGAGGTACGCATACACGGCAGAGGCGGTCAGGGCTCCGTTACCGCTGCTGAACTTCTGGCAGTCGCAGCTTTCGAGGACGGAAAATTTAGTCAAGCATTCCCATTTTTTGGCGTTGAGAGACGCGGTGCACCGGTCACAGCTTTTGCACGCCTAAGCGATAAGAAAATTCGACTGAGAAGCCAAATCTATGAACCTGACTATGTTATCGTTCAAGACGCGACACTGATTTCAGCTGTTGATGTTACCGCGGGACTAAAGCCTGACGGCATAGTAATCGTAAACTCCGAAAAATCAGCTGAAGACGTTGGACTCGACGCAGGGATTGATGTAAGGACGATCGATGCTACCGGGATAGCGTTGGATATTATCGGCAGACCTATCGTTAACACAACTTTGCTAGGCGCATTTGCAGGCGCCACCGGTGAGATTGGTATCGATTCGATTAAGCAATCGATTCTTGCTCGATTTCCTGGAAAAATCGGCGAAGTAAACGTGCAAGCTGCCGAAAAGGCCTACAAGCTTACGACTTCCGCCAAACGAAAGCCATCCAAAAAATCAAGACCTCGAAAGAAAGGCACAGCTTACGAAAGGCACGAAAAAATCCAGATAGGGGCAATCGGAAAGCCCGGGACCTCAGAAGTAACAAGAACCGGCGATTGGCGGGTTTTTTACCCTGAGTTTGATATGGACCAATGTACCCGCTGCGGCAAATGTCAAGAGAGTTGTCCCGACGCTGCCATCCGCCAGCGTGAGTTAAGCGGTCGCGAAGCTACAGAGGCCCTAAAGAGAGCAGAAGAACTTGAAAAAGCGGGCAAAATCAAGAAGGCCGCTGCTAAGAAGGCGCATATTCGGTATGAACTAGATCCGATGTACTGCAAAGGGTGCGGGATATGCGCTAACGAGTGCCCGATTCAAGGTATCAAGATGAAGCTGGAGGAAAAGTAGCATGATAGACATAATGGAAGGGTCTCACGCGATTGCACTCGCAGTTAAAGCAGCGAGGCCAAATGTCGTGGCCGCTTATCCAATAACCCCTCAGACGCACATCGTTGAAGATATCTCCCAACTAATAGCCGATGGAGATCTCGAGGCGGAATATGTAAAAGTTGAATCCGAGCATTCTGCGATGTCAGTGTGTATCGGAGCAAGCGCAACAGGGGCTCGAACGTATACTGCAACAACTTCACAAGGTCTAGCACTGATGCATGAAGTGCTGTTCAACGCAGCAGGGATGCGATTGCCAATCGTTATGACAGTCGCTAACAGAGCGCTCTCCGCACCTCTTAACATATGGAATGACCATCAAGATTCTATTTCTGAGCGCGATTCGGGCTGGATTCAAATCTACGTAGAAGATAACACTGAAGCAAGCGATCTCACGATACAAGCATACAAAATCGCAGAAGATAGGAGAATTCAAGTTCCTATCATGGTGTGTATGGACGGCTACACGCTCACACATACATACGAGCCAGTAGAACTCCTGGACCAAGATCTAGTCGATGATTTCTTGCCACCTTATGCACCAACAGACTACCTAAGTGTTGACGATCCTAAGACCTTCGGCATGTTTGCTGATCCGAACTATTACACCGAGTTCCGCTACCAGAATCACCGAGCGCTAGAGACAGCCAAAACGGTCATAGCAGAAGTGTCGAGAGAATTCGGCGAAGTTTTTGGGAGAGATTACGGTGGACTTATCGAAGAGTACCGCTGTGATGGAGCCGAATACGTGTTGATTGCGATGGGATCTGTAGTCGGCACTTTGAAGGACACCGTTGACGATCTGAGAGACGCCGGTATTCGAGCAGGTGCGATAAAGCTACGTTCATACCGTCCTTTTCCGGTCGAGGATATTCGAAGCGCATTGGCTGACGTGGAAGCCGTCGGCATTTTGGACAAAAACATCTCTCTCGGTTATGAAGGGGCACTTTCAGCCGATGTGAAATCTACCCTCTATCGCACCAATAATACTCCCGAGGTGTTCAGCTTCGTTGCGGGTCTTGGAGGGAGGGACATACCGAAAGGTATGTTCGTTAAGATGTTTGACTGGATGCGCGAGGATAAGAAGATATCAACAAGTGAGTTTATCGACTTACGAACAGAGATTCTGGAGTTCCAAGAGGTTTAAGTATGCAAGCAAAATACGATGAGCGATCAATAAACCTTTTAGCGTCCGGTCACAAAGCGTGCGCCGGATGTGGCCCAGCACTCACCATACAGGCGATTCTTAGAGCAACGGGTGCAAATGTGCTTGTCGCAAACGCAACCGGCTGTATGGAAATCATTTCGTCGCAATATCCGCAATCCGCTTGGAAAGTACCATGGATCCACTCTCTCTTTGAAAACACAGCAGCAGTCGCCTCTGGAATTGAAGTTGCGCTCAAAGCACTCGGCAGGAGCGAAGAAGGTAAGGTGGTCGTCATTGCTGGTGACGGGGGAACCGTCGATATTGGCATGCAGGCTATTTCTGGGATGCTCGAAAGAGGTCACAACGTCTGCTATATTTGCTACGACAATGAAGCCTATATGAATACGGGAAACCAACGAAGTGGCTCTACGCCGTTAGATGCGTCCACCACAACGAGTCCGTTCGGCAAGAGATCGTTCGGAAATGATCGTCCGAAAAAAGATATGCCGGCTATAGCAGCAGCTCACGGGATTTCCTATGTAGCGACGAGTTCTGTCGGCTATCCGAAAGACTTGACAAAGAAAGTCCAAAAGGGTGTCTCTGTCAGCGGCCCAGCGTATCTGCAGATTCACGCTCCATGTAACATTGGATGGGGCTTCGACAGCGCGAAGACGATAGAAATCGCACGACTCGCAGTAGATACCGGGCTTTGGATGATGTACGAAATCGTCAATGGAGAGCTCGTCAACGTAATGAAGGTACGCAACCAACAACCCGTTGAAGAATATCTCAAGCTGCAGAAACGATTTGCTCACCTTTTCAAGATGCCTGGAGGCGATGCCCAGATCAAACTCATACAAGAGCTTGCAAATAACAACCTGAAAAAGTACATAGTAGAAACTGAGAAAGAAACTGGTGAGATTCAGACATAGTAAAACACTTCACAAAACAACGTTTACCTGTTCTTAAACTACTAACTAGCGATTTGACACTGAAGCTCCGATTAAGAGTGACCGGACTCATTCAAGATCGTTCAAGCTCAGAGAGGGTGGAACAAAGCGCATCAAAATTCGCATCTACTTCAATAGGCGGGCGACAGGCTTTCATGATGGCTTCCGGGTCTTTCAGAAGGTGGCCTGTTGTAACGCAAACAACAGTCTCATCGCGATCTATAGTACCTTGCGCAGCGAGCTTCCTTAGTCCCGCTATGGAAGCTGCACTTGCCGGCTCAACGCCGATGCCCTCTAAGCGCGCCAAGTCTTTTTGAGCTTTCAGTATCTCGTGATCGGTTACAGATTCTGCTACGCCGTTCGATTGTCTAATCGCTCTTAAAGCCTTTGGAGCGTTGATAGGGTTGCCAATTCTGATTGCTGTTGCAACGGTTTGAGGTTCAGCCACTGGTTCAATCTGAGCTAACCCACGGCGAAAAGCGTCAACAATCGGGGCAGAACGGCTTGCCTGTATCCCTGTCATCATCGGTATGTCATGAATAACGTCAAGTTCTCTGAATTCTTGGAAGCCTTTGTAAATTGCGCTAATATTGCCTGCGTTGCCTACTGGCACGATTACTCTGTCGGGGGCTTTCTCGCTCTTATGCTCAACAAGCTGATCAACCGTTTCAAACGCAATAGTCTTTTGTCCTTCGAGCCTGTATGGATTGACGGAATTCAACAAATAGAAGCCTTTTTCTGCGCAGACTCTCTGAATGAGGAGAAGAGCATCATCAAAGTTGCCCTTGACGGACAGCACTTTCGCTCCATGCATGAGTGCCTGGGCAACCTTTCCCAACGCTACGTTGCCGCGAGGCAGAAGAACTAGAGCTGTCATACGTGCTTTGGCAGCGTAAATTGCCATAGAAGCTGACGTATTCCCAGTAGAAGCACATGCTACGGTCTTGATTCCAAGTTCAGCGGCACGTGAGACACCGACGGTCATGCCCCTGTCCTTGAACGAGCCACTTGGATTCATCCCCTCGTGTTTAACGTATAGCTCCTTTACGCCACATTCTTCTTCAAGCCGTTTGCACCGGTAGAGGGGCGTGCCTCCCTCCATCAGAGAGATGGGAGCTCCTGAAATCGGAAGGAGTTCACGATATTTCCACACATGCGGCGGAATAGCCTTCTTGTCTTCTAAATTGAATCGCACTTCCGAGAAATCGTACTTAATTTCTAGGAGACCGTCGCAACTGCACGTATTCGCGACGGTTGCGAGGTCGCGCTTCTTACCGCAGTCAATACATTCCAAATGCATCTAGTCAACCTACTTGTACCCGATCGCTTCGAGTTTCTCGCGCACGAGTTTCTTAGCCTCGTTCACGGCTTCATTAATCTTGTCTGCATAAGGGCCGCCTCCTTGTGCCCGCTCAGGCCGCCCGCCTCCGCTACCGCCGAGTATGCTACACGCCTCTTTTCCTATCATAGCGGCGTTCAAGCCTTCTTTCACTACATCCGTAAGCACCCTGATAACGATACTTGCTTGGCCTCCACGTACTCCTCCGAGGATGACCACAGCGTTGTCGTTTATCAACTCCTGTGAGGTATGCAGAAGCTCTTTCATATCTGCATCGATTATCCAGCTTAAGATTTTAATAGGGCGGTTATCGCGCTTCATTCTTTCCACAATCCGCACCGTGACAGGCATAGCTACCGCAGTAACTGGAGTAACTGGAGGCACAGCAACTGTAGCATCAGTCACCCTCGCAAACGCAGCATCCAGCGATGAGAGCCTGTTAGCGACCGTCTCAAGATCCCCCGCACTGAGAGCTTCCAGCGCTTCTTTTATGGAAGGCCGGTCCGATGCCAAAGACAAGAACTTCGCCCTAACCTCTTTTAATTCTTCATTTTCCTTGCCTCTTTGTTTCCACTCCTGAAAAAAGCGATCTGCTGTAAACGGGAGTTGTTCTGCGGGGACTCGCAGCACATGAGAGGATTCGCTAAGGATCGCATCGCGCTGCTGATCGTAAAGGACGGCGGCTACACCAGCAGCAAATTCAAAGCGTTCAACTCCATCTTGTATTCGCTCCGTCTTGATGATTCGCAAGGGGCCGACTTTTCCAGTGCTGGTCATATGGGTTCCGGCGCATGCCTGGACGTCGCTGCCGACTTTGACGATTCGAATAATCTCTCCCGGCGGTACGCCGCCCTGGTAAAGAGAAAATCCGTATGTCTGCTCTGCTTCGTTGCGGTCCATCCACTTCTGCTCTACTGCAATGTCGTCCATAATCAATTCATTGGCTCTGAGCTCAATTATTTTCCTTTCTTCATCAGTCACTTTCTTGTAGTGCGAAACGTCAAGACGCGAGCTTTTGACACCCTTCTGTGCCCCTTCCTGCCAGATGTGGCCCCCTAGTTCGTCTCTAATAGACGCTAGCAGAACGTGTGTTGCAGTATGATGTCGGGCTAGAGACTGTCTCCTTTTTACGTCTATATTACCTGTTACTTGATCGCCAACCGAAAAAGGCGCGACATCCTCGACTTCGTGTATGATCGCATGTCCCTGAAGTCGCGCTAGACGCACTCGGACTTTCTCTCCTGATTGTGCCGTAATATAACCGGTGTCTTCTGGCTGTCCGCCGCCACCGGGGTAGAACAACGTTTTATCCAGAATTATGCCGTCTTCCAGTAACCCAACTATATGAGCTTCGAAGGTCACCTGTTCAGGTTCGTCGTAGAACAATCGACGGGTCACAGGCAAGCTTTGAACAGCTTCAGGGATTAATTCTTCGGCTTCTTCAACCCGTTCATGCGTCGCTGCGACTAGCGAATAAAAATCGTCCGGCAGTTCAACGCGAGCGCCAATTTCCGTAGCTACATCTTTAACAATCTCTGGAGGCACACCATAAGAGTCGTACATCTTAATGACCTCTGCAGTTGGAAAACTCTGCCCTCGATAACGCTGCGCCAGGCTTGACACACGTCTCTTACCTTTATCTATAGTGCTGCTATACTTCTCAGTTTCATTTCGTATTATGTCAATTACGATGTTCGCCCGCTCTGTATATTTGGGGAAAGCGTTAAGGCCCTCTATCTGTTTTGCGATGATCTTTTCCAGCGGAATAGCAGAGCTCAAACTCTGCAACGAACGGAGTACCTTTCTTATAACTAGACGAGCGAGATATCCAGCTTTCACGTTAGAAGGGACAATCCCATCACCTAACATGAAAACAAGACACCTTGAGTGATCGGCAATTGTGTATAGAGTCTCAATAGGCTCCACAATTCTTACCAGCTCGTCAACATCGATGCCTATACTCCTCGCAACTCTTTTCCGAAGATCGAGCAAGTTAGAAGCGTTCAAGTCAACCATGCCGGCAAATCGCGCGTTTTGGGCTAAAATATGTGAATAATGGGGGTCTTCAAGCGAGTGCTCAAGGCCAGTACATTCGATCAGATAGTTTACGATGTTTGGCATAACAGCGTCGTATATCGTTGGCATGCCATTAGCAGCCCACACCATGCGCTCCAGGCCATATCCAGTATCAACGATCGAGTTGTTCATTTGCTCATAGCGCTCGCCTTTGATCGTTATCCCCGTTTTTGATCGTTCCATATCCATGAAAACAAGTGTCGCGAGCTCTAAACCGCCAACAAGCACCTCCAAAGAGAGCCCGGCATTACCACCGCCAGCCCAGGGAGTCTCCTTGTAGGTAATAGCCGCGGGGTCGGCCCCAAGCTCGTGCAGCAAACAGTCGCAATACTGCACAGTTTCATTGCTCCAATAGATGTGACAATCGGGATAATTAAAAGCGTGATGGGCCATCATTTCAAAGTTCGTTAAGTGCCTGCCACTTTTCCCGACCACGTCAATGTCTTTCAATCGAACGCAGGGTTGTGATATGGTGAGCGGATTAGCCGGCGGAGGCACCTTTCCGGACGTTACGAGCGGCTGAAAATCGTATATCGAAGCATTCACCAACAGCACATCTTCCCTCCATCGCGCGATTACTGGGTATGGAGAGACGCGCACATGCCCCCGACGCTCAAAGAAGGACAGATAGAATTCCCGCAAGTCATTGAGCTCGCGCTTTTTCAAAACGGGAGCACCGATAAAGGTATAAGGCGCACACGGTGCGTCACCGCACGTATTTTGCTCGTCTCGGGCCCAAAATCGACTGCCGCAGCTGCTACATGTTCTCAATTGGAAGTTGCTGCTCAGATACTCAAGAGCACCAAGGCTTAACTGCTCATTTGACATTTAACACACGTCACGCGACAATATCCGCTCAAAAAAGCTGGATTGACCTTTTCTAAATAACTGGGTAGAAAGTATTAAAAAGTTGCGCAGCTTATTAAGACCGTATGAGTGAAGAGCTAGCTGCCGAAGACGTTCAAGACGTCATTAAGAGGTTAAAGAAGCTAGTCGAGGCGCAATGTGGCCCCATCTTCATTTCTAAGATGCAGCTCAGGGAGCTTGCAGATTTATACAAGACGTACAAAAAGGATTACGGCCAAGGTTTTGCATCTGAAGAGATACAAAACAGGATTAAATCACAGTTGCGGTAGGCTGCGACATAAGTTATATCTGATGAGGTGCGTATATCCTCGACCAAGAGAGTTGATTTGAGTGGACATTGAAAAGCTGCATCGCGGAACCGAGTTGCTGAAAAGAGGTTTCGCCAAAATGCAGAAAGGCGGGGTCATAATGGATGTGACCACTGCAGAACAGGCAATCATCGCTGAGAAGGCCGGAGCTGTTGCTGTCATGGCCCTCCACGCTGTTCCCGCAGATATTCGCAAGGCTGGCGGTGTAGCGCGTATGGCAGATCCGCTAATAGTCTCCCAGATTATCGACGCAGTTTCGATACCAGTTATGGCTAAGACAAGGATCGGACATTTCGTCGAAGCTGAGATCTTGGAAGCGCTGGGCGTCGACATGATTGATGAGTCCGAGGTCTTGACTCCTGCCGATGACCAATTTCACATTGAAAAGTTGCATTTCACTACTCCTTTTGTCTGTGGAGCACGAGACCTTGGGGAGGCACTAAGGCGAATCAACGAAGGCGCAGCGATGATCCGTACCAAAGGCGAAGCAGGAACTGGCGACGTGTCAGAAGCAGTCCGGCACATGCACGCTATTATGGGTAAGATCAGAGAACTCAAAGGCAAATCCGAGCAAGAGATTAATCGCGTTGCTCGCGAAATCGACGCGCCCGCTGACCTAACAGCCGAAACAGCTGAAATGCAGAGACTACCCGTAGTGAACTTCGCTGCCGGTGGGATCGCTACACCAGCCGATGCAGCTCTTATGATGCGAATGGGCGCTGATGGCGTTTTTGTAGGCTCAGGAATCTTTAAATCAGAACAACCTGAAGTGATGGCAAAGGCTATTGTTGAAGCCGTAAACAACTTTGACGACCCAAAAGCGCTGGCAGAGATCTCCAAAGGTCTTGGACTACCAATGAAAGGATTATCCATTGGCCAGATTCCTAAGGAGGAAATCCTTCAAACGCGTGGATGGTAAGGGCGACCACGTAGGCCTATAGAACGCACACGTAGGTTGCAGTTGGAGATCTATTCATTCTTTTTAGATATAGCTACGGTCATTGAACTTGCTGACCTTCAATGGGATGATGCTACATGCCAAACCCCGTATGATCAGACGGTGTCGGCAGCCGAACATAAGTGCAGATCAAAGAGGGAGTTTTAGCTATTGAGAAGGTTTATGTTGGCGCGTGACAGCTTAAGTGCTCGTTTTCTCTGCAGCCACCGCTAACGCACGTTATTCTTAACTGCTGGCAGAAGTTGACGAAAAGAGGAGAAAAGGAGCATTTCGCCGTAGCTAATTCGCTCTACAGTGAGCTTATAAAATCATTAGTCTGCTTTCTCACTTCGGCTAGCAGATCCAAGTAATCTCTTATTGAGACGGTAAGGGGTATTAGTTCCCCAAGGGATACGGTGCTCGGCCACTGGGCCGGTGCAGGTGTGTTTAGCACGACGTAGTCCTCGTTTTGAATATTCGCTGCCTCTAAAATCTTCTCAAGCGCATATACTGAGCGGCTCTCAAATACAGGGATCGCATATTCTTCAATCGTCGGGAACATGTCGCCTCCGCGTGTGTAGTTCACATACATCGCAGCATTAATTAACCGATATGCAGGAAACGTATCCTCGCTGCTTACATCGAGATAAACCGCTTCATCCCATTCGACCGAGCCAAAAAGCTCACGCTGTATCCACTTTAGATCAGTTCTTCGATTCAACGATCTCGCGATGTCGATGCACTTTAGCAGTATGACGCTCAGAGTCTCGTTAGAACTGAGATCGTCTTTAACTTCGTTAATCTTCGTCGCCAGACTCTGTTCATCTATGACAGACTCATTTGGTGTAATCGCTTCACTGTAACCTAAGGCCGTAAGCTCCGTGTGAATCTCAGCCGCTTGACTAGAACTCGCCGTAACTGCTGCTACGTTGACGTTACCCTTTAGTATGGTGGTGGTTTTCTGAGGCATTCGCGGGGCTACAACGTCCGTCGGTCCCTCTGGCGCGAGGTCAGATGTCGTCGAAGATGCGAGGTCTTGGTGCGAGTCCTCTGAAAGCGGAATCGTCGTAGTTTCTCGATATGCTTCCGGGGCAGCTATTTCCTCATAACTTCCTGTATCAGAGGCTTCCTGATTGACGAACGTTCCGGCTTCTTGTGCGGTCGAACTCCGGCGGCGGGCTCTTATTACTAACGCTACAGCAATAATGATTATTAAAACAGCCAACCCAATTGCTATATAGACGCCTGTACTCTGAGAGATTTGCAAGTTACTGGGCAATTGGGGGGAAATTTGTAAGATTGGCATAAGATCACCTCAGAAACTACTTATGAGTATAGATGGATGCTCATAGATAAATCCTCTGGTGCGTTGCGTAACGCTGCTGTGCGTAGCTCGTCTAGCGAAGAACGCTTGGCGTATCCAAGCTCATGCTATCACTGATTACCAGGCGTCGCTGATGGTTCTAATGGCTCAATGTGAATACATATGGGGGAGCTTTTTCTGCCAGACGGCCGATGTTGACGTTGATCCGCAACCAACCGCGCCGAAATACGTTTGAAATGCTGCTCAGTTGGGACCGTAGTCTCCACGTTTGCTTCTCGCACGCTGTTGGTTTGAACCCCAGTCTCGAGTCATAGGAAGCTGTGCAGGAAAGCGCTATGTCCTTGACTTTGTTTAACGGGAAAAGCTTGCGCTAAAGTCACTCATTTATCCGCTTTCATGGTGCAAGTTTATTGCTACTACGCCAGTTTGGCGAGCAGATCGATGAAAGAACGAGTGCTACGATATGGAAACGTTTTTAGACTAGAAGAGTCTAATCGGAGGGGTGGACTGTCTACTGGTCTTTCGACTGAATTGGGAGGTGCACGATGGCATTTAAGGATTCACTTATATCAGCGTTGTTAGTTGTCGCAGTTATTATTATACTGATCCTCTTTTTGCTCCTTGGTTGGTGGATTGGTAGCCTGATACTCCCCATGCTCGTATTTAGCGGCTGGCTCCACATTTTTGACATCATCATCAAAACTGTAGTCGGCTTGATAATAATTGGGGTAGTAATCGTAATTGTTGGCTATATCGCTTTGAAACTTATATAGCCCAAGCGGTGTTTCAAAGCTCAATTTTGAGTTTTCGGCTGCAAAAAGCGCCTTGAGAGTTCGTGGGAAGAAGCAACATGACGGGTAGTCAGCGCTGCTTCTCTCGCAATGCGCGTTCCCACCCCATCTTTAATATATTTACGTCAATCTTGAACGGCAGACCTTGCAAAGCCTGAATGCGCTCTGGCGACATAGGCACGGGCAGATTTGGCGGAACCGCTTTGATTTTTGATACGGCAAATACCGATCCCCACACGTCCATCATTTCTGAACTTTCTATGAACGCTCCTTTGGCAACTCCTTCTTTGTATGTTTCTTCGCCGACGAACATGTTCAAGTCAAACGGTTCGTACAACTGCATGTCAGCGGCGTAGTTTTGGAATAGATCCCACATTAGTTTCTCGACCTTGCGTTCCGGGTCGCGCACGTTCAAACCGATGACCTTCCGGGCTTCACGCCTATTAATGAAATGCGTGTGCGTATACAGTTTCTCGGTCATTATTTCGACTATCTGGGTGACCTTCGCCTCGTTTTTTTCACCCCTCATGTGGCTCTTAAGCAGATTGGTAGCCAACATTCGGATACGCGTATGTTGTCGGTACACATTTCCGAGCGCAAGTGGGTGTACTTGCTTTGAGAGCTCATTGAAGACCTCAATTATGTGATCTTGTTCGCTGATCTTGGCCGCTTCCCGGGCTAGAGTGATATACGCAGTGACGTCTTCGACGCTAATCCCCAGAGGAATTGCTGGGTTCAACGGATCGCGCGGATTGAATTGATTCGCAGTCGTTGGGTCAACCGAACTAAGCGTTCCCCCAGTCCCCATCAGTATTTCGTCTGCCCCGAGGCAAATTAGAGTCCCCGCGCTGTGGCAGTGGTAGGGCACGAGCGCCGAGAACTTGGTCGCAAACTCTCGAATGAAGTTGACAAGTGGCCATGGCACATCAGCGTCTCCGCCGCGAGTGTAAATGAACAGGTCTAAATGATCTATCTCCCCTAAACGATCTAAATGATCATAAACGAAACGCAAGTGATCTTGTGAGACTTGGCTGATCATGCCGGGGATGTTGGCATTCGTTGGGCGATCCCCCGTGACGTAGCAAATAACCTCGCTCCCGCGCAAGTCTTGCAGTTCCTGAATGATGTCGAGTCGCTGCTTTGTTAGCTCCGAAGACTCCGTAAGATAGCTCATGTTTTCCCCTATCGGGACTGTCGTATATAAACCTGTCATCGCAGTTTTGAGCCATTATCGAAGTCGAAATGCTCAGCGGCTACAGCACTGCGATATATGCACAAAAAAGCAATTTCCGCGAAGACGAGTGACTTAGCACGGCGCGTCGGCGGCCATAGCCAGAGAGATCAGACAACAACGTCACATAGCATCTCTGACTATTTACAGTTTAAAGCTGGATCCCACGTCGTTACACGACAGACAGAATTTAACCCGATCGTTCCTACAAAGCAAGCGCGATCGAACCCGGGCCGCACGTAACTTCAATTGTGCCAGAACCTGCGTGTCAACGTGTAATGTCTCTCGTGCCTCAAGATATCGCGGTAGAAGCCTTCCTCATCTAGGCGCGCCTTTCTAATGACTCTTGAAGCAGCTTCAGGACCAAGCCCGCGCGAAGCTAAAGCTATAACGCCTTTTTTCCCGTGCGAAAGGACTAGATTGGCATTTCTGTAAACGCGCTTTGTCCGTGCTTTATCTTCCGCTGTCTTTACATTCTCGGGCTTTGTTACGATGGTGATGTCTTCGTCTTCCCAGGGCTTAAGGGCTGCAATCAGTTTTGAGCTGCAGATCGGACATTGCGGCTGCTCAGGAACGTTTGCCACGTTTCGTTTCGACTTCCATTTCTTGCACGTGAGACAAAAAAGAATGACGCGATCATTCATGATTCTGTTTTTGAGCGCCGCGAGAATCGTTCGATCTGCGTTGTCAGTTACGAGCAGCTCCCGTGTGCCATAATGCCGTTGTCTGCTTAGAGGGCTTAGTTTCGACGTGACGATCGTTATATCGCCGTCTTGTACTCGCTTGAGTAGCTCACTAGTGCGCTCAAGGTCGAGCTTGTCGTTCACGATGTCGCGTATCGCTTCCTCGTATACGGGGGTGTCTTTCAACAGTTCCGTGAGCCTATTGATATTTAGATACTTAAATTCGACATCCCGCTCGATTACGCCAAACTTGCGGGACACCTGTGCCAGCTTCCATTTCAGCAGCATGCTGTTCTTTAAAGTAATTTCAATCAACGGCTGCACAAATTCCGGCCTCATTTGTCGCAGCAGATCAGCAACTAGCTCCGCACTTAGTACGTTAGGGAGCTCAAGTTGTATCCAATATGGATTGACCTCCATAGCGACGCTAGCCCCTAAACGTGCAGCAAGCAATGAAGTGATAACGCGGCCTAGCGTCTCGTTAGTCTTGTGGCCAAAGCACGCGTGTATCAGAGCTGTTTTCCCGTCAACTTCAACAACAAGCCTCTTATCGGTTGGAATGGCGAATTCTTTTTGTAGAGCGATTAGATCGACAACGCGTCGTACCGTGTGCGGATCCGTGCGATAATCCTGTAGAAGATTATGACTTGCGGTCACGACGGACGCGTGAGCTATCTGCTCCCTCAGTTTCCCCACGTCAGCAGCGACCTCGTAAGGCACTGGAATCTGCTCGCCTACCCAGCTTGGGATTTCACCTGTAGAGACGTCTATTGGTTCCACTTTCACCCGTTCGTCGTCAATCTCCAGAATCCGCCACATCTCTCCCTTCGTGACGAACACGGCTCCAGGCTCGGCAAAAACAATCACAAATGTCTCGTCAAGAGTCCCTATCCATTTCCCATTAATCGTATCGTAGATACCATAGGTTTTTTCGTCGGGAATCATCGATAGGTTCTCATAGCAATACCGGCGCGTTTTTCCCATCTTTTTTATGAGCGGCTCTGTGTCTTCACGTTCAACTTTCAACAACCGTTGTTGCTGCAGAAGCTTCACAGTCTTAACAAACGTGTCAAGCGCCAAATTTCGATATGGGTAAGCCTTTCTTACAATTCTTAACGCCCTGCTAGCGGGTATCGCCCCGTTCAAGGTCATGAAACACAACTGATTTGCAAGAACGTCCAATGCTTGGTAATCAACAAAAAGAGGTTCGATCGCGGTGTTTCTCGCTCGACGCGTGATCACCCACGACTCCATGATATCGTCAGCGTGGGTCGCGATAATGGTGCCCTCCGATACTTCTCCGATCCGATGTCCCGCGCGTCCTACCCGTTGTAGCAGTCTCGTCACTTCGCGTGGCGAATTGTACTGAACAACGTGTTCAACGTCCCCTATGTCGATCCCAAGCTCCATGGAAGAGGTGCAGATTAAGCCTCGTTTGACACCGGCTTTAAACTCGTTCTCTGCTTCGATGCGTGCCTCCTTCGATAGTGACCCGTGATGCACGCCGACGTCAGTGCCGCGAAAAAGAGACCCTAGCGCTTCAGCTGCTTGTCGTGTGTTGACAAAGATGAGCGTGGATTTGTGCTCGTTCACGATGTCGCGCACAACGCGAGCGTGGCTTACCAATTCTGGCGCAATCATTCTTGATCTCGCTGCGGCGTCATCCGCGCTGGTGATGTCCGGCTGAGTGACTGAAAAATTTGACATTCTCGGAGCAGAAACCTCGAGAACAGAGACCGCTCTCTCGGTCCCAACAAGGAAGTGTCCCATCTCCTGCGGGCTGCCAATGGTAGCAGACAAGCCTATCCTTTGAAAATCACCGACTAAGTCTGCCAAGCGCTCGAGGCCTATTACCAGCTGCGCCCCGCGTTTTGAGCTCGCAAGGTCGTGGACCTCATCAACGATGACAAACTTGACGGACCGTAAATTCTCTCGCAGCCGTCGTCCCATGAGAATGGCTTGCAGAGTTTCAGGCGTCGTGATGAGCATGTCAGGAGGGTGAAGAGTCTGTCGCCGCCTCTCGGACTTAGTCGTATCGCCGTGTCGAACGCCGATCGAAAGCCCCAGCTTCTTGCTCCACCAGTCAAGCCTCGCCAACATATCCCGGTTCAGCGCTCGAAGTGGTGTTATGTAGAGAACACTTATCCCGTTTCGCTGCTCGATTTCCAGCAGCTTGCTAAACACTGGGAGCATCGCAGCTTCTGTCTTGCCTGTTCCCGTAGGAGCTATAAGAAGCAGGTTTTTTCCCTCTAGCACGCTTGGAATTGCCAAGCGTTGCGCTTCTGTAAGCGGACCAAATCGGGTGATATATAGATCTTTCACGCTGGGATGCAGTGAAGCTACTACAGGTTCTTCTAGGCTGCTGCTAGCTACCATGGGACGACGTTCAACAGCAAGCGTTCCGCTTAAAACAAACCTTCAAAAACCAAATGATGAAGATGCGCGCTTTGCTGCTTGATTAGTACTTGTTTTAACGCGACTTAAAGATTCTTGCTTAAGCTACTCCGATTTGCACTGGCTTATCTCTCGCTTGTAGTCGCGTCCTTGACGTAGTTGGACGAGTTTACACTGATAGACCATGAAGGCAAGAGATGTCTCGGAGCAGTCTTACACACAAAAATAAAAAAGGTAACGCCCCAAGTTGCCTACCAGGCAAGTTGGGGTTGGTCTACGGATAAACCGTTCTCGTTCCTAACAGCGTCCCGCGAACGATGGGATAATGTCCGTTCCGCAAATCTTTATGGCTTCTTCAACGTCCGGACCTGTTGGGCTGCCAATTATAACCTGCGTCACTCCAGTGTTGAGCAACCCGTCGATCTTCTTGTTGCAGGAATCTGCGTCGCCTGCTATGACGAAGGCGTCGATCATGTTATCATCCACTAACGGCCCGACATCACCCCATTTACCTGCGCCGATAGCTTCACCGATGGCTTTAGCCGTACCGAGTGGAATACCGTGTCGCTCGAGCACAGGCGGCGGAGAGCCCATCGTAATAAACGCAGCAACCATCTTGGCTGATTTGCGTGCCTTCGCCAAATCAGGCCCAACAGAAAACGCCGTGTATGCGCCCACGTCGAAGTCGCTCATCGACCTTCCACTCTTTCCAACTCCCTCTTCGATGTTTGGCATCGCCGCCACGTAGTCTCTCTCATTGGACGCGTTGATAAGCACTCCGTCAGCAACTTCGCCAGCAGTTTTAAGCATGCCAGGACCTTGTGCACCCATGTAAAAAGGCACCTTGTCCTTCTGCGGTCCGGTAAAGTCAAGCTTTGCGCCGGTCACTTTTATCGTCTCACCAGCAAAATCAACGCTGTTACCAGCCAACAGCTTGTAGACGACTTCTTTAGCCTCTTTAATTGCACTCAGGGGCTTCTTGATATCCCAGTTGCCACTCCAGATTGCAGGCGCTGGGAACCCGAATCCCATTTTGTCAAATGTCGCTTTGTCGCCGGGACCCATGCCCAAGTTAACGCGCCCGCCTGATACTTCGTCAATCGTCGCTATCGCATTAGCCGTTAACAATGGGTTTCTCGTGAAGGGATTTGTGATACCGGTGCCGGGCCGTATAGTCGACGTCTTCAGTGATATGAGCGTCAGCATCGGATAGACGTTCCTGTTGTTAAAGTGGTCAGTAATCCAAGCGTATTTAAAGCCGTTGTCTTCTGCCAACTTCACCCTGTCTGCGCACTGACTCGGCGGCATGTTCGGGACAAACTCTATGCCAAATGTTACTTCCTTAGCCATTTTTTCACCAACTACTAACTCAGTAGTTTATATACCCTCGAATACGTCAAAAAAAGTACGAGAGTTTATATGCAAATTCTTTTTCCTGAATATTAATATATCGGTCTTTAAAACACGGTGTTTTTCGCAAAAAAATAGGAATTTTGAGTTCGCAAGCAGAAAGCCACTGTGACCCTTTTGAGGGGGTAGGGTATATCAACTGTTTTTAACGGTAAACGACGAGGAACGATACGATACTCTCGTCGCTCAACGTGCGAACGCACAAAATAACAGTGATTGCCGCCTCAGGAAAGAAGACAGAACAAGCTGAGAGAAGGGAAGTCAAATCCATCTGAATTTTTTCTTATTATTTGAATTTCAAATAGATTCAAAAAAAAGAACGCCGAGAAGCTAAAAGAATTGAACGCTTATACTCGATGGAAGCCGAAAGCCATTAAAGTACAGAAGCTCCGAAAAGCAGGATAAGATACGTTCCCGCAAAGATCGCAATAAGTCCGAGCACCTTTAAGATGACATCCATTTTCGTGAGTTCCTCCCTGAGCACCCGAGGAAATCGATAGGATAGAATAGTCGCAAATAGTAACACGAAGAGCGGCTGTGTCGCACCGACAGAACTTACCAACGTTATAGGGCCGTGCGCAATCGCGTAATTGTAGGCGAACACAGAGACGTATGCTACTGCCTGCTCAGCGACGAGTATAACGCCAATTTGTTTGCTTGTTATCTTATATGTGGTGATAAGTGAACTCCTAAAGGGCCTAAACGGGATAAACTGAAAGAAGGTTATGAACCCTGCGATTTGCACCCAAATAAAGATGGTATAAAAGTCCTGCATCGAAAACAAGTATTTCAAAGCGACGCTGTATAGCGCCAATAAGAACGACGCGAGGATCATCAGATAAAAAGCTAGTGAGATGCGAATTCCCTTGGTTAGTCTAATCGCGAACAGCGTCCCTCCAAGAACTAACAACCCGTATGCGACGTAATCCTGTGGTTTAAGTGCTTCGTGCAGAACCAAGCTAGAGAGGATCAACACGAACACGGGAGTTAGCTGAAGAAGGGGGATAACTCTCGATACCTCTTCAACCGTGAGTGCCTTGAAATAAGGCAAAGTGTAGTAGATGCGGACGAAGCCGACGAGAATTGTAAACGCGAGTATTGCTGGCGGTAGCGGTGTTAAATGAAAGAAGGCAAGTGTTACTAGCGGCATGAGGCTTGTGGCACTTATTACTAGCACATAGACAAGCGGTGGTATTCTATAGTCGGAAATCAGGATCTTGTCAATGATGTTGACGCCAGAAATAAGTACTGACGACAGCAATGCAAAATAGAACCACTCTACAGCCATAGGGGGTGCCTGTGGCCTCGTGTTAGCTTTTAAGCTACTTACAGTTTGCGAGTTTCTTCCGCTCTAACGTCTGGCGAAGAATTGTAGGGAAGCCTATTAGCGAAAAAAGCCCAAAAGACGGGCTCGCGAGATCAATGCTTTTGCCTTTTTTGTTGTGATGATGCCCTTCGTGACTTGCCGTTTTTTGGAGCGAACTTTCTTAATTGTTCGACAGTCCCGAGATATGTGCCATCTAGGAGGTACGCTTGCGCTTTCTCGAGCAGTATAGCTCGGTTTGTAAAAAGTGGTCCGAGCAGCGTCTCATAAGTGGCTTCGTTGAACGCGATTCCCCCGACAAGCTCATTGAAAGCGGGCATGATGATGACGCGCGGGTTTTGATAGCGACCGAGTTCAGGATATCGTTTTCGAAATACAGCCTCAACAAAGCAGGCCCTGATCCAAACGGGCTTCGAACTTACGTAGCCTAACGGGTCAGCCAAACGAATGATTGGATGGTTGTGCCCCATAACCACGTAATTGCATCTCAACAGCTCGGTCGAAGGCCACGTGTGGCCGTGCACAAGGCCCACGCCGTTGATGCTGTAGCCTTTTGACGGATGGATTTCGATTCCAAAGCGCGTATCACGAGGAATCAAATACTCGAGGCCTGCATCGTGATTGCCTGGGAGGATGTCCACAGCTGCGCATTCGGCTACCGATCGCAGAAAATGGGGGATGTCTTGTCGTTCAAGTGGTGAAGTTTTGGAGATTGAATGCTTCACGTCTCCCAGAAGAACGATACGTTGAGCCTTGACCGACTCCAAATATCGCAGGACCCGGTCAATGCGTCGTTCTACTTGAGACGGGATGTTTATGCCGCTTAGCGAAAGGTCGTATTCAATTCCGATATGTAAATCGGCCAATACGAGCGTGCTGCCAACAGTGAGCGCAGGCTCATTCACAATAGGTTGCGGTTCGGTGAAACCAGAGTAATTCCGACGCGGCACATTCATGCGTGTTTTTTCATCTCTATACTAAGTCCTTCTAGAACTGCATCAAAAACCGTGGTTTGTGCTGTCGTCGGACGAAACCAAAAAAAAGTGAGACATAGACAAAACAAGCCCTATTCAGCCTGCTGACACGGCGAACGCGGAACCAGTTCGAGTCCTAAGCCTGAAAGGAGGAGCGAATTGCGATGCTCGTTGAACCGTTGCTCTGTCCGACCGTAACCCACACGGTGTCTTGTCCCTTTGCGAATATGATTAAACCCCCGGTTTCATTCCCGCTTATGAAGCTTCTGGTTATGTTATACCCTTGCTCTTGCATTTGAGATTTATAAAACTCGAGAACCTGCGCTGGGGTATCGTTTGTTTGGTAGGTGCTAACCTGCCCTACTAACGGAACATTAGAGTACGACGTTCTGTTGGCGTTAGGATATTCTGGCACATTAAGTTGCCCTGTGCCAGATTGTGAACTGTTTCGCGTAAAATTTTCAATCTTGACGGTGCAGCCAGAGCACGCTAGCGCTAAACCCGCAACAATGATGGTTATCAAGACTGCCTTGAAAAGTTTCATTAGCACCTCCATTGCTCCGGTTTGAAATAAAACTTGTGGTGGGCAGGATTTGTCTAGTGAACTGCCGCACCTTACCTTAAATCGCCTCGCTGCGCTCAGAAGCACCCGCAGGGCTAATTATTATTCCTTCGGATCAATGCCCATCCAAAAGCTTTACCTTGGAAGTTGCGTACATAGTGCGAGGTAAATTGTATGCTATCAACCATTCCTATAGATCTAACCGAGATTGACAAAGAAAACATAGACAAAGAAATCTTGCGAGCTGGAATTATCGCAGAGCTTGACGCAGTCAATCTTTACGAACAGATGGCTTCTCTCACCAAAAACGCGGCAATCCGAGCTAGCCTATTAGACATTGGTAAGGAAGAAAAAACCCACGTTGGCGAATTCCAAGCTCTTCTCTTGCAGCTAGATCAAGAACAAGCTGATGAGCTAGCGCATGGGCAAAGAGAAGTTGAGGAGATGGCAGGCAAATAACTTGGGGCTATAGCTTCTTTCAACCTGCAGAAACAGAGTAAAAATCAAAAGAAACTAGTCAAGCGTACGCTTTCGAACGAAGCATTCTAAGAAAGGCGGCTTTCAAAGCACCGCCCTTAGGTTTCGCGAATGTAAATTGCGAACGGCAAAGATGGTAGATGCAAACCTAGTTGCATTGTTGGCCCTTGCCATATTAGCAGCACTGTTGTCTGTTTATTTGCTTAGAATAAACGACAACGTCGGACATCTTTTCATGCTCTTGGGTGTTGGCTTGTGCGTCATAGCGCTGCTCCCATATGCTTTCAACACGTCAAGTGACCTCGGCACCATCCTCGTCATTCTTGGTGTCGGATGCATAGGATGGGGTCTGACTTTAAGAAAAAAGAGATTTAGACCGCAAAAAAAACGCTCTTGGAAGTTGTAAGCTCCTTTGCTTAGAGGCGTTAACACTTAGGATAAGCGCGCCTCTCAAAGCCGTGCTAGCGTCTTTTAGCGTGAAAGAGGAGGGATCTACATTTTTTCTCCCAAAGTTCAATCATGCGAAGAGGCCATCCAAGCATTTTGACAGGGGTTCAGGCTTTAGCAGCTTAGCGCCAAGCGATCTATTCGAATGAAGCTCATGCAGAGATCTTTGAGGGGGATCGGACGTCTTAAGCTTTTAACTAAAGATCAGATAAGCTTTATAGCGCTCCTCGCAAATATGAGATAAGGACTGATTTTAGTTCCGCGTCATTATTTTGAGATCTGTATCTCAGTGTTGGTATTTAAATGGAACAACTCTTAAAACGTGCGCAAGAGTGCGCGCATGCGCTCGAGAAGCAAGATGAGGTAGTAATCGTTTCTCACGTCGACGCGGACGGGCTCGCGTCCGCAGGAATAATGTGCCGTGCTCTTGACAGAATTGAAAAAGGTTACGAAGTTAAGATCGTTAAGAAACTGGATCCGTCTATTATACGAGATGTTTCAAGCGCAGACGCCATAATATTCACGGACCTAGGCAGTAGCAGCCTAGATCTGATGGACGACCTGGGGCCGCTGTGCATAGTCGCAGACCATCACCAGCCAACAGGCAGCTCCGAGACGGTGCTTCACTTGAATCCACATCTATTTGGTTTTAACGGGGCTATCGACTTAAGTGGAGCAGGGGCCACGTATTTGATCGCGAGAGCCCTCGGCGACAATGTGGAGCTTTCAGATTTGGCTGTGGTCGGTGCCGTAGGTGACCTCCAGCACGTTAGAGAAGGGCGACTGAGAGGAGTCAACAGACTTATCCTCGACGAGGCTGAAAAACACGCAGTCGTCGGAGTCGAAAAGGATTTGCAGGCTTTTGGCCGACAAACGCGACCCGTTCATAAGCTACTCGAATATACATCGAACCCGTATATTCCCGGAATCTCAGGAAACAGCGAGCAAGTTTTGGGGTTCTTAGCGTCGTTGAACATTGAACTCCAAGAGGGGGGCAAATGGAAGAGATGGATTGATCTCAGTAGCATCGAAAGACGTACGATAGTATCTGCCCTCATGCAACAATGCTTAATACAAGGCATGCCCCCTGAAAAAATCCAAAACCTCGTTGGCGAGGTCTATACCCTTTTGAAAGAAGAGCGCGGGACTGCCCTTCGCGATGCGTCGGAGTATTCAACGCTACTCAACGCTACCGCACGATACGGCTTCGAAAAGATCGGCGTTGCCGTTTGCATAGGTGATCGAGCAGGTAGCTACCGAAAAGCAAACGAACTTCTGTTGATGCACCGAGAGAACTTGGTGCGAGGGCTCAACTACGTCAAACAGACGGGCGTGACAACGCTGTCGAACTTGCAGTACTTCCACGCAGGAGATAATATACTCGAAACTATCGTTGGGATCGTTGCTGGAATGTGTAGGAATCTAGACGGCGTAAACAGACACTTACCGATCGTAGGTTTGGCAAACTCTGACGACGGGGTCAAAGTATCTGCTCGGGGGACCCAAAATCTTGTTCAGCGCCGCTTGAACCTCGCAAGGGCAATGGATGAAGCTGCTCACTTAGTCGGAGGTGTGGGAGGCGGCCACGATATTGCCGCAGGGGCAACAATTCCTGAAGGGACTGAATCGGAGTTCCTGAAGCATCTGAACAGATTGATTGGACAACAGATTTCATAACGCATTTACGATGACAACAAGTTGCAGTCCATGTCACGGATATCTGCCAAGCCTGACATCGCACTTGTCTGTATCTCTATGCCGCTCTCCTTGACCGCAGCCATAGAGTTTATTCCTCCTATTATCGCAACCCCGATGTGGCCTCTGTTCACTGGCATTTCCAACAAATCTGAGTTAGGCTCACCAACCTCGAGTATTCCTTTAAACTCGGCATCCATCAAATCCGAAAGCAGATTCTCAAGCTGAGTCCTTGCCGCCATAGGCACTTCTCGGACGCTTGCCAATACCTTACCAGATCCCGTATTGATCATCTCTAACACCGAAGTGAGTTCCTGCGACATAAACACGTCAAGGGGATCCAGCGTAGTTGAGTCATAACGCAGAATGTCCGTAAATCTCACAGGCATCTTTTCGGTCACCTGAACAATACCCCCACAGAGTGGCTGAACTGGGATGCCTGCTTTAAGCAACACGCCGTCAATTGTAATGCTGCAGATAGTAAGGATACCACTGAACCCTTTTTGAATTGAAACGCCGTTGAAACTTTCGCCGCCTTCGATTATTCGCGCGTAGGGGCCGACATTGAGTCCTGCGGCGTAAACGAGCTTGCATGTGCTCAAAGCTCGCTCCAAATCGCGTTCAGCTACCACCGCCGTGTTAAAAGCTATTGTGCCCTCGCTGGTCCTCGGATCGAAAGTAATGCCGCATATGAGCTCCCCAATTCTTGAAGACATGAATTTGAGCTTCATTTCACGCACCGGTCGGACTTTAGTTCTGCTAGCGTCTTACAAAAAGGCCCTCAACTGCATACTTACCTTCGTTGCGAACTATGGGCTCGGTCCCTTTAATTTCTTCTATCGAGAAACCAGCGTACCCTTCAATGTAGCGACGCCAAACGTCAGGCCACGCTATGAAATATGCGGCCTTTGATTTGCCCGATCCCATTCTCAGTTCCACCGCGAGATAACCCGTTCTGCCAGATTTTCGTATGAATTCCTGCATCTTAGTTACCTGATGCTCGCCCCGATTGTTGACCGAAAAGTGCTGCGAGAAGTATAGAGCAGTGGCACCTTTACTAGCTGAGATGCTCTTGCATTCGATGCCGAGATACAGTTGCCGATCTGACGAGTCCACCAAGATATCAAGCATCTGTTGCGAAAACCGATGTTGTTTCATCCTATATGCGATAGCATCGAGGCCGCTTTCGCCAAAGTAATCGTTAAATGATATAACGAGCTCTCTTTCGAAATTGCTCATCGGCCGCACTTTCGTCTTACTACTATAAAGGATATCCGCTGGTCAAATAGAGCGCGCGGGGGCGATACTGCGACTGTCTGCAACGCAGAGTGCGCCTAAGCTATGACGAATTTAGTCTGGTCTCGCTTAAAAAAGCCTTCTGCTTCGAGTTTTTGCAGATTGCGCGCTATTAACTGTGGGTCGACGTGGAGCAGATGTGTCAAATCAGTTTCAGTTATCCCTGGGTGAGCAACAATCAAAGAGACTATCTGGCCGCGCAATTGCCTATTAGAGCCTTCGAAAGGCGCCTGTTTCTTATGCTGAGCGCTATTTCGGCTTGGATTCTTGAACTGCTTCTTCAGCGTCGCGCCGTAATCCATGAGGGCGTAATACCATTTACGAGGACTTGACCGATCAAGCGTGCATTCGACTAGCGGATAGATGTCATCATCTTCTACGCCTTGTTCATCGGTGTAGAAGGTGTGGATGAACACTGCTCTTATATTTGTTTCAATGAAAACCGTCGGCTTGTCAAATGCGAAAGTTTGTATCGCGCATGCGGTTGCAGGTCCAATTCCCGGCAAGTCTACTAGGGCCGAGTAGTCGGACGGCAGCTTTCCTGCAAGTTCAGCATCAACGGTTTGAGCTATTCGTTTAAGCGCGACTGCTCGCTTGTTGTATCCTAAACCGTGCCAAACCTCGAGCACGTTTTTTAGCGGCGCGCGCGCAAGCGCCGAAAAGCTCGGAAAAACGTTCAAAAACAACGCATACTTATCAACTACCCTTTCAACCTGAGTTTGTTGCAGCATTAGCTCGGACACTAGTATTTTGTACTGATCGCGAGTCATCCTCCACGGCAGCATTCGACCCTCGTTCCGATAATGTCGATAAATCCGTTCTTGAAAACTTGTGATGTCAGCAGAACTCAATTCACAGATTTTTCGTCGAGGGTGTTCGTTGCTTCTGATGCTATCAACTCCAACTTTAGAACCTGGGAGCATAGAGCGGTTTTTTGCTGGGTCTTTTGCTTCGTAAGTAAATCCTGCAAGGCGTGCTTCTAAAGCAAATATCTCCATTTGCTCTCTGAGTCACTTGCTTCAGTTTAACACACCTTGACTGTAAAAGCGTTAGTGTCCGATGCGCGCAAAAAAAGTGATAGCCCACGCGCCTCATAAGCGTAAGTTGGAAAAGAAGCGTAAGCACCCTAACGTCGACGTCACGAACCTGAAAACTTTGCTCTTCTTGACGCACAAGCGTATTGGACGGGATCACAGATGAGCCTTGTCAGTTGATGTCTCGCAACAGTTCGCACACTCAAACTTCGTCGAAAATTCTCTTTTTTGTGTTTAAGGTTAAGTTATAACAAAAATACTGCGACTGACAAAACGGTAGTCCACGAGCTATCTGCGTTAACGACGGCAGATGTAGCCACATTAAACGTTTCCTTTGGCTTAGACTCAGTCCACGTTTCATACATGCTCGAAGCCAATCTCTCAGCGTAGGCGCCTGAACTCTCTGTCGTCTCGCCAAATGCGTGATGTTCCGAAATATAGCCAAACTCGTCTGGATTCTTGGGAATTGCACAACCCAATGACGCTGAGATTCTCCTATTCGGTTCATTCGACGCATGTCTTGACATTACGCAGAAAACTATCTCTCCGGGAAGCAGTTGTTTAAGCCCTTCATCCTTTGCAATGATTTCGCATTTTGGCGGCAATATTGAACTCACAGTGACAAGATTGAATTTCTCTATACCTGCATCTCTTAAAGCTTTTTCAAAACTTTCCAAGTTTTCTCGGTGTGTTCCGACACCGGTTGCAAAAAACGTCTTTTTTGGCAATAACCTCATCTTGACTATCATGCCCCCTTGAATCGCGCATACAGCAAAACATATCTCACTGTAAGTATTTTTAACCTTTATGCAAAGAATGGTGCTCGAAGTAGTGACTTTAATTATTTCCGTTGCCTTTTTCGCTGTTTTGCTGCTCTCCGTCACCTTATCTGGCACCGGACCGCTCGGTTATATACTGGCAATCCTTGTATTTATCATGATTGTCAGCGTCGCCGGGATCAGAATTGCCGCCTATGAATAGAAAGGTGCCGCAAGCACTGGTGCGAGGTTTGGGCAAGTGCTTCCATCTCGCTGCGCTGATACGGGCTCGGTGTTCCTATGAAAACAAAAACACAACGCATCTTAATTGACACTTCGGGCGGCGTCCAGGTAATAGACATAACACGCCAAGTCCAAAAACTGCTTGCAGAGAGCGACTTAAAAGAGGGATTAGCTACGATTTTTGTTCCCGGCTCAACCGCAACTGTGACGACGATCGAATACGAGCCTGGCCTCGTTGCAGATATCACCAAAGCACTCGATCGCATCGCCCCAAGAGATGGGCACTATGAACACGACCAAAGGTGGCACGACGGCAACGGACACTCGCACGTAAGAGCATCTTTTTTGAAGCCGAGCGTAACAATTCCTTTCTCAAACAACGCCTTAATGCTCGGCACGTGGCAGCAGCTTGTGTTCATCGAACTTGACGTCCGGCCTCGCAACAGAACGATCGTTGTCCAGCTCATGGGCGACTAATCACTTTTAAGTCGAAGACTAGCTGAGCTGCTCTTTCGATAGCTTCTGCTACGATGAATGCTTGCTCGAGGTTGTCCCCGATAGCAATCAACCCATGATTCTGCAGAAGAGCCCCCTTAAACCCCCGAATTCCGTGCGATACTGCAGCGCCTAAGTCGGAAGTGCCCGGTTCCGCGTAAGGAATCAACGGCACGCGACCTAAAACGTGTTTTCCTTCAACGTCAGGCGATTCTAGGTCGCCCCCCAAGCAGGATAATGCTGTAGCGAAGCGCGAATGTGCGTGCACAATTGCAGAAGGTTCCATCGCGTTATATATCGCAAGATGTGTCGGTAGCTCGCTTGAAGGAGGTTTTCCTTCGAGATGTTCACCTGCCATTGTCACCACAGATACGTCTGCCGGCCGAATTCGATAGCTGGGAATCTTTGTCGGAGATATGAATACGAAGTGCTCGGCCCGCGCACTCACGTTGCCGCTCAACGATGATGTAAGACCGTGCTCGTATAATAGGCCCATGTACTTCGAGATTTCCTGTTTCAACAATAGCACCCTCGATTTTTGTGAACCTATACAAGAGTCAAATGGTCTTAGCTGTTATGCTTGTCAGACACCTTCAGACCGTCGATTACTACACCAAATGAACTAGCCTGAGCAGTTGGACTGCGATCACAATGAGCATCCCAAGCCCAACCATTTTGACCACAGAAATTGCATAGTTCTGCCTCGAAATGTACCCTGCATAAAAGCCTAAGGCAACCAAGGTGGTCAAGCTTAACGCAACGGAAGCGATGACCGAACCGACCGAAAATATCCAAGGCGCCAAAGGGACTAGACTTGCGAGGAAGCTTGCCCCTCCGTGAGTAATGGCATCCTTAGCGATTTTTTTCCGGCTTTGAGATGCAACATACGTGTTGTTCAGCTTCCGCAGAAGCGATTTCTCGGTTCTAACGAGCTTTCCGTGCTCTATTGTGCTCTCCGCAAGATAGGACCCCAGGCCATTGGTTAACGCTAACGCAATCGCCCCCCCAAAACCGGCACTAACCACAATCGAGTTGGAAGCGCTGACGACTGAGACGCCTACAATGATTCCAAGGGTGGCAAGAAGTCCGTCAACGGATCCGAGGATTAAATAGCGCCCTTCCTCAATATTGAAGCTCATAAAAGTAATGGCATTGAGATATCTTTCCTGCAGAGCTTACCAAAACAAGAAAACAAAACCGACTGGGGTTCATCCGCGATCGTGAAGCGTTTCTTCTTCTTCGACGATTTTTTTCCCCGCGATGATCTCGTCAACGCTGTGAACGACCCCTCCCAGATTCTCAATAGTCTGCAGCACCAAATCGAAATCAACGTCGGTGCCCTCAACGGTAATTTTCACGTTTTCGGTTTGCTGATCGACCTCATAGAGGCTCAAATTCACGCCGTCGACGTCCTGTATGTCCCCTATCGCACTAGCCACCTGAACGTTAGTTGGTTCGTGAGGTTTCAGTACGTCGAGCACTAATCGCTTGATTTGGGACATTTCTCTACCGATCACCGTAGTAAATAATCGGACTTATTCTTTATAATGCTATTTATGATTTGAAATCAGCCCGTTTAATGAATCGCGCCAAGCGGATAGATTATGGCCTCGGCATTGCAGCACGATGGTGCGATCTGCTTGTGTGAATGCGACTACGAGTATGCCGTTAACAGTTGATACCGCATCGATATCGCTCAGTCGCACGAGGTAGGCACCGGACGACAAATAAGGCCGCACATAAAAGCACTTTTTATACAGCCTCATCACCGCCGGCCTCTTGAAGGTGGTTAGCAAGCGATCTGTTTCCACATCCTTTAGAGTTAGCAGCACGGCCGTCATCGTCGCCAGAATGGGCCGAAGCCTCGTCACTTTTTTAACATTCTTTTTGCTAAAAACCGAGCCGATATAACGCTGGCGCACGATACCTCGAGCTTGCGAGAGGAGCGATAGCGCCGTGAAGCTTACTAAGAGCACCGTAAACAGGGCCGTTAGAACGACCACATATAGCAACCCGGGCATTAATTGAACCATGCGTGCGATTGAGCCTCCTGATAGCTTTATAGAATCGTTCGTCTCAAGGATGCGTATACTTAGTTCTTGAACTGTCTGAAACAGTAAAAGCCACAGCTTTTGCAAAACCGTAGCGACCGGCACAGACTTTGCTACGAGTATTCATTCCTTTTGCTCGCGTCTCTCGCGGTTAAACTTTTCTATTCACCGACACATTAACCTTCTATGCTCGAATTGCGGCGCAACATAGCGCATCTGTTGCTCGGCACGTTTTTTGCGTTTCTGGTCGTTTCGCTGCCGCACGAGCTCGTCATTGTCGGCAACATTTTGCTCATCGGCGGGTTATTCGTTTCTTCTCTGCTGCATCAAAGGTACAATATTGCGTTCTTAAACTGGCTGTTTGCGCGCTTTGATAGACCTGGAAAATTTACCGCAAAGGGCGCCATCACTTTTTTTGTAGGGACTCTTATCGCCGTGTTGCTCTTCACGCCTCTTTATGCTGCGCTAAGCATTCTCGTGCTATCTATCAGTGACAGCCTGGCAACGATTGCTGGCCATTACGCCGGGAAACATCTTCTGTTCAAGAAGAAGACAATTGAAGGCACCCTAGCGTTCTTCGTATGCACATTAGCTATACTCATTTTTTTTGTTGCGCCGACAAAAACATTGCTGATTGCGCTGATCGTGTCTGCTACGGAGCTTACTACGCCAGCCTATGTGGATGATAACCTTACCATCCCATTTGTAACCGGACTGCTTCTCAGTCTCTAACGGTTCGTGCTGCGACGCAAAGCGAGGACACTCGTATCGGACGCTGCGTAAGCTATTCCGCCTCCAAAGAGCTCGACTACACAAGAAATGCAGCAACAGCGTCATTTTCGAAGAGCGGGTTCTGCTACTCCAAGTCGTCTCGAGGCTCCTCCGAAGCAGGCCTCTCAAACTGTCCGGGGAATATCTTTTTGAGCGCTGCCAAAACGCGCAACATCTTGTCGTCGATGGCATCCTCTGGATTATCTAGAAAAAGTCCTAGCGAGACGGCGTATGCTATGTCGTCTATCAAATTCCTCGCGATATTTAGGTCACCCTTTTTAGAGAGCTCTGACAGGATAAGCGAGATGTCAAACGCGCGGTCCAAGATGAAGTCGGCGCCGACTCTGTTGACTCGTTTAGCGACGTTATCCATTTCCACGCCCAAAATAGCTTTTGGATCTTCTACCGCTGGGATACCCAAACTCTTGTAAACGAGATCACTCTGGTTCTGAATTAGAAGATACAGGTGCTCGCAATGATTACCCGCGCCCGAGCGATTCGTGCAATCTTCGCCACAAAGAACCTCGCAATGGGGAAGCATGCCTCGTGCCCTATAAGCGTCCATTTGAAACTTGGCACACATAAACATAGCAATTGGAATTTATGTCGAAACTAATATAAATCCTCTCGATGGTCAGTTGCCCATAATTATGTCGTTTTCGCTGAGGGTCTCTATGAAGCAAAAACAAAGTCTGCAAGGAAATCTTACGTATCTAGAAGCTGCAACTTGTTACGCTCGGTTGGCGGCGATCCCGCTTATATTCCTTCGTTTTCAAATAGAAGGCTGCGGGATATTGGTGTTTGCCGGAAAACAGTAAATACGTGTTTTGCGTCCTTAGCGAACTGAACGATGACGTTTTGACGCAGAAGTCCAAAAGTGGCTTTTTCTTTCTAACATTTTCCAAAAAACATTCTGTTTAGGGCGATATCGCATGAATGACAAAACAGACTGGGCGATCGAAATTGATGGACTCGTCAAGGAGTACGGTGGCATTAAAGCTGTCGATCATATATCTTTAAATTACCGTTTGGCGTCATATTTGCATTCTTGCGGCCCAATGGCGCCGGAAAGACCACGACCGTCGAGATATTGGAATGTCTGCAATATCGGCAATTCCCTTCCGAAGAGCGGTAAGTCCTCCTCGTGAGCCGACTTGATGGCTTTTGCGGCGCCACATCTGCTATCATCCGGAAGAGGATATCCAATCCAATACCGTGGCTTCCGATGCGCATCAGGTCCGTTAGTTCGTGGCGATGAAGTTGCTATCTTTTCGCCCGTTTCAGGCAGCTAACTAGTGCAAATATCAATCACTGAGGTCAACATACCATTTCGTTAGCTGGTTCAACGAACCTTCCATGCCTCGGTAATCCGCTAGAAGCTCATAGCCGAACGCTGTCAGCTTGGCCCCTCCCCCATCTTTTCCGCCTCGCGTCCTATCAACAAGTGGACGACTGAGCCGTTTTTCAACGATAGTGATGCGTTCTAGAGCGTAACGGTATGACATCTCCAGCTCGCGCGCCGCAGCGCTTACAGATCCAAGCCTATCTATCTCAGCAAGTAGCCTCATCGTACCGAGGCCAAAAACGTATTCCTCATCTTCACCGACAAACCACAGCTTGAATCGCGGTCTGATTCTCATGTTAGTAAGATATAATAGCGCACGTGTACACTTAACCATAACGATGATATTCAAAACACATAACGATGATATTCAAAACACATAACGATGATATTCAAAACACGAACTCCGTTTGACGTGGCTTTGGACATGTTCCTCAAAGCCATCGTGCCTATCGAAGACACCGAGGTGTCGCCTATCCGAGAGGCCAGAGGGAGGGTGCTTGCCCGCCAGATTATAGCGCAGCGAGACGAACCCAACTATCGACGGGCAGCTATGGATGGTTATGCGGTCGTCGCCGACGATACGTTAGGAGCAAGTGAACTTTCACCGGTTGTTCTCAAAATTGGTGACGACGTGAGACGTGGCGTTATCTCTCGGGTTCATACCGGCTCCAAAATGCCGGACCAAGCAGACGCCGTTGCGATGATAGAAGACGTCGAACGTCTCGACGACGTCGCTGAGATTAGAGCGCAGGTGCATCCGTTCGAAAACGTTGGTCTTAAAGGAGAGGACGTAAGGCGCGGCGAACTCATCTTATCTCCCGGCCATCGCCTGCGACCAGCAGACATCGGCCTACTTAGTTCCCTCGAAGTCGACGACGTGACCGTCTATAGGCAACCAGACGTCGCGATCATACCGACCGGAGAGGAACTCGTTGGAGGTAACCCCGCCGAAGGAGAAGTAGTCGAAACAAACGGCCTTATGAACGCGCTCCTCGTTGAACAGTGGGGTGCACGCTACCGCTACCGAAATATCGTTCCCGATGTACGGGAGCTCATTGAAGCAGCGTTGTTACGGGATACGGATGCCGACCTGATACTTACGACCGGGGGGACCTCAGTTGGCATTCGGGATCTCGTCCCAGAGGCGGTGCACAAGCTTGGGAAGGTTTTAGTACACGGGATCGCGATCAGCCCCGGAAAACCTACAGCGCTCGGACTTGTGGAGAATACCCCCGTCGTGTGTCTGCCTGGGTTTCCGGTCGCCTGTCTCGTCGCTTCATATGCATTTGTCAAGCCAGCAATCTATCGTCTCGCTCACCTCGACCGCACATTTAAGCGGTCAGTGACCGGCACACTTGCGAGTAAGCTCACGGGAAAACCTGGCTCGCGAACATATGCGCGAGTGGCTATCAGGAACGGGCGCGTCGAACCCATTATGGTGTCTGGATCGGGTATACTCAGCTCTATGGCTAAAGCAGACGGATTCGTTATCATTCCAGAAAACGTCGAAGGGTATGACGAGGGTCAACGGGTAGAGGTGGTTCTATTTGACTGACCATCGGGTGCTTATAGATACACGAAAAGAGTTCAGAGAGCTAATAAGCGTCGACAAGGCCCACGAGATCATTAGCAAACTTACGCTAGTTCGCAGAACTGAAAAGATAGCGCTGCAGCGTGCTTTAGGACGAACGCTCGCTGAAGACGTCACGTCACGCGTTGACGTTCCCTCCTTTGATAGGGCGGCAATGGATGGATTCGCCCTCATCGCGCGCGATACCTATTCCGCTAGAGAGGACGCACCGGTGCGACTGCCGCTCTTGGGTTCCATTGAGGCTGGCGTCTTACCTAAATTTGAGGTGCACTCCGGACAGGCTGTCGAAATTGCCACTGGTGCGATGATGCCCAAAGGCGCCAACGCCGAAGTCATGATCGAACACGTCGGCGTCGAAGCAAAGGGCATCGCGATAAAAAAGCCAGTTACCATCCACGAAAATGTAATATCAGCTGGCTCTGACGTGATGGCCGGAGAGCTTGTGCTGCGCCGCGGAGCCGTTCTCACTGAAAGAGATATCGGAGCCTTGGCAACGATTGGCTGTCGCGAGGTAAATGTCTTTGAACAGCCACGGGTGGGCATCCTCGCGACCGGCAATGAGATCGTGCCTCCTGGATCAGCCCTGACGCCCGGCAAGGTCTATGACGTCAATACTTATTCAGTTGGGGCGGCAGTTGAAGCGAGCGGTGGGAAACCACTTTATTACGGAATCGTCGGAGATGACATCGATCAGATTGAGCGCGTAATAGCAGACGCACTTTACGAATGCGACATGGTGATCTCCTCTGGAAGTACGTCAGCGGGACAAGGTGACGTAGTGTATCGCATTGCCGAAAAAGGAAAACTTCTCGCGCACGGGGTAAGCATCAAACCTGGAAAGCCACTTATCATCGCAGAGCTTGAAGGCAAACCGTTCTTCGGCCTACCGGGATACCCCGTCTCAGCGCTCATGGTCTACTATGTCTTCATAGATCCTTTCATAAGAGGTGGGGCAAAGCCGTCACGCAAGGTACGTGCAAGACTTGGGATTGAGGTCCACTCAGAGCCACGACATCAGCTGCTCCCAGTAAACCTCGTTCGCAGCTTAGCTTACCCTGTTTTTGCGAGCTCTGACGCGATAACTACGCTTCTGTCTGACGGATTTCTTGAAATCCCCGAGCATACGGAGATTCTTGATGAAAATGAGGAAGTTGAGGTCACTCTTTTCGGAGAATTTGAGCTGACAGACCTGATGTTTATCGGGAGCCACGATATCGGGGTAGACATCCTCTTTCAGATGATTGAAGACGTTGCTCCTCATATAAAAGTCGTCAACGTCGGCTCTCAAGGAGGGCTTGTTGCTGTCCGCAAGGGTATTGCGGATATTGCCGGCACTCATCTCCTGAGTGCGTCTGGGGAATACAACCTCCCGTTTTTGCAAGAGTTTGGGTTGCACAACGTTGCTCTTGTCAAAGGCTATATGCGGCAACAGGGGATTATCACTCGAAAAGGGGAAATGATCTCACTTGATAGTCTTCCAGATATGCAGTTCATAAACCGGAATGCCGGATCCGGTACACGCGTTTTAACGGACACGTTGTTGCAGAAGATCGCAACAACGCGCGGACTTGCGTTAGACGAATTCACCCAGTCTATCAAAGGTTATGATTATGAGGCGCGAACACACAGTGCAGTAGCCTCTGCAGTGAAATTCGGGAAAGCTGACGCCGGCATAGGTATCAAGCCTGTCGCCGATTTGAACGGATTAGAGTTTCACCCACTCGCGGATGAAGAGTATGATTTTGTGATACCACTAAACCGCTTCGAGGAGCTACCAATAACGCGATTTCTTCAAGCACTGCGATCGCAGGAGTTCGCCTCACGCTTGCCATCGGGCTTGCAGACCTACGATAAGACGGGGTATATTGTCAAGATTGACTAACCGATCCGTAAGCAAAACTGCGATTATTTCACTTTTTTGCGAGCTGCTGCACAAGACATTTGGAGCGCCTTTCATTACGTTATCGTAAACGATGAAACTGACCTAGTCTTTTGCAGTCAAAATGGAATCTGATCTATCTTAAACGATTCTAAAAAAAAGTAATAGGGGCAGAGGGCCCCCCAAGGTTTCCTAATTCGATGTCAATTAAGCGAATCTGGCCAAGAGCTTAGCCGTGTCCTTAGTCGATTGGTGGAAGAACGTCGAAAGCGGGATCTCAACAGGATATGCGTCCTCGCACTGACCACAGTCCACGCAGTCGGCATCCATGTGTGCCGCCCGTGTGTACTGCAGCTTCGGCGAGGGAGGAAGCCCGCTTTCAACCCAGCGCGGCTCACAGCTCTCGAGCTTGCAGTCATCGCACGTGCACACGGGACACGCCTTCCAGCAGCCTCCGCATTTTATGCATTTTAGTTAAGTGTGCACATCGACTATCATAGCTTCCAGCATAAGAATCAGACCACGATTCAAACTGCGGTTCATCGACGAAGATGGGGAATACGTGTTTGGCCTCGGTATGCTGAGGCTCCTTGCTGAGATAGATAGGCTTGGATATGTAAGCGCCGCGGCGCGCGAGCTAGGGATGTCATACCCTTACGCTCTGGGACATATAACCATCTTTGAAAAGCGGCTCTGTCGGTCTCTCGCTGAGACTAACTGAGGCCGAAAAGAAAGGGGTGGGGCCCTGCGCGCTCGAGATGCTTCCACGTGCAGAGGGGGATAATAAGCAAATGAAGTGACAGGGCCGAATCCACGCAGCCCCAGTGCGGGTTCGGTGAGTCCGGTCTATGCTGCTACATCTGCTTGTTCGGTCGTTATCTCCGACTGAAGCTGCGGACTTTAAAAAATCTTAAAAAAGAAGATGCGGAGCGTTCTTACGCGCCCGCATAGTACAATGTGCCTTTTCCTCCCTCGCCGCGGTCTCCTTGGTAGACCTTGACAGCATATTGCTTGCCATCGTAGTCGATTTGATCGTCCTTCTTGTAAATAAAGCCAGGGAGCCAATACCCAATTTTGCCAAGGACAATGATATCGCCCTTGGTCATTTGAGCCCCCACTCGACTCTCTGCATCCCCTTCGATGACGATCTTACCACCGTGCGCGTGAATGCCGGCCTGGAGATCTGCGTTACCTTTGACAACGATTTCGCCGCCTACCATAGCTTCGCCGATGTCGCTCCCAGCGTTACCACTTACGACGATCTTGCCACCTTTCATGCCACGCCAGTCGCCGCGGTAGTTCGCACCGACATAATCGCCAGCATTCCCGTCGATGACCAATTCGCCGCCTTCCATGGCTATACCAGCGTATGCACCGGCATCACCGTTTACGCGAAGTCTACCTCCGGTCATCCAACCGCCAGCGTACATCCCGACAGAGCCTTTCACGAGGAGCTTTCCTGCGGACATTTTCATGCCAATGTACTTCACCTTGGGAACTGATCCATCGATTACGATGCCGATCTCGTTCGGATCGGGGTCGGTTTCGCCGATTACGTCAAAATAGTCACCGAGGGCGTACGTTCGGTTGCCCTCGTAGATCTCAACCGCTCGGGCTTCGTCAAGCGTCTTGCCTGCAAAGTTGTCAGGCGTGACGTTGTCCGCATCGAGGAACATGTACTCTTTGTCTTTAGGCCGAAGCGTGACTTTTTTCACTTACGCCACCTCCGGCTTGACCACTAGACCGCGTGCAACGTACTCGTCTTGGACTGGATAGTTGTTCATCGTGACGCTGTAGAACCTCACGAACTTCTTCTCGATGTCATCCAGTACCGCTGGGTCCATAGAGCCGTTCGTGGCATCGACCCAAATCGTACGCTTGTTGCCCTTGCTCACAACCTCTCCGTCAATGACGACGATGTCACCACCTTTAATCGTGTAAGCTGTGTTCTTAAACGTCTTTTCAATGCCTGCAGGGTCAGTTGTTGGATCCATGGTCTTCGGGTTGTAATTGTATATCGCGACGTCGGCGTCAGCGCCAACCCCCAGATGGCCCTTCATGTCACCTAGCCCGAGCGCTCGAGCAGGACCCGCGCGCGTCATCTTGGCAATGTCGTAGAAATCAAATACGCGCGAGATACCGCCAATGGCGACCCGATCAGGCACGACCTTATGCAACGTCTCAAGTCGGTCGAGCCGAGCTTGATTTGACATAAGCCAACTAATGATGCGTGGATAGCGCCTGAAAGGCCCAGCGTTAGGATGATCAGTCGTAATAAACGCCTGCATCGGATCATCGATCAGCAGCGCGAGCTCGAGCCCAATAGCCCACTGAATACCACACACGCTTATCTTCGGGCTGTATATGTAAGGAACAACGCCAGCAGCGGTTTCGAGTTCGATGTCGGCATTTGCCCACTTGAGGTGGTTCGTGTTGTGGAGATAGTACTCCATCGGACCGTCAGCGGTCATCGTTGTAGTCTCGTCTAGCGTGACAAACCCTACGTCGACTGTCATGTTCTTGTTCTTGTTTATGCTGTCTGCGATCGGTTGGGCCTCGGTTTCAAAGTCTTTCCACGTGGTGCCCCCATACGAGTGGAACTGCATGTGTGCAAAGTTGATCACTTGGTCCCTGATTTTCCCATCCCTCGGCAAGACCCCTTCAAGAAGTTTTATGGAATCAAGAGTAGTTTGGTAGTTTCCTGGATGTCCTAAGTTATTGGCGTGGAGGTGAATCGAAGTCGGTAGGTTTAAAGCCTCATTCGCCTCGGCAAGCCCGCTGATGATCTCAGATGGCATTACGTCGAAATACGGAACTGGATCGGAGATGTTGACACAATTCATGCCCCATCCCCAAGCTTCTGAACCGCCTGGATTGACGAGCTTCACGCAATATCCCTTCGTCGCGTGGAGCATCCACGCAACAAAGGCGTTGAGTTTGTCCTTCTCGCCTCGTTTGATGTACTCCATCACGAGCCAGTTGTTGCCGAGCAGCGTGTAGGCCGACTGATCAATCAGCGGTGTGTCTGCCATTTCCTCGTGCGTATGCCGAGCTAATAGCGGCGGCATTGCCGCTTCGTTCGCCTGGGTGTAGCCCATACGCGAATATACGTAGCCGGTCTCAAACACAGACGGAACTGAAAACCCACCGCCCGACCGCGTCATTTTGCCGCGCTTAGACGTGTTAAACAGCTTATCCTCGGGCCTCATGTTGCGGCCAACGTTTACTTTGGGCCCTGCGATATGGGCATGTATGTCAATTCCACCTGCCATTACTACTTTGCCGCTCGCATCGATGACTTTGGCGGTGGGGGACACCGCGTCTACTATCTTATCGTCGCGAATGGCAATGTCCATAACATCACCGTTTACGCCATTTTTAGGATCGTAGACGTATCCGTTTTTGACTAATATTTCACTCACGTTCTCTCACTCTCCTTGCTCACGTTGCCCGCTGTAGTATATCGTCAAACGCGCTCGGTGCCAGGGCTTCTGCCGGCTCCTTGACCGCCGTGACTTCTGGGACTTCGAGCCCCTGAAGTTCCATAACGCGCCTGTGGATGCGCTCAATAATCTCTTGGTCAGTGAGAACCCCTTCAGGCGGTTCAACAACCTTTCTCATTCGTATGGGAACGTTGTCCATGCGATATGCGCTGCCTGCGTCCTCAATGCCCACGATCGCGCTTGGAATATGCACTGATGCTATCTCAGTAGTTGGAGTCACGTGTGGGTCGATGGCTATCATCGGTATGGAGGCAAGCGTCCGCACCATGTCAATTGGGAAATGCGCTCCCGGATCCGCGGCAATGATCAGTGCCGCATCGGCTTCTTTACGTGCTAAGATGTCGGTTGCGGAGCTTTCGCCTGGATTGTACCGCGGGAACCCTCGGGCGAAGTCGACCGCGTACGGAAACCCACACTCCCACAACGAAACTTGATCGGCTCCCGCAACGTTGTAATGTCCTCGCATGGCCATAATGAGGAACTTTGTGTACGTGTTCAAGTCTGCCGTAAGGCTTATGGCGATGTCGATGTTCCGGTGCTTTCCTCGGGTCATGGTGAGACCCATACCGAAGAAGAGGATTCCAAATCGGCCGTCTTTGAGCATTTGTGCGACCTTTTCAATCTCAGCTCTTGGTATCCCTGCGACAGATTCCGGAAGCGGCCCTCCTCTGAAAGCCACGCGCAGCGCATTCATGAGCTCGTAGTCTCTTCCCTGCTCGGGCTGCAAGAAGATGTCAGCCTTTTGAGCGGTTTCGGTCCTTCGGACGTCGATCACGATTTCAGTTCTATCGGATTTGCCGCGCTCCGTGAAAAAGCCGCGCTTGTACAACGAGTAGCGGCTCATATGGCGCGGATGGGCATTCACAGGGTTACATCCCCAATAAAGCACAATGTCGGCGCGATTGATGATCTCTCCGAGCGTGCAGCTTGAAATGCCGACCGTGTGTATCGCCAAAACCGACGGCCCGTGACAACACACTGATGTGTTATCCATCGTGCCGCCTACGCCTTCGGCAAGCGCCATGCCAGCCTCCTGCGCCTCGCAATGAGTCGAGCTCCACCCATAGAGAAGCGGGTGTTTGGCGTTAACGAGAATCTCTGCTGCCTTGTTTATCGCCTCGTCCATCGTGCTCTCGACGAGCTCGCCGCCTCTGCGGATGCGCGGATGCAAGTGCCGGTCAGGCGCTTGAGCCGTCATAAACTTGTTGTCGCCGATGATGCACGCATTTCGTGTCGCGCAGATCTTTTCAGCATCGTCGACATCTACTTCGATGTCATCACACAACGTTCCACAAAATGGACACACGACGTCTGTTGCGGTTCTCATACCTCTACTCCTCCTTGTGTCGTCATCTTGATGAGCTCGATAGCGCCTAATACCTTCTTTCCGGGCGCAGGGGTTATGGTAACCATTATGCCTTTGAATGAAGGCATCCCCGTCGTGGTTGTGTCAGGGTTGACCACTTGATTTGCCCACGGCCCCATCGGAATGAATACAATTCCTGGATGCGGCCCGTAAGGCGATTTAATTGCTCGTACCACCACTTCACCGTACTCAGACTTGACCAAGACGCTCGAGCCAGGCCAAACGTTGAGCGTTTTGAAGTCGCTGGGATCGATATGCACGAACCCAGCGGCATCAATGTACTCCTGCTTGTCCTTCCATCCCTCGATGGCAACGCCCTGTTCAATGGTCCGTCCGGTGATGAGGTTAGCCGTCAAAACGGGGTCAGAACTCGTCATCCGCCGCGACACCTTCCTGCCCTGCTGCAACTGCCTGCTTCAACGGATTTGGTCCAAGTTTCTTAATGGTGTTGACCATGTCCTGGACCACCTCTGCCCAAATGGCACCTTCTGAAGCGGATATCATAGTCATGCGCAGGCGCTCACGGTCGTAACCGTACTCTTCGATGAGCTTTCTTAAGAGCGCAACACGACGTCGCGACTTGAAGTTGCCAGCAAGATAGTGACAGTCACCTATGTGGCAACCAGACACAAGCACGCCATCCGCTCCGACGCTCAAGGCCTTCAGCACGAACGCTGGATCGAGTCTGCCCGTGCACATGATGCGTATAACTCGTACGTTCGGCGGGTACTGCATTCTGGAGGTACCGGCGAGGTCAGCCCCCGCATAGGTGCACCAGTTACAGAGTATACCTAAGATGTTTGGTTCAAATTCCTCTGCCATTGCTCTCACCACCCCTGAGCAAACGCTTCTATTTCGCTCATGATCTGCTCATTCGTGAAGTGCTGCATCTTTATGGCGCCACTTGGACACCCGGAACCACACGTGCCGCAGCCCTTGCACTTTGCCTCATTGACGCTCGCAACAAGCTTGCCGTCAACTTCGTTCAGCTCAGTCGCGCCGTACGGGCACAGACCGATGCACGTAGCACAGCCCCCACAGTGTTCCTGGTCTACGATGGCGAAGATCGGTTCGAGGGTGACTGATCCCCTGTGTATCGGGATTGATGCTGCTGCCGCTGCTGCCGCTGCGTGACTCACGACATCCGGAATATCTCTCGGTCCTTGGCACATCCCTGCTAAGAATACCCCGTCAGTGGTCGTCGACATGGGGTTAAGCTTCGGGTGCGCCTCTAGCAAGAACCCATCTGGGCTGTTTGAAAGCGTCAGAAGCGTCTTTATCTTCTGTGTGCTCTCAGCGGGCACGACGGCATTTGCCAACACGACCATGTCAAGCTCCATTTCGAGGAGTTGTCCAAGGAGCGTATCCTCAGCCGTTACGGTAAGGTTCTTTGTGACCGGATCTTCGGTGATCCTCGAGACGCGACCTCGGATGAACTTGCCGCCTTCGTTCTGAATGCGGTAGTAGAACTCCTCGTACGCCTTGCCAAAGGATCGTATGTCCATGTAGAACAGGTAAGGCACACATCCTGGCATCTTCTCCATCAACTGGTGAGCGTGCTTCAAGCTGTACATGCAGCATACACGCGAGCAGTACGGCTTAGCACCATCCTCTTCATCCTGATCACGCGAGCCTGCGCAGAGCACGAAGCCAACGCTCTTAGGCTTCTGACCGTCAGAAGGTCTGATGACGTTGCCACCTGTCGGCCCGGATGCGCTGATCAACCGTTCCATCTCGAGCCCAGTCACAACGTTGTCGAAGACCTTATAGCCCCATTCCTCCTTGCGCTCAACGTCGTACATATCGAATCCGGTGGCGACGATAATCGTGCCCACCTTGACCGTTACGAGCTCGTCGGGCTTGTCAAAGTCTATTGCCTCCAGGTCGCCGCACGCTTCCTGGGTTTTGCAGAGGTCACACTTGATACAGCTATCCATATCAATGGTGAACTTGAGCGGCACTGCCTGTGGGAAGGGCACATAGGCCGCCTTTCGAGGCTGCAAGCCAAGGTCAAACTCGTTTGGCCGTGAAACAGGACAAACCTCCTGGCATTTGCCACAGCCGTTGCACTTGTCTTCGTACACATATCGCGACTTCTGGCGAATGGTAACGTCGAAATTTCCTATGTAACCGCTTACGTCTTCGACCTCCGAGTAGGTCATCAGCTCAATATTCGGATTGCGCTCAACGTCGACCATCTTGGGTGTCAGGATACACTGCGAGCAGTCGAGTGTGGGGAACGTCTTGTCGAGACGGGACATCATGCCGCCGATGGACGGCTCCTTCTCCACTAAATACGTCTTTATTCCCGCATCGGCAAGCTCCAGCGAGGCTTGGATGCCGGCGATACCTGCGCCGATAACGAGCGCAGCTTTTTCAACCGGCACAGTCTTTGCAGTGAGAGGCTCCAGCATTGATGCCCGCGCGACCTCCATTCTGACTACATCCTTCGCCTTTTGCATTGCCTTCTCCGGCTCTTCCATGTGAACCCACGTGTTCTGCTCTCGGATGTTCGCCATCGAAAACAGGAACTGGTTCACCCCGCCCTCTTCGGTCGCTTTCCTAAACGTAGGTTCGTGGAGCCTTGGTGAACAAGCCGCTACTACCGTCCCGTTGAGGTTGTGTTCCTTGATCGCGTCTCTGATCATGGTTTGGCCGGGCGTTGAACACACGTACGTATAATCCTCGGCGTATGCGACGTTCGGCAGGGTCTTCGCGTACTCGGCCAACGCCTTAACGTCTATGACGCCCGCGATGTTAGTACCGCAGTGACATACGAATACGCCGATTCTCTTCTCTTCGTCCATTTGTGTTTACCTCCTTCCTCACAGTATTTTTGCGAGCAGTGGCTCAACACTTATCTCGTGGGCATCGAGGCCCAACTCTTCAGGGTTCATGCCCTGTGCTATGCCAAGAAGCTGGTTGTAGTGGAGAACCGGCAGGTCGTACACGTCCCCAAACTTCTCCTTGATTTCAACCTGTCCACGATCTAACTGGAGGTGGCAAAACGGGCAGACATTTACTACGACGTCTGCGTTTGCTTGCACCATGTTGTAGAGCTTTTCGTTACACATATCGAGCGCGAGATCGACCTTGTACGATCGAACGCCGCCTCCCGCTCCACAACACATCATCTTTTCCTTGTAATCGACCGATGTGGCCCCTAGTGCCTCAACCAACTCGTCGAAGAATCGCGGTCTTTCTGAAGAGCCGAACGTCCTGTCGAACTTTGGCTTAAGCAAGTGACACCCATAGTGGATGGCCACGTTCAGTCCCGTTAGTGGCTGTTCAACCGATTCCTTCACCTTCTCCGTTCCGACATCGTTGTATAGTATGTCGATTAGGTGTCGAACCTCAATTGATCCTTGAAACTCAGTGTCGATGTTTGCAAGGATTGAATTGATTTTTTCCTTCAACTCCGGATTGGCTTTGAGCCGGTGATTCGCCTCGAACAGTGACTTGTAGCAGCCGTTGCATATAAGGGCTATATCTTTGCCTTCCTTTTCAGATAGGCAAATATTTCGTGCTCCGAGCGCAATCCACGCATCCACATCCATTGATCCGAATGCACCGGGTGCGGGGCAGCACGACGCTCCTTTGAAATCTTGTAGATCGATATCGAACTTTCTTGAAGTCTTCACTGCAGACGCTTCAATGCCTGGATATCTGTTAGGAGCGATACAGCCTAGGAAGAAATTATACTCCTTCATTGACTTTCCGCCTCCATCTCCTCTTTGATTTTAAGCAGTCCCGTAACCTCGAGTATCTTGTTAATGTCTTTGATGTACTCCGGGTATGTGTGTGTCGTCGGGGGGTTCTCGGGCAGTCCAAGCAAAACGCGCTTTTTCATGTTGCCCTCACTGTTCGGCACTCCGTGACCTGTCTTGGCGATCGAGCCCATGATCTTTATCATGCTCATAGGCACTTTGTGCTCCTGAGTCGCAATATTCCGCAGTGCAATTATTGCATCAGTTGCGATGATCCTGCGCGGGCACCTATCAGAGCACGTATAACACGTTGTGCAGAGCCACAGGTCTGGATCGTCGAGCACCTCCCTCATGCCTAGATTAGCCTTTCTCATCACCGTTCTAACTCTCAGCCCGCTTCTTTGAGTCATTGGGCAGCCTGCAGTACACGTTCCGCACTGGTAACACATTTGCGCGTTCTTGCCACCGCGGGCTTCGACCTCTTTGATGAGATCGGGGTCAAATTGAGTTTTACCAAGCTGATAGTGCTTTGGGTCTCTCATTCCTTCGCTTGTCATCTTTATGTCCCCAGCTTTTCGATCGTCGGAGTCTTAAGCTCCATCATCTTGCCAGCCGTCTTCTTGTAAAGCTCCGTTTCCGTGCCTTCGATGTGTATCACGTCACGCTTCACCTCAATCGTGTTAGCGACTGGACAAACGTTCACACAGGCACCGCAGAGCGTACAGAAGTCGTCGTTCACTTCAAGCTTCGCTGCGATTTCTCCAGGCTCGTGTTGAGGCGGCAAATACAATGCGTTGCACGGACAGATTTCCACGCACGCAGAACACCCTGCTGGGCAGTTTTCCGTCTTTATGTTAATAGAGCCTTCAAAGATCTTCTTGATGTCAATGGTGTTCTCGATGGGGCACGTCTTTGCGCACCACGTGCAGAACATGCACTCGTCTTTGTTGATCGTGACCTCGCCCTGGAGCTTGGCCTCACTGATCGTCCGATCGATCTTTATTGAGTCCGTCGGACAGATCTCTTCACAGATCTTACATCCATCGCACTTAGTAGAGTCAAACTTCACTTCTCCAAGCGCTTCGATGTTGATGGGAGTCGCCTCTTTGTGCTCCACCGTCAGCGCATCACAGATCTCACCGCAAAGGCCGCAATAGGTGCACTTGTTCTCGCTTCCCGGATCCTCGTCGAGTTGCATCTCGGCGGTGTACGTGACCGCTTGCTGTCGCTCAGTGACCTCGGGCACGTTTCGCTCTATCGCCTTGTCGCGTGGACACATCTCTTCGCATACCTTGCATCTCACGCACGTGTCTAGGTTTATCTCAGCTACCTTTAGGTAGTGTGGGAACCCTTCCTGATCAATGAGATCGGTCTTCGGCTCACCGTTCTCGGTGAGTTTTAGCGCAGTAAATGGACACAATTCCACGCATACGCCGCAGTATGAGCACTTGTTCTGGTCGAAGACCATCTCGGGGACTTCCATCTCCTTAAATCCGACAGCACCTAGAGGACCCTTCACTATCGCCTCTTCTGGGCATATTTCTGCACAAATGCCGCAGCCTGTACAGCGCTCCATGTCAAGAGCGAGGTTGAGGGTCTGTACCAGCGTCTTCTGTTCTATGATCGATTTTCGTCCTTCCTCTCTTTTAGAGTATATCGGAAACAAAGCCAAAGCTCATTCCCTCCTTTATTGTGTTAGCTGGATGCAATCTCTTGGACATGCCTGAAGGCAAACGCCGCACGCTTCGCAGACATCCTCGTCTACGGCTAGGGATTTGCCGCCCTGCACCTTATACGTCTTCTTGGTCGTCGCGGGGTTATCAACGACGAGTTCAAGCGCGTTGACTGGACACGCCACGACGCAATTGTTGCAGCCAGTGCAGCTCTTATCTATGTGTAACGCAAATGTCACTTATTTCACCAGCCTCATGTTAACCAAAAAGTCAACTAATTCGCACGTAGGTTCAAAATGTGTATTATAAAAGGCTTATTATTTAGTCCGATTATCGAAGCCATTTTGTCGCTTTCAAACCTACCCATCACTTAGTTTAGCGCACCGACAAACAGCGTTCGCCGTTCCTCTTACACTAGCATTCATATATTATTTAGTCTGATTATATATTATTTACTTTAATAAATCAAATTCACTCTTACGTGTATAATGATCAAAACAAGCGAGTTCGCACGATTTTCTAGGCATAATCTGCGCGTATTATTTTTATATAGTGCACAAATAAATATATGTTAGTTCGAGATGATAAAGCTGCTGCAATGTCCCCAACCCAGCAAATCTGTTCACGTTCGTCAGATGATTCGAGCTTCGAGCCGGCGCGCCAAACGAAGAATTGGTACGATTTCAACCCATCCAGAGCGTTTAAGGAGTCAAAAGAATCGCACGTCGCTCAAATAGAGATATAGCAGCCTTATATATTACAGCCTTATATATTAGTAATTTCATATAATTCATTTGTAAGAATTGACAGCAGTTTTGGCACCTGTATATCAAACATTTTTTGAATTGAACTACTTTAGAACACCAATTCGAAATATTTTATATAGAGGAAGCCGAAATACAAATGGGTCAAGAGTGTGAGACAATTTTGCGTATCTCCAGAGGTCATAGTATATATGACCTGATTATTGACTCTCACTGCTTTTCCAGGAATTCAGACACGAGGTGACTCATAAATGGGAGATAAGGTAAAGGTCCAAGAGGACTGGCTAGCTGTATGTTCTGGTTGCGAGATAGCCGTTCTAGATTTGCACGAAGCGATTCTAGACGTATTGCAAGCAATAGAGTTCGTTCGCATTCCAGTGTTAATGGACATTAAGGACTTTGATCAACATACTACGGTCGGCATTCTGACCGGCGGCATTCGCAACGAAGACAATGAACACGTCGCTAAGAAAGTCCGCGAGACCTCAGACGTTGTAGTTGCGCTCGGCAGTTGCGCGGCGTTCGGTGGCATACCAGGGTTGAACAACATCAACGCGATGTCAGACATCAAACAAGCAGTCAAGACATCGACGTCCACAGCCCCTGATCAAGAAATCCCGACATCAAGTGAACTGCCAAAGCTCTTTGAGACGCTTAGACCGGTCTCGGACGTTATCAAAGTTGATTATTTCATCCCCGGATGTCCGCCAGATGCATTCCTCATCGCGGAGGTTCTTACCGCACTTTTACAGGGCCAAGAACCTCAATTAAGCCTTAAAAACGTTTGTGAGGACTGTCCCCGAGAGAGGAAGGAGAAGAGGATAAGCGATATCAAGCGGCCAATTGAAGCAAACGGGGAACCTAACGAATGTCTGCTTAACCAAGGATTCATGTGCATGGGGCCCGCAACGCGTAGCGGGTGCGGCGCGCAATGTCCACAAGTCAATGCACCGTGCACAGGCTGCTACGGAGCAACAGCGTCTTCATATGAACAGGGCGCGGCGATGCTAAACGTAGTCGCATCAGCTTACGGCTTAGATGATGATGGCACAGTCGACTTAAACGAGATGACTAAGGACGTCTATGATCCAATAGGCACCTTCTATCGTTATACGCTGCCTGTTTCACTTATTAAGGCGAAGATCACCGAAAAGAGGTAATGAATATGGGAAAGAAAATCACTTTAGAGCCCGTATCGAGAGTGGAAGGTCACGCAAAAGTTACAGTAAACCTTAACGACGCAGGACAGGTTGACGATGCACACTTGCACATTGTTGAGATGCGTGGCTTTGAAAAACTCCTGCAAGGGAGACCTATAGAAGATGCTCAGAGAATCGTAACGGCTATTTGTGGCATCTGTCCGGTCAGCCACCACCTTGCCTCTGCAAAGGCGGCTGACAATACCTTCGGCGTTGAGATTCCACGTCCCGCTGCGCTGCTCCGCGAGCTTATGCATATGGGACAGATGATACACAGCCACACGCTGCACTTCTTCTACCTTGCAGCGCCGGACCTCATATTCACGCCCGATGGCGATCCAAAGAAGCGGAACGTCTTTGGAGTGATTGAGGCAAATCCTGAGCTTGCAACACAAGTTGTCCTCAACAGAAAACGAGGCCAGGAGATGATACGGGCTATTGGTGGAAGAGCCGCGCCTGTCACCGCAAAGCCTGGCGGACTCACCAAGGGGATTACCGAAGACCAGCGTCAGAAGATGCTCAAGGACGCTCAGGACTCGATTGAATTCACAAAACTTGGCTTAGAGGTGGCTGCTCCGCTATTTGAGCAGTATATGGATGTCATAAAAATCCTTGGGGTCGTCAACACCCCCATGATGGGCTTAGTCAAGGACGGAAACCTCGAGATGTACGACGGAACGCTTCGCATGATGGATACAGACGGCTCTATAATTAAGGAGTTTGATCCCACCAAATACGCGGACTACATTCAGGAGAATTACCAAGATTGGTCGTACCTAAAATTCCCGTATTGGAAGGAGAAGGGCTGGCCTGATGGTATCTATCGCGTTGCGCCGCTGGCCCGCATAAACGTGTGCGACAAGATCTCAACACCGCTGGCCAACGATATGCTCACGGACTTTAGAGCCGCTTTTGGAAGGATGCCACAGCAGACGTTACTCTATCACTACGCAAGGCTGATTGAGTTGATGTACGCCAGCGAACGTGCTGTTGAGCTCCTTAACGATCCAGACATAACCAGCACAGACGTTTGGGCAAAGCCCGAACCGCGAGCGGCTACAGGCGTTGGCGTTCTCGAAGCGCCGAGAGGGACGCTCATCCACGAGTACAGCACAAACGATGAGGGCTTCATAACGAAGGCCAACCTGATCGTTTCAACCGGTCACAACCAAGGAGCGATGGATTTGGGGGTTCGCGAGGCCGCGAAACTCCTGATAAAGGACGGCGAACCACAGGAAGGATTACTCAATCGGCTTGAAATGGTCATCCGAGCTTACGACCCGTGCTTCTCGTGTGCAACCCACACGATTGACGGACGCTGGCCAGTCAAACTTGAACTTGTGGGACCCGACGGAAGAACCAGAACGTACACCAACTACTAGAAAAATTAGAACTGATAAGGCAAAAATGCCTTATCTCCCACTTCTTTTTTGATTTTTTTAATATCTCTTGGATTTTCGCTTTCTAATCTTACATACCCAACGCTATCTACAAGCGACGGCGCCGATACCCATGATGGTATCCTGAGCAAAATCCCACACAACGACCTTCTCAGCGTTGTTCGTGATCTCAAGTTTTCTCGTTTCTGTGATTTCACCTATTTTCGCGGCGGCCATGCCGGCCTCTTCGAAGATGCTTACGACCTCTTGCACGTTCTGTGGTTGAACGGTTAACACGAATCCCATTCCTGGATACATCCGCAGCCATAGATGCATGTCCATGCCATCGGGGATCGGAATCCGGTCCAATTCTACGACAGCGCCCGCTTCAGAAACTTCGAGCAACATACCGAGTGTGCCGAGCAAACCTGGATTGCTGATGTCTTTTCCCGCCGTCACTAAGTGTTGTTGCGCGAGGCGAGGCATGGTCTGCAGCTGTCTGCGGAGCAGCTCGGGATGCTTCATCGTCGTCGTGTCCCAACAGAGACTGCACGATGGGTGGACCCTCCCGTCTAAGTCGACGGCAGCGAGGACGTCCTGTCCCTCTTGGGCCGTGCAGCTGTAAATGACCGAGTCAGTCTTTGCGGTGCCAATGATGGCCACGTCGAGCGCGTTATAAGTAGTGTCGGGGTGCACGTGCCCTCCAACGACCGGCACGCCGAATTTCTTTGTGGCTTCGCTCATGCCCGCCAAGACTCGGTTGCAGACTTCAGTCGAACTCGCCGAAAATACGTCGACCAGCGCCAGAGGGGTACCCCCCATAGCTAAAATGTCGTGAATATTTACGAGGACTGCACAGTACCCCGCCCACTCAGGGTCCGCATCCATGAGCTTGGACCAGATGCCATCGGCAGCGATCAAAAGCGACTCGTCACCCCGCTCGATTACAGCGGCGTCCTCTCCAAAATTGCCTGTGCTGAGATCCGCGTCGAACCATTTCACGAGCGGACCTATCGCGCGCTTCCGTGCGACGCCTTCAAAATCACGAACCGACTGCGCTAATTCGTCCAGTTTCATGTCGTTCACAAAACATTAATAGGCATAGGGGGTTCTTATATCCTTATACTGCTCCTATCTCTTGATTTCTGCGCTCGATTACTATGGACCTCGTCGAGAAGTACCGTCCGAGAACTCTTTTAGAAGTGAGAGGCAACCGCAAAGCTGTCGAAGAGCTCCGCCAATGGGCATTGCACTGGCCATCTGACAAATTGGCAGCATTGCTGTACGGTAAGCCCGGCACAGGCAAAACGTCAGCTGCAGCTGCGTTGGCAGCTGACATGGGGTGGCAGTTACTCGAGCTCAATGCCAGCGACAAGCGGACTCAAGGCATCATCAACGAAACGGCCGGAGAAGCGTCAAAAAGCGCATCTCTTCTAAACACCCAGAAACTGATACTGCTTGATGAGATTGATAACCTACACGGTACGTCTGATCGCGGCGGGGCAAAAGCGGTTACTGAGCTCGTCAAAAAAACACGCGCACCTGTGATCCTGACCGCTAACGACCTGTACAGCGTTTCGCCAACGCTGCGCGGATACTGCAAACAAATAGCCTTTTTCGCTATCAGGGAGCAGAGCGCACAAAAAGCGCTCTTGGATATTTGGCACAACGAGAGAAGGGAAACCCTCCGCGCTCAAGAAGCGGTTGCTGACGTAATAACCCATCTTGAACAGCCGGAGCGCGCTTCTGAAGATACCGTCGAACTAAAGGCAATTAGCGGTGATCTCGACATTCTGTCACAGCTCGACTTTGACCTCGAAGTCCTCCGTAAGATTCACAAAGCGCAGGAAGCGGCTGCTGGCGTAATGGCCCGTCTTGAACAGCCGGAGCGAAATGCAGGCGGCGCAGCCGAACTAAAGGCAGTAACCGCAGATTTACAAGTGCTAACAGATTTGTCCGGTCAGCTTAGAAATCTGCAAGAGACACTCTCAGATGTCGGTCGCTCATTGGAGGCCGTCGATGTTCCCCTGATCGCGCAGATCGCGAAAAATGCAAACGGAGATCTGCGGTCAGCAATCACTGACTTTCAAGCGTACATCGGCGGAGCCCATGTGGGAACTGCGGCCCGCGATCGTGCTCAATCAGCTTTTGACTTGATGAGAAGCATCTTTAACGACAGAGACCCGACACGGCCCCTCACTATTTCGTACGCAGTGGACCAAACGCCAGAGGACCTTGTCCATTGGATCGACGAAAATCTCCCGCGCGCTTTGGAAGGAGAGGGGCTCGCGCACGCATATCAGGTATTGGGTAGGGCTGATATCTACCTCGGACGAACGAGGAAACGACAACACTACGGCCTGTGGAGATATGCCGCTGAGCTCATGACGTCAGGAGTGAACGTAGCGGCTCATCACAACCACGGGCGACGTAATGCGGCCGCCAAGTATTCACCACCGACCCATTGGATGCGACTTGGGCAGACGCGGTCGAGACGTGCTTTACGGGATGGTGTTGCGTCCAAAATAGCCTCCGCAAATCACGTCTCTGCCGCAAAAGCGCGGGAAGAAATTGTACCGTTATATAAAGAGTTTGCACTAATAGACGCCGCAGGCATAACTGCAGCACTAAATCTGAGTGCCGAGGAGCTCGCGTTCTTAATGAGTGCTAAAAAGGACGCTGTAGCGGTGAAAAAAGCGTTGGAAGAAGCAGAACGATTGATCGGCGAACAGATGCCCAAACATGAGCCGATCCCAGAGCACGGCGCGCCGGTCGATTTCGACACACAACATTCGAGACCTGAAGATTACGGCAATTCAGCTTCAGAGTTGCGAATCTCGCACGGCAGCAAACAGCCAGCAGCAGACCTCGCCGACAAACGCAAAACCGAGGCCGATCGCGGACAAAAATACCTAGACGAGTACTAAGCCCGATCGACGAAAGCGCTCCCCCCCATTTGCTCGTTGAATCGCTTAAAGATCTGCATCATCACGCTGTTTTGTAGGAGGATTTCCTGCATATACTTGTGCGCGCGTTTCTTCGCGTACTTGTCTTCAACGAACTCGATGCCCGCGTAATCAACCCGCGTGAGGATGAGTCCTGAAGCAGGCGCTGATCGAATCCCTTCAGTATGCCCATTTGGATCGAGCATGTTGCCAAACCACGCTACGCTTCGTTGTCCATTCCCTACAAGGGTCAGGGCAGTAACGAGTTTCCTCATCATGTTCCATACGAAACTGTCAGCCGCAACCTCAATGACAATGAAGTCATCCGACACTCGAATACGTGATGAGAAGACCTTTCGAACAGTAGATCGACCTTTCTCGAGGCTGAAATTGCGAAAATCATGAACGCCTAGCAAAAGATCAGATGCTAGTCGCATAGCGTGAACGTCAAACTGCGCATCACACAAGACATACTGATACTCACGCAGAACGGCGTCGCGGCGGGCATCGAACTGCATAGGTACGTCGGCTCGTGCCCACGTCCAGATATCCTTTGGCAACTGACTATTGATCCGCCGAGGGATTGCTGACGAACCTACCTCCGTTTCAAACGAAATGACGGCGTCGACAGCGTGTACTCCCTTGTCCGTTCTCCCAGAAGCCGTAAAATGAGCCCCAGCTATTTCTTCAATCAATCGCGCACGTCTCAAGGCTTCGACAACTGCCGCCTGCACGGTTCGCCGGCCCGGTTGTGCCTGAAAACCTGCGTAATGGGTTCCTACGTACGCAAGCCGCAGGGCAACTCTTGATTTTTCCATGGATAGCGTCAACTCAATAGAGCAATCACGTGATTTAAAGCTTTCAATGATTGCGCGGCACACTTCGACCTGATTGCTCCTAGCTTGCTGACCTTATGCTTAAGTGCCGTTCAGATGCGTTAAACAGCCCCATAGCCCCTCCGTATGGTCAACACTGAAGACAGTAACATATTTACCCCATACTCGTGATTAGCATAAAAGACGGGTGACTTTGGAACTCATGCAGAGCAGCTTCCTGGACCTACAAAAGAAATGATGAAGGCGATTCTCGGGTTTGAAAACGGCGTTGCGGTAGTCGGCAAACATTTTGGAGCGAAGCGCACCGTGACAGGCGAGCTTGTGTTCGCCACTCCGTACACCGGTTACGTAGAGGCGTTAACCGATCCCTCCTATAACGGCCAAATCTTGCTTTTTACGTACCCACTGGTAGGTAACTACGGCATAAACTACGATGACTGCCAATCAGAGAGCATACAAGCTGAAGGATTTGTCATCAGAGAACTCTGTGAGCACCCCACAAATGACCGAACGCTCGACGGGTTCCTCAAGGCTCACGACGTTCCCGGCATTTCGGATGTCGACACGCGTATGATCACTATAATGATCCGTGACGAAGGCGCAATGCGGGCAAGTCTGTTACCTTCCACTCGAGGCGGAGACGCCGATGTGAAAAGGGCCATTGACCTTGCTCGCCGCGCACCAGATATCGCTGATCTTGACCTCCTCTCAGAGGTTACCTGCCCAGATGCGTACCGCATTCCTGGCAAAGGGAAGCGTTTCGTGCTTATGGACTTTGGCGTGAAGCGGAACACGCTTAAAAACCTCCAGCGTCGCGACGTTGACCTAATCGTCGTGCCTGCCAATACTTCTGGGAAACAAATCATGGACTACGAACCTGATGCGATACTGCTTTCCAACGGTCCCGGAGATCCTACGCAGGCAAAAAAAGGGATCAGTGTGGTGCGTGAGCTCGCAGGAACCCTGCCCATCTTCGGCATATGTCTCGGACATCAGATTATCGCGCTCGCCCTAGACGGAGAGACTTACAAACTCAAGTTTGGACATCGAGGTGCAAATCAGCCCGTTTTGGATCTTCGAACCCAGCGGGTATACATTACCGCACAAAATCACGGTTACGCCGTGCGGAACGACGAACGGGACAAGATGACGGTCACACAAGTAAACGCCAACGACAACACCGTCGAAGGCATTGCAAATGAATACCTGCATATTATGAGCGTGCAATATCATCCTGAAGCGTCTCCCGGCCCACATGACCTCGAAAAATCGTTTTTCGACCACATTACAGAAGTCGCGGGTCGCCCCCTTTAAAGGGGCGAATCCCCTGAAGAACGCTGATGAATCATGCCTAAAAGAGCAGACATAGAGAAGGTACTACTCATCGGCTCCGGTCCGATCGTGATCGGTCAAGCAGCCGAGTTCGATTTCAGCGGAAGCCAAGCGTGTACCTCGCTGCGAGAAGAGGGTGTGAGGGTGGCATTGGTAAACTCAAATCCTGCGACCATTATGACCGATCCGAACATGGCGGACGCGGTGTACATCGAACCTCTCAAGCCCGACATTGTAGCTGCGATCGTACGAAAGGAACAGCCCGATGGAATCATCGCGGGTCTTGGTGGCCAAACGGGCCTCAATATTACCGCCGAACTGGCGGAGATGGGCGTTTTAGCAGAAAACGACGTTGAACCTCTTGGAACGCCACTGGAAACTATCTACATGGCCGAGGATAGGGAGCGGTTCAGGACAACGATGGAAGACATCGGAGAAGGGGTCCCGCGAAGCCACGCGGTCTACGACTCGAACGACTACCAATGGTTAGCCAGCGAACTCGGGTTGCCCCTAATCGTCCGATCGGCGTACACTCTTGGCGGTGGTGGAAGCGGCATCGCCAGGACTGAGGCACAGCTCAAAGCCATCATCGAGGGCGGGATCAAAAAGTCACGGATTGGCCAAGTCTTGGTAGAAGAAAGCGTCCTCGGATGGAAGGAGTTCGAATACGAGGTTATGCGCGATTCAGGAGATACCTGTATCACCATCTGCAACATGGAAAACGTCGATCCCATGGGCGTCCACACGGGCGAGTCGATCGTCGTGACGCCCTCGCAAACTCTTTCTGACGTGGAACACCAGATGCTGCGGAGCGCATCAATACGGATTATCAGGGCACTCAAGATTGAGGGCGGGTGCAACATACAATTCGCCCTAAAGGACGGTGAGTATCGCGTCATAGAAGTTAACCCGCGGGTGTCACGCTCATCGGCACTTGCTTCGAAAGCGACGGGGTACCCTATAGCGCGTGTATCAGCAAAGATCGCTATCGGGATGCGATTAAGCGAGATCCCCAACCGAGTTACCAACGAAACGCCAGCCTCGTTTGAGCCGACCATCGATTATACGGTCATCAAGATACCGCGGTGGCCTTTTGACAAGTTCACGCGCGCGGATAATACCTTAGGAACCTCGATGAAAAGCACGGGCGAAGTCATGGCGATTGGTCGAACGCTTGAGGAGTCACTTCAGAAAGCCATCCGATCGCTCGATTTGGACATAGCGGTTTCCTTCGCCGAAGATCCCATCGACTCGATATCGATCCCGACCGATAAGCGACTATTTCAGATCTATAGCGCCCTCAAGCAAGGTCACGCTATCGAGGAAATAGCACAGCGTGCGATGATAGATCCATTTTTTATAAGGAAGATCTGGAATATCGTCAATTTTGAGGCGTACATCGAATCGAAGTACCGAAACGGGGACGCTAAAAGGATCAGCGCTGCAGATCTGCGACAAGCAAAGCGTCTCGGATTCACTGACCAGCAAATTGCCGACCTAGCAGGTCTTGTCCGCGAACATGTCACGGATCTCAGACATCGGAGAACACACAACATAACGGCAACATATAAGATGGTCGACACGTGTGCGGCCGAGTTTAAAGCCCAGACACCATACTACTACTCAACCTACGAGCAGCAGAACGAGATTGTGCCCTCAAACCGAACGAAAGTGCTTATCGTAGGGGCAGGACCCATCAGAATAGGACAAGGGATTGAATTTGACTATTGTACGGTCCACGCGGTGCTCTCGCTGCGAGAAGAGGGCATAGAAGCGCATATCATAAACAACAATCCTGAAACGGTTTCAACAGACTATGACACATCTGACAAACTCTTTTTCGAACCCCTGACGCTGGAAGACGTGATGAATATCATTGAAAAAGAGGAGCCTCAAGGCGTTCTTGTGCAATTCGGAGGCCAAACTTCGGTCAACCTCGCTATCCCTCTAGAGAGAGAGATGAAACGCAGAGGGTTTTCGACAAGAATCCTGGGCACGTCCCCCGATTCTATCGACATTGCCGAAGACCGAGATCGGTTTTCGAAGCTATTGGAGCGACTTTCTATACCCCAGCCGGAAAGCGGTTCCGCGACGTCGCGCGAGGGTGCAATTCGTATCGCACGAGAGATCGGTTATCCGCTACTCGTGAGGCCTTCATACGTCCTTGGGGGCCGCGCTATGGAGATCGTTTACGATGAGTCTGAGTTAGACCGTTATATCGAGGAGGCTGTGAAGGTATCGAGACAACACCCGGTGTTAATCGATCGGTTCTTACAACACGCTGTTGAGATTGATGTCGACGCGGTTAGCGACGGAGACTTCGTTCTGGTACCCGCCATAATGGAGCATATCGAAGAGGCCGGAATTCATTCCGGTGACTCGGCGGTCGTCATCCCAGCTCAATCGATTGACGATGAGACGCAAGAAACCATTAAGGACTACGTAACGAGAATAGCCAAGGCGTTGAACGTCGTTGGACTCATCAATCTTCAAATGGCGATCAAAGACGGCACAGTCTACGTCCTTGAAGCAAATCCACGGTCGAGTCGGACGATCCCATACGTGTCAAAAGCTACCGGCTTGCCGCTGGCAAAGATCGCCGCCAAAGTGATCATGGGACACAGCTTGCGAGCGCTTTGTCCGATCGAACAAAAGATGAAGCATGTTGCCGTGAAAGAGGTGGTGCTCCCCTTTGAGAAGCTGCCCGGCGTAGATCCGATATTAGGCCCTGAAATGAAGAGCACGGGAGAGGTCATGGGTATAGATTACGACTTCGGAAGGGCATTTTACAAGGCGGCGCTTGCGAGCGACAATGAACTCCCGCTTTCGGGCACCGTGTTTATTTCGGTAAGGGACGAAGACAAACCTGAGTTGTGTGGCATCGCAAAATCGCTGCACAACGCCGGATTCAAATTATTGGCAACGATTGGCACAGCAGACTATCTGCGGGAGCACGACGTCGCAGTTGAAAGGGTGCCAAAACTCACCGACAGCCCAGAGCTTCTGGATATGATGCGCAACGGTGGGATACAACTGATAATCAACACCCCGACTTGGAAGCAGTCACGACTTGACGGAGAGGTGCTACGGCGTGCAGCTGTTGATAATAGCGTTCCATACATAACAAGCGTTCAAGGAGCTCGAGCGTCGGCCGACGCTATTCACACTATGCTTGAACATTGCGATAAGCCTCGCGCTCAGAATCTCACAATCAGGCCTATAAACAGCTATATTAGCGATATGTGGCCACAAAGCTGACAGTGAGATTATCCGCTGCTTCAATATAGCGACATATCTGCCACTTTGATGCGTTGACGGGCCAATAATTGACACTCCTTCGTTAATCCGCAGTGAAAACGCTTTTAAGCTCGCGCGTGTTACTGTGAAGCGATATTATGCAGCGAAGGTTAGACGCAATACGAACCAACAGCGCGCTCCAAAACCTCTGGACACGACGAGCAATCGCGTTTGTCATTGACTCACTGGTGCTCCTAATTGTGTTCGTTGTGTTAAACGCAGTGTTGGCACTTGTTTTGTTCCTGCCTTTGTTAGTCCTTAACGTGAACGCGTTTGGCGGATTATTTTCAGGATTTTCGGCGGTATTCGGCCTCGTTATCGTTTGGGGGTACTATGTCGCGATGGAAGGGTCAGCAGGTACGACGATCGGCAAGCGGTTTATGGACCTGAAAGTGAGGTCGCTCAGAGGCAGCATGAGCTATACAAAGGCCTTCGTGAGAAGTTTCACGAAAGCGTGGATTCCTGTGTTCGCGTTTCTGTTCGCATTAGATCTGATTATTGGCTTCGTAACCCAAGGAGATCCACGACAGCGGTTCTCGGATACGGTCGCCGACACCGCCGTAGTCCACGCGCGTGCTTGAGGTAGCCTACAAAAGGCGTAAACTGTGGAAGCGCTGCTACTTCGGCGAGGTGATTGTGGTGAGCAAAGTTGTGCTTTCATATTCAGGCGGTCTCGACACCTCCGTCTGCATTCCCATTTTGAGAGAGCGGTATAAATATGACAAGGTCATCACCGTTACGGTTGACGTCGGTCAACCGCAGAGCGATCTGAAAAAAGCAGAGACTCGCGCTGCAACGCTCAGCGACAAGCATTATACAATCGATTCGAAGGAAGAGTTCGTCGAACAGTACTTGTTTCCGTTGATTAAGGCAAACGGCAGCTACGAAGGGTATACCCTCGGACAAGCCATTGCCCGACCCCTCATCGCAAAGAAAGTGCTTGAGGTGGCCGACCGCGAGGGCGTCTCAGCTATCGCACACGGTTGCACCGGAAAAGGCAATGACCAGCTGCGATTCGAGGCCATTTTCCGCGCGTCAAAATATAAGATTCGCGCACCGATGCGCGAACTCAATCTCACGCGCTCCGAGGAAATTGAATACGCGCTGGAGCAAGGAATTGACGTGTCGACTACTTTTGAAAAACCGTACAGCGTAGACGAAAATCTCTGGTCGCGCTCCATCGAGGGAGGTCGCCTCGAGGATCCCGCCTGTGTCCCGCCGGAGGACGTCTATAAATGGACGACAGCTCCGACAAAAGCGGAAACCAAGCTCCAGTTGAACCTCGATTTTAAACGAGGCGTCCCAGTCTCAATAGATGGAAGGCATTCAAGCGGCTTAGAGCTCATTAGAGAGCTTAACGAAGTAGCAGGCAAACGCGGAATCGGACGGACGGACCTTATGGAGGATAGGATCCTCGGCCTCAAGGCCCGAGAGATCTACGAACACCCCGCAGCGACAGTCATTCTAACAGCTCACAAAGATTTAGAGGCGCTTGTGCTGACACGAAAGGAGCGGAAGTTCAAGGAGCTGGTCGATTCGGCGTGGGCTGAGCTTGCCTACGAAGGCTTGCTCGAGGAGCCACTCTGCGCGGCCCTTGACGCGTTCATCAACACGACGCAAGAGAGAGTGACGGGTTCAGTCACAATGCTATTGCACAAAGGACTTGCAACCGTCCGCGCTCGCAGTTCGCCCAATGCGCTATATTCAGAAGAGCTCGTCTCATTTAACGATAAGTCGCTTGATCAACGCGACGCCGAAGGATTCTCCAAATACCACGGTTTTCAGAGCCGTGCGTACCGGAAGTTCGTCAAATACTGAAACAGACACGCTTTGAAGGAGGGAGGGGCATCACGGACGAACCCTTCAAGCAACTAGAGGAATTTGAGCGGTTCTTCATAATGCCATAGAGCGCTATCGGAGCGTGCTGGAAGAACTAGCGGAGATGTAGCATTGGTCGTGTACTTGACGCTAGAACAAGTGCGAAGCATACACCACGCGATGATTCAGGCGATTGAAGGCGAGCATGACACGTGTCTTCACCCTGGCATTTACGAAAATCTCCTTGCGGGCTGCCTCGACCGCCCACAAACGACCATTCATAACTATACACCTTACCCGGATATATTCCTGAAAGCCGCTTCGCTACTCGAATGTATCATCAGCACGAATTCGTTCATCGATGGTTCTAAGAGGGCCGGTTTCCTAGCATGCGATCTCTTCTTGGAGCAGAATGGTTATTACATCGATCCAAAAGCACGAATAAAGAGGTTCTTATTGGCTATTGCACGAAATGAAGTTGATCTTACGACGATTGCAGATTGGCTTCAACCGAACGCCTTGCAGAGGTAAACAAGGGTCACTTCAAATCCGCGATCTATACCCAAACAGTATTAGAAAGCGTCTATACTCAATTCAAGTTCTATGGCCTGTTGCGAGCACATATTAGACGCGTTAACGATACGGTAGCCTCGGCCACAGATCGCGCTGCAACGACACCTGCTGGTTTTGCAGGGAGGTAATGGTTGCCCTAAAACCCTCGTCAGTTATGGACTCACTGAAGAGCTTCGTGTCCGACTAGTGGTTGGAGTGAGGGTAGGACTTGCCGTGGGTGTCGGCGAAGGAGTCGGTGAGGGGCTTGGTGTCGGGCTGGGTGATGGCGAAGGTGATGGGCTGGGCGATGGCGAAGGTGATGGGCTGGGCGAAGGTGATGGCGTCGGGGTTGGGGTTGGTTTTGGAATGACTCGCAGCACACCTTCTCCTCTTGACCCCGCATAATCGGCGTTGCCCTTGTATTCTGCAAGAATTTGATGCTCTCCGGTCGACAACACCGAGACGTCGCTGACCGAAAGGTTGTGCGCAGCAAAACCAAAATAGGTGGAGCTTTGCCCAAGGGGCTTGCCATCGAGGTACCAGTAGACGACTTGATTGTCAAGACCCTGTCCGTTCGATGTGTTCAAAATGCAGGAAAGAGAGGTGTTGTAACCGACCATCACCTCAACCGATCTGACCACGAGCACGGAGTTTGCGAGAGGCGAGGTGTTCTCCTTATTGGTTTGCCCACCTCCCAAACAGCCACACGAAAGCAGCATTATGAGTATGAGCGAAATTACAGCAGTAGGGACTTTTTGTCGCATGGATTACGACTCACGCTGTCGTGACGCCTTCGTCCGCCTATCTCGGGCTGAAAATCAATCAAAAAGCAATTGTTTACTATCTATATATATTGTGTTTGCTGTAGTCGCATTTCGCGCGTTTCCGCAACCAGAAACTATCTAGACTTTACAGGGCAAAAAGAAGTGGTCCATTTTCTCTACGTGCTCAATCCAGTTTCTCCACGTGTTGTCCACCAAAGAGTTTCGGCTCCTTACAGGGCATTTCGCAGACTTCAACCCCCGCGCGAACCTAGATTGTCGCTTGCGTTTAATCAAGAGATAGCAGATGCTGCGACTCGCTATTTAAGCTTGTGACATCAAAAAAAGAAAGGAAGAGATGACTGCAAAGCGCAATCATCAACGGCTCACGGCCGGCCTTTAGTACATTTCCGGACCTTCGCCTCCGAGTTCTGGCGTCTCACTGCTAGCGGCGATTATGTCGTCAATTCTCAAGATCATGTTGGCAGCTTCCGTCGCAGATTCGACCGCATTGAGTTTCACCCGGAGCGGGTCAACTACGTTAAGGGCCAGCATGTCTCGAATGTCGCCGTCGACTGATATGCCTGCGTTTCGGTCGCCCGATTCGTGAGCGCTGCGAAGCTCGACAAGTTTGTCGAGTGGATCCCCTCCTGTATTTTCAATAAGCGTTTTTGGAATGATCTCCATGGCATTCGCAAAAGCGCGAACGGATAGTTGCTCACGTCCTCCAAAAGTCGTCGCGTAGTCGCGCAGTCCCATTGCCAGTTCAGTCTCGGGAGCACCACCGCCAGCTACTACTTGGTTGTTCTCAAGGGTCAAAGAGACCACTTTTAGGGCGTCGTTGACTGCTCGGTCCATCTCATCGACAACGTGTTCGATGCTACCGCGGAGCAGTATGGAAACTGCTTTGGGATTTTTACTGTTTTCAACGAAGATCATCTCGTTGTCACCGACTTTTCGCTCTTGCACCAAACCTGCGTAGCCGAGTTGAGAGATGTCCTCCAACGTGTCGGTGATCTTACCCCCAGTCGCCTTTTCGAGACGTTTCATGTCGCTCTTCTTGACGCGCCGTCCCGCTAGGATGCCCGCTTTCGCAAGATAATGCTGGACGAGATCGTCGATCCCTTTTTGGCAAAAAACAACGTTTGCGCCGCTCGCAATTATCTTGTCGGCAATTGCTTCGAGCCTCCGCTCTTCCTCGTCCCAGAATGACTGCATTTGCCCAGGATCGTTGATCTCGATCTTCGCGTCGATCTCCGTCTTTTCAATCTCCAACCCCACGTTGAGAAGAGCTATCTTGGCGTCTTTCACCGTCGTGGGCATAAGCGGGTGGACTTTCTCCTTGTCAATTATAAGGCCGTGGACGAGTTTTGAGTCGTCGACAGATGCTCCGTAGCGACGAACCACGCTGATATCGTCCGGATCAACGGTCTTCTTTCCGTCCACGTCTTCAGCGACGAGCTGCACTGCTTCAACAACGATGTCAGCCATCTTGGTGAGCATCATCTCAGCACCCTTTCCGGTGATAGCCGTCATCGCAACATGCTTCAGCGTGGTATCATCGCCCGCAAAAGCCATTTCATTGAGTAAGTCGGCAGCCTTACGCGCTGCTAAGGTGAATCCCGCAGCAATTACGGTAGGATGCACGTCTTCACCTAAAAGCTCCTCCGATTCCCGCAAGAGTTCTCCAACAAGCACTGCGGCAGTTGTCGTCCCGTCGCCGACTTCGTCGTCCTGAGCCTTAGCAACCTCGACTACCATTTTTGCGGCTGGATGTTCGATGTCCATCTCTTTCAAGATAGTTGCTCCGTCGTTGGTGATGACGACGTCCCCGATGCTATCGACGAGCATTTTGTCCATCCCTTTGGGGCCGAGCGTCGTTCGTACTGCATTCGCTACCGCGCGAGCAGCTTCAATATTCATGGTTTGGGCTTCCTCTCCTCGCGTTCGAGTGGCGCCCTCCTTGAGTATCAAAATCGGCTGTCCGCCCGCATTAACTAGCTGTCCCGTAGTTCGTCCTGGCATAATCTTCCTCCTGTTAAACGTAAGATGACGTGATTACATTGCGTGCAGTTCTATATAAAATCGATGCAAGTCGATGCGAATACACGCCGGTGTTGGCTGAACGCCGCTTGCGACAGGCGCCCGCGTCGCTTCGCCGCGCCAAAGTAAGCAAAAAAGTCTACGAGGCGTCAACATCCAGCGCGCGATTACTCAGCATCAACTCGTTTCAACTCGCTTATCGTGGCCTTAGGGTGATCGTGGAGATATAACGCTATTTTCTTTTTATGAATCAGTCTGCAGTCGATGCACGTCCAGACAACGTCACCACGAGAACTCACTATCCACTTACCGAGTTGGGAATCCTCACAAGGGTACTTCGGACAATAACAGAAAACACACACTTGTCCTTTAAAATGACAGGGATAGTGGGGGCAATCTTCTCCTTTAGGCAACCCCTCAGGTTCGCTCAAGTGCTCCCGTCTCTTGCGGTCTTCAGGATACTCTTCCTCTTCTATATGTTCCATTTCTTCCTGCGAGAGCGGCGTCGGCCGTGAATCGCGCTAACATACCTGTCATCTATCACGCAGCGCTGCGTCTCTTCACTAAGACGTGCCACGCCTATTTATGAGCTACGACAATCGGGCTAAATGCCGTCACATATTCAACTATTGATTTATATTATAACATTTATGAGTATTTTGAGGTTGAAACATGCCTATTGGAGATGTAGAACTTAAAGAACTCAGAAAAGACATGGGATTCTCGCCGGCACTTTTGAAGCTCGTTTATGAGTCGCATCCGAAGATGTTTGACGTCATCTATAACATGGATAAAACGCTTTTGAGCGACGGAGCGATTTCAGCCAAAACAAAGAGACTAATCGCCCTTGCAGTCGTTTCTGCAATGGGCTGCGAAGCGTGCGCAACCGCACAGATGAAGGCCGCGATGAACATGGGCGCTTCGCGCGAGGAGGTATTAGACACGCTGGGGGTCCTTGTGGTAACGGCAGGCATGCCAGCTGTCGCAACGGCTCGTGAAGCACTCAGAAAGTGCTGCGAACTTCCCGAAGAAGACTGGGGCGGAGAGTAGACCGACTGCGCTCACATCTTCCGAGCAAACAAATGTTGCTTGATGCGTCTCTCTGAGCGTGCATCAAGCAAATATTTTAATAATTCTATTCTTATAATAATACATGAAGTTCTTTTAGAGTGCTCTGCGAAACAGCCCTCATTTTTCTAGTCTTCGAACCGAACCAACAAAAATGCGTCGGCGATATTTTCGCGGAGCGTTTGGCAGTTTGGCAGGTCGATAAAATGACTGAAGAGATTAACAAAAGCACGACTCCTGAAAAATCCTTGAGAGGGGGAAAGAGTCTTCTGAGCTTATATACGGTCGTCTCTACAGAGAGAATCGCCTGAGAGACCGGATACCCCGCTTTTTTTATCAATAATGAAACCGACAACCTTTCAAACAAACAGGAAAACTAAGTGGCGAATAGTTAAGGTAGCTCATTCTATCACAATTGAACTTTATATATACATTTACAACGCACCTAGTGGTGTTGACCATGTCCGATGAAATGAGAATTGCAGATGTCGCAGGTAGTAAAGTCCAGTGGGACCCGTCACAGATGCGCAAGATCCAGGAACACCCCTGCTTTTCTGAAAAAGCGTGCCACACCTTCGGGCGGTGTCATGTTCCGGTAGCGCCCAAATGCAATATCCAGTGCAACTACTGTATTCGTGACTTTGACTGTGTGAACGAGAGCCGCCCCGGCGTAACAACAAAAGTACTCAATCCTGATGAAGCTATGGATTTGATCAAAAAAGCGCTTGACAAATATGAGTACATTAAGGTCATAGGGATCGCCGGGCCGGGTGAGCCGCTCGCAAATGAAGAGACCTTTGAAACGCTTCGTCGTCTTCATGAGCAGTACCCCAATGTCATCAAGTGCCTCAGTACAAACGGACTATTGCTCCCAGATAAAATCGACCTGCTCCAGAAATATGATGTGGGTAATATCACGGTCACCCTTAACGCCATTGACCCGGAGATCGGCGCAAAGATCTACCAGTTTGTTAATTACGAGGGCAAACACTATACGGGGATCGAAGGTGCAAAAATTCTCCTCTCCCAACAGTTAAAAGGCATTGAAGAAGCGGTAAAGCGGCATATGATCGTCAAAATTAATACGGTCTATATTCCAGGCATCAACGACAAACATATTCCGGAGATTGCGAAAAAGGTAGCCGAAATGGGTGTGTATACTTTCAACGTTATCCCCCTCATTGCACAATACAAGTTTGCCAATATAACGCCGCCAACAATGGAGATGAAGCGTAAGATGCAGGATGAATGTACAAAATACGTGAAACAGATGCGCCATTGCCAGCGGTGCCGGGCAGATGCAATCGGAAAACTTGGAGAGGATATTCAGTCCTGCTTATACGAAAAAACATAATACTTTTTTTTAAAAAGAATTACAGCGCAAGTGTCCCGTTTTGAGACAAAGAAAAAGCAACCGGAACCATAATCGCGGCAAATTTGCACCCGGACTGGATGTTGATCCTACTCTGTCAGTCATAGCAAGGACCGACGCGAGAGGCATTCCAGGGCGTAAGCGAGGGTATCAAGACCTTCTGCGATGCCCCGCCGGTGGGTAATCTCGGTATGCCAGATTTCGCAGTAGCTCGTTTGTTCAACGCGATCGCGCTTTTCGCTCAGAAAAGTTGATCTCCCCACCCATCCTTCTATAAGTGGTGTCTTCGATGTTTGCCCAAATAGAACTCAGTGCTGGCCTTGGGGTAGCGATTGTAATCGTTTTAGCAGTAGCTTTTTATCTGCTCTCCGGGCTTCGTGTGATCTACCAATACGAGCGCGGTGTTAAATTCACCTTCGGATCATTTAGAACCGTCTATCCCCCGGGATTGCGGTACATATTTCCAGCTTTTCAATCGGTCAAGAAAGTAGACTTGCGCGTAAACACCTTAGACATTCCGCGGCAGGAGGTCATCACGAAAGACAACGTTTCATGCAAGATCAACGCGGTGATCTTCTACAAGGTCGTGGAGGCAGAAAAAGCCGTAATCGAAATAAGCAACTACGGCTATGCGATAAACCAGCTCGCGCAGTCGAGTCTACGAGACGTCGTCGGAACGGCCGAACTCGATACGGTCCTCGCTCGACGTGACGAGCTGGGCGAAAGAATTCGCAAGTTTGTTGACGAGTTCACGATGCCGTGGGGGATTCATGTTCTTTCAGTCGAGCTCAAGGACGTCGAGCTTCCCGAAGAGATGAAGCGTTCGATGGCCGCGCAAGCCGAAGCCGAACGAGATAGGCGTGCGCGCATCACGCTCGCAGAAGGTGAAGCGATGGCAGCAGATCGGCTGCTCGAAGCGGCCCAAACCATCGAAAAGTCGCCTACGGCTTTGCAGCTTCGGCTCTATCAAGCCATGGTTAGAATCGGCGAAGAGAACAACTCTGTCATTGTGTTTCCTGTGCCAATAGAAATCCTCAGCATGTTTCAAAAACAGAAAGAGTGACGGCAGGCTAGACGAACGCGCTCAAAAGGGACTTGTCACCATCCTTTTAGTGTAGATAAAAAACCGTCTGATGAGGCTCATTCACGCTTTCAACGATTTTTAGATCAAAAAAGGTTAAAAAGAGCCTGAAAAACAATTTTTTTTAAAAAAAATGAGCGTTCAGCTAGGCGTTCAACCAATAGAAAACTATTAGTTATTATATCTGTATTTAATACTTCTATGAAATCGAAAGTCGCCATCCTCCTTGCTATGGCCGTAATCGCTAGTGTCTTCGCTGCCGGCTGCACTTCGAGCACGAATCAGAGCGCATCGCAATCAACTTCTGGCAGCATAAGCCACGATACTGTGCTCCAAGCCGTCATCAGCGACGATCTACAAGCATACAATAGCTCGCAATGGGTTCGGACGTTGAACCAATCTGTCCAATGGGTCAACGCCACAACCGCGATGGTGACCTACAGAACAAGCGGCCAGAATGTAAGCCTCAATTATACGGCAACGTACACACGGTTCGGATCCATTTCCAAAGCAAGCGATTATGTAAGTTCCATCAATCAAGGTTACAACGCTTCCGGCGCCGCGCAGCTGATTGGTTTCCCAGCTCTGACAACCGCGAGCTCATCTAATGATCATAAGAGCTATTTTAATGTCACTCAAAGAATGCCAAGCACGAATTCATTCATAAAAATGGAGCGCGACTCGCCAACGGCCCCCGCAAGTTACATAATCCAGGTTGACGACGTCGTGATAACGTTTAACGCAACCCTCAACAGAGCCGCATCGTGAGAAACTGGCCATGACTTTCGCTGAAACTAGCGAAACGCTGAAAAGGCGTATTCATCAGCCTTCAGTTTCACTTCCGGCATTGGAAAAGCCGGTGCATATGCGGGCTTGTAGATCGCGCAAGTCTTCATTTTGCCGAGACTTTTTAATTGCCTCACTACACAATCAGTACGTCTCACGGCTAACGGATTTCTCGTTATCACTGTGATTGAGAGAGACGAACAAGAAAATGAAACCTACTAACACCAAAAGAAAAGAAGGCTTCATTACAGACTCGTACGCTCCTTTAAACATATTAGCAATGAGTCAAGACGACGAACGAGTCGTACTGTCTGCTCAAGATTTTGAGAAGTTGCTCGCGTGTAGGGATGTAGTCTTGTTTGCGTTGCATAGCAAGAAGGACGTGCCATACAGTCTTGTTGAAAAGGTGATGTCGAGCTTTTAGCTAACACGGTCACTCGCAACCCCGCAAACGGGCACCTTAGGATACGCTGCGTGGACTGTCTTGAAGCAACGCGAAGCAGACGTTTAATTCACTCACACCACACACGACGGTAAAAGACTAACGCTTCGCGCTGAGCGAAGAACCCAGCATATAACCGCTGACTGTTCAAAACTCCGTCCAAACCACGATCTGCACGAGCACAAAATCGATATCTTTAACTGTGTGTGAAGGATCCAACAATTATGGCAACGTTGAAATAAAAGGCCTTTTGTTCTTTTCTTGGGCCAATTTATTTCAAGGAAAGCGTCATGGCTAACGAAAAATATTGCCAGAACTGTGGGGCGAAGAATCAACCGTACGCTGCATTTTGTGAAGATTGCGGCACCTCGTTCATCCCGTCTCCCGAATCCCCGCTAACCCCCCCACTGCCGCCTCCGCCGGCAGAGCCTTTAGGCGATGAATCATTGCATGCCGCCCCTCCCGAGCCTCCTCGTCGCTTCAAGAAGCGATACGTCCTTTATGGTGTGCTCGTCCTTTTAGCGCTATTTATCGTAGCCGGCGCGATATCTGCTTCTCAACAAACGGTTAACAGATCGATAGCGACGCCAACTACCCAAGCATCGGCTATCGCCACGATCGGGCCGACGCCCGAAGTGACAGCCTCCGTCGCAGCAACTGCGACGGCGAGCGCATCGGCCACCCCGTCGGCCACGCCGTCGACCGCAGCGTCGGCATCGCCAGACTATACGAGCAGACTAAATACTGTCGGTTTGGGGGCAGGACTCGTCAGTGCTTCTCCATTTGAAAAGGTGACGATAAACGGCAAACAGGCCTATGAGGGTACGCTCGTAAATAATGGCAAGACGTACAACGCGCAAGTCTACCCCATGAACTCATATTCGGAGACTATCACCTTTAAGGACCAACTAATAAGTGCTTACGAATCGCAGGGATACGTGGCCTACACCCCGGGTAACGTCGCAGATACCAGCCTCAATATATGGTACGGTCTTTCAGGAAACACGCTTGTCAGCATTTCAGCGATGCCTACTTCACAAATTAACGCGCCAGTACTCTTGGTAATGACCGCGACAACCTAGGCGCAAGCGTCGGCGACCGTGAACGAAATTGTGCGAATCAGAATTAGCGACTCTAGACTTATCTGAAGACAAATACTCAACCACTTTGATCGCAAAGCAGACTTGCTCAACCTGCCTTCGAACTGACAGCTGCCGTCGTTTCGGCGACTGACTACCGCGATCCCGCTCTGACGCTCACAAACACATATAAGGCTGCAGCGAAAGCTAAAAGAACGTAACCGATCGCACTGACGGGCGTGAACGCGAATACGAGCCCTGTAGCTACGATAGCAGCGATAATCAGCGCCGTCTTCAGCGTTATCGTTCCCTGGACGTCAAGAGGGGTTGGCATAGGTTAGCGCTTACTTTGGTGGCGGACTCTGCGCGAATGTTGCGCGCGAATTAATCGCGTGCGTGGTGGAATGGTCCGCGTGAAGATAATGGTTGTGATTAGCACTTAAATGCCCCAGATACGAGGGAAACGGTTAAGACGCGTCGCTGTCACTAGAATGTTGGAGCGGTTCCAGTTTATACGCGACTCGGTACCGCTCCAACTGTTGCTTTAACCTCATCATCTCGCGGCGCTCGTCGCAAAGTAGCTCGACCCTGCAGCCCCAGTATGCTACTCGCGGCAAAATTACTGGTTCCGGCGACACTTATCGACTAGGAGCTTGCGCTAGTGAGTATCAAAAAAAGGACAGATTCCTGTTCTTTTTTTGAAAATAGCTGAAGCTGAGAGGGAGCTCCATAACACACAAAATTTGTTATAAAGCCTCAAATAGCTCTTAGTCATACTACATTCTGCCTCGGTCTACAATTGCTAAGGCTGTTAAACCGCTCCGGTTACATAGAAAGGTCGATGCTTGGGCCAAAAGAAGTTCCTGTGCTATTTTAGGAGTGCGCGGAGCGGTCAACAGCCTTAGTTGAATTTTGTTCTTTTTTACCTCCACAACGTTTTCAGCTTCGAAGTGCTCGTAGCCTCACACAGGCCTGCTGCTGTTAACGGTCTTTCTGCCATTTCTCGCAGATTGTCTGTGTAATCACCTCAGAACGCTCCTTGTCCTTCTCGATTGAAGCAACTCTCGCAGCGTTCGCAGGCTCTATGACGGTGTCTTCACGCGAAGCAAGCAACCTCTCTATGTCTTCACATCGATAGTCGAGGCATTCCTCCCAAAGTCGGTATGCACGTTTGGTTGAGGTACGAATCTACAGGCTGCGTCAAGATTCGTTGCCGTTTGCTGAGAAACTGCTTGGGGGCTGCGTTCGCCTCAAGAAAAGGAGGTGAAGCATATCGTCTGACCTTAGAGGGGCACCAGCTGCACTAAGTAATGCGACACAACTATCTCTAAGCGTTTTTTTTCACTGCGTAAGAATGTCGCCTAGGCGGAGCTCTCGACGGTCTAGTCGTTCCTGCGCTGATAGTGCTTAGCGATATGATCGTGGCGGCAATTGTCGTGCTCATGGGCTCCGCCGCAGGACACATGATTCCACAGCACGAGGTGCAATGTTTAGCGCAAATTGTCTGAATCGCTTTTCAGCATCATATCGATACGTTTTTATGTTTCTAATACGTCTTGGATAACGTAGAGAGTAGCGGGAGCGATCTACCTTATAAAAAATGGATTGTAAAGCATGGCGGGCATTGGCAATATCATGACACGCACCAGGCATTTAGGGTCACGCGTGGTAACCGAAAGCTGCCGTTTTCGCGACATCTATTTTGCGACTACGGTCAGCCGCGCGATTCGTGCTAAAGAAGATGCATTAACCCTTTTATTCAAGCCAAACGTTTCGAAGCGAGCTGCTAAAGGGGATATCGCAGGACTCTTAAGAGCTCTGCACTATAAACGCGATCAGCGCGTGCGTGCGGATGCAGCGAGGGCCTTAGGCGTAGCGGTCGCCCACTGCGCTGTTCCAGCGCTCAGCGAAGCGCTCAGCGACGAATACGACTACGTTCGCGTTGCTGCGGCAGAGGCGCTCGGCCAGATAGCCGATCAAGATGCAGTAACAGCTCTAATAGGCGCTCTCGAAGATGAGTGCGAAGGAGTTCGCAAGGTGGCAGCGATCGCCCTCGGCAAGGTCGGCGAACGACAGGCTGCGCCGTTCCTCGTCGCGGCGCTCTCCGATGACGAATGGATAGTTCGACGAGCGGCAGCTGAAGCTCTTGGCGCGCTGAGGGACACGAGATCGGTTTCACCGCTCATCGATGCGCTACGTGATCCGGTCTACGACGTTCGAAAAACAGCAGCCAAATCGCTTGGTGGGCTTCGCAACGAGCGAGCAATAGAACCGCTAAAAAAGTTGCTGAGCGACAATATGCCCCCCGTTCGAACGGTAGCCGCATTGACACTGAAAAGACTCTGCGGTCTAAGGGCTTAGCAAGGACCGATCGTACAATACGATTCGACAGTTAGACAGAGGTAGCTTTAGGCCTTCCGAGCAAAAGAACGATGGGCTCGGCCGGTTCGAACCGGTGACCTGTGCCATTTCAAGACTCCAATTTGCGTTTATTCATTATTTAGAGCTTCTGGGCGGCTCCGTTTGCGGTTACGGTGAGAGAAGACCAAAACGCGAGCGCGCCATTATACGTCGTCTTATAAATCGTCGCAGCGGCACCGGCGAGTTGACGGGATTCAAGCGGCAGCCGAATGATCGGGTAAGAGTGCGACGGCTTCGCGCTTTGAACGCTTATCGTGTGCCTACAAATCGGTTGCGTACGTTCGTGAAAGTGCTGTTTGCGTATGACGGTTCCGATTCGAGGCGAGTTACTCCATATCGGCAATCGGGACCATCATCATTTTTCAGACACGGGTAACGAATGTAAAGGGGCGAATTAATTTACCCGTAATATGACTGCTGTCGGTGCGTTAAGTTCGTCGACTGTAAACTTCGCGGCGATAATGAGCGCGTCTCTTATTGTGAGTATTTCCGACGTCCGCCGCTTGCCATATTGAACGTTCCGCGGTACAAGGCCAGACCTAAGCGTTATTCGCCGGCGCAACGTTTGCGATAGCAGGCGAGTAACCGCTTGATGATATCATCAAACGTCTCGCCGCGCTTGCCGATAGCGTCTATCTGGGCTTTCGTCTCAAAGTGCACCGATATCGTCACGCGATCTTCACGTCTCATATTTTCTTACGCATCAGGGCGCATAGTCTCGCGCAATCGGCCGCCGCAATCATAATGCGATGCCGCTTCGCTCTCGGTAACCGGCCTCACGACCTGGGATAGATACTGGCATACTATGTCGGCGGCATCGGTCGGTATTTCAAATAAGCCGAGGTATAAGTCGGTTACGCGCCAAAATTCGTCGCGATCCTTTACTAAATCGTATTCAAGCGCTTCTAGGTCAATAGAACCGAGCCGCGTTTTTTCGCGTACGCGTCCATTTGGCGTCCGCTTCTCCACTACCGCGTGTAGCGTGATCGCGCCATGTCGGACCCGCCTTCGTGGGCCGTTTTCCTCCCGTACGAACCTGACGCGGTATTCGCTATCCATGATCATCTCGTTTTCTGCCTTATTTTTCCGTATTTAGTCACGAGTAGTAACGGTAACGCGATATATAAGCGTTACTAAGATTGTTACAATAGTAACTATCCGCTAAAAAGGAAGCGGAAAACAATCGAAAGCGTCAAAGGCAGTATAACATATTTGAACCCCTGTTAGGCGGCAAAAATTAGGTCAGTCTCAACGAGGTTAACAAATAATCTCAGATTCCTGCTATTTTAGAACTTAAGCAAAATGCCCCAATCCCGCTATTTTGGTGATGTCATCTTATCAGGGCCGAATGCGAAGGCGAGATAATCTTAAGAGGCCAGCAGATTAACTCACGTTATAACGATGATGGACTGCCGACGGTGCGAAAAGTATAACGACTGCAAGCTGCGTGGTGAGAGGGATCACGTGCCTTATTGCGATCAGTACAGACGTCCGCGCCCTTTCATGTACACGACATAGAGGGAAGCCGTACTGTTCTTTACCCTTGCTCGTATACCTTGCTAACGTTGTGACGCGCAGTTCTTGCAAAGTTGTTTGCGATATCTCACCGTGGGTACTTCGCCATAATGTGCTCGCGGATCGAATAATCCAGTCGTGTGACGTTTCCGCGAGTCCGGTCAGCCGAGCGTCGGCATAGCTACAAAGTTCGTCCCTCGTAAACCTCAAAAACGAGCGTGCTGAGCGTTTGCGTGCTATTTTGGGCGTCTAACTGACCGACATTAAGCGATTGTTTGTAGTCCTACGCTTATCGGTATTAGTCGCGATATCGCTGGTCGCTATGAGTTGTGTACTAGTAGACAACTATATCAAAGAACGCTGCGACTTTCGTTCGTCGAAAAAAGACGAGATACAGATGGGCTCGGCCGGATTCGGACCGGCGATCTCCGCCATGTCAAGGCGACGTCATAACCAGCTAGACCACGAGCCCTAACGCAGTGCTATCTGATCGCTCTCTAATAAACCTATTGTCAAGCCAAAACAGCTGATTTTCTTAACTAAAATCAACACGCAGCAGATGCCAACCCAAGCTTACGTCAATCTTTGCGCGACGATGCAGATGCTACTCGATAAGCGGTTCCACAGGCAGCGCGAGTCTTTGCTTAAGCGCTACATTGCGCCTACTGGCGCATTCACCTACGTTCGCACAAACACGCAACCAAAATGTATAAAACGGTTAATGCGCTTTATAGACAGCAGCAAATTGGCTTCGACAGCGCGAATGCAAACAGCGGCACGCAGAGAAGGTATCAATGATGGAATCGATAGTAATTGAGCACTTGTCGAAAAAGTATGGACAGTTCGTTGCGGTAAACGACCTCAATTTGACCGTCGAACAGGGCGTTTGTGTGGGATATCTCGGTCCTAACGGAGCGGGCAAAACGACCACTATAAAGGTGCTGACAAACCTGCTTAGAGCCACGAACGGCAAGGCCTACCTCAACGGCATTGACGTCATCCACCATCCCAAAGCCGCACTCGAGGGAGTGGGCGCGGTCGTGGAAACACCCGAGTTTTACCCACAACTGACGCCTGACGAATGCTTATCATACGTCGGAACGATCCGCGGCATGAGCGGCGAAGCGATTGCTGAGCGCTCGCACGCTGTTCTAGAGCAGGTCAAGCTCCTCGAAGTGGCTGATAAGCGAACGGGTCAATTCTCAAAAGGGATGAAGCAAAGATTAGCAATTGCTCAAGCGCTCTTGCACGAGCCATCCATACTGATCCTCGACGAGCCTACGTCAGGCCTCGATCCGCGCGGCATGGTCGAAGTGCGAGATATTATCAAAGGACTAATAAAGACAGATATCACGATATTGATGAGTTCGCACCTATTATACGAGGTACAAGAGGTATGCGACAAAGTCGCGATCATCGATCGAGGCGTGCTCTTGACGTATGACTCCGTGAAGAACCTTTCAGCGGGTCAAGATGTAACGGTGACAATCACCACGCTCGACCCAATCACGCGGCCTGAGTTCGAAGCGATAAAAGCGCTCAAGGACGTGACGTCCGTAAAACGAACAGAAACGCTCGCGCTCAAGCTCAGCTTCAGTGGTGGCCCCGAAACACAGTTCCACGTGCTCCGCGGGATTCTGAACACGGGCGTCAAAGTCGTTTCGTATATGCCGCAGCGCGCGGCGATAGAAGACGTTTATCTGCAGCTGGTGCCCGAGGGGGAGGCGTAACGATGGCACCGAACAGCGTGCGGCAGATCGCGACTGTGATAAAATACGAGCTCTTGAAATACCTCCGCGGGCGGCGGTTGCTCGCCATTGTTCTGCTTACCATTATTATTAGCGCCATTTTTCTCATCGTCCCTCCCGCAATCGGCACTGCTTATCCCAAAGACCCAACGGATTTCATTACGCGCGTACTCTCGTTTCTGGGCGTCCTTTCCATACTAAGCGCCACATTTTTTGGTGCTGACGCGATCGTGTCGGAGTATGAATCGAAGACGGGGTACTTTCTGTTTCCCAATCCGATTAGGAAAACGGCGATATTTGTCGGCAAGTTTATCGCAAGCGCGCTCGTTTCAGTAGGCGCGATCGGGCTCTACTACGTGATAGCGGTAGTTTCGGTGCGGGTGATCGATGGCAGCATACCCGCGAATACGGGCCTTTCGTTTGCCTATTCGCTGATATACCTGTTCGCCATCCTCGCGATCGCCTACCTGTTCAGCGCGATAATGCGCAGTTCGGTGTACTCGCTCGTCCTGACGTTCTTCACCTTCTTCCTGATCCTACCGATTATCGACGCCGTAGGATCAGTAGCGAAGTTCAAACCGTGGTTCTCCGTCACCTTCGCGAACGGGATTTCACAGTACATATTCCAGAACCCCTACCCAGCCGATAAAGTGTTCACGACGACTGCCGCTGGAGGACCAAGCGCCGGCGTGCAAACGTATTCGCTAGTGCAGTACTATCCCGAGATTCGATTGAGCGTGATCGTGATGGCGGCATACTTTGTCGTTGCATTCGTGTTGAGCATTATCTTAGCCCGACGAAGGGAGATGTAGATAAACTGAGAGGAGGCAAGAACGTGGCGAAAAAGTTCCTGGTACAGAAAAAAACAGGCCTCGACGTGCGAGAATATAGGTGCAAACCTAAAAACGCTATAGCCGCGGTTATGAGTGAAACGGACCTCGCAGACGGAGTAATCTTCCGAACCGAAGACGAAAAATTCGTGGTCGTTTCAGAAGGGGCAGCTGCTGTGTATGACACCTATGACGATCTGCCCACGAACGTAAAGCAACAAAAAGCTGAATCGGATCTCTAAAGGACAAACACCCGCTCAATCGGATCAGCGATTCGTCCAATCCTGCAACGTCGTAGTACCTGGGCTTTTCGATTTTTCCTCTGCGTCGCCCCCAGATTGCGAAATTCCGAGAAGCTGCCTGAGCATAAGCGCATTACGTGGCGCGTTGCCGCGCGGATGGTTGTTAAAATAGACCCAGACCGGCTTTGTGCTACCTAGATTAGCTTGCATCTTTGTTATGCGTTCTTTCCACGGCACAAGCTCCTCCTCGGTATAGGTGTAATCGTAACGTGTCGACCGCTCGGGGTCCTCGCTTTTGTGTTTTTTGAACCACTCTTCCGTGTTTCTGCCGTGCAATCGCACGTATGCACCTGTTCTTTTTGCCGAGTCCGTTATGACCGTGGGAAACGATGGTCCATCTACGACGCATAACCCAACGTTGTTGCGGTCAAGCATCTCCTTCGTTGCAGGCTCCAAATCTTGCCGAGTCACATCAAGCCACGAGATGTGTCGAAACTCCACGAAATAGGAATATTCGTCCGTGTTGAGCCTGCTGAGGAACGCATCAAGCTTTTCCAAGTTGTCGGTCCTATATCCGTGCTCAATACGTTTGACATAGGGGGTCAGTTGGACAAGAATGGCACCAAGCAGCTCATTTTGTTGAATTGGGGATATGACGTTGTTTTCAAATTCGGAGGCCATGGCGTCAAGCTCGTTGATTTCATAAAATCGCGGGAACTTGAGCGAGTACTCGAACCCTTCGTGCTTCAGGCCCTTCTCGATCCAGATATCGGTAAGCCTCTGGTTGGGGATGCGATAGTACGTGCTGTTTATTTCGACCGTTTGAAAGAGGGTAGCATAGTAATCAAGCCATTTTGGTTTTTCGTCGCTCGGATAGAACGGACCTACCCAGTCGTCATAGCTCCATCCGCTCGTCCCAACCTTGACCTGGTTACGCAAGTGACTGGCGCGTGTGAACGCGTGCATGCACAGCTCCTGCAACGATGGTGCAACACCAACTCACTATCAACAATTCACGCATACATTTATGAAGTCTGTGGCGGAAAAGCGCAGTACGAGCCTCACCTCGTCAGCTACTAAAGCGCCAAAAGGCCTGCTTGCCACGAAGACTATGGCATTTCGCACTTTGCCTGCCCTATCTGTGTGACGCTGCGTACGAGAGAACGACGCGAGCAGACGCCCGCCGCCCGCTTCATAACTCTTAAATAGCAGCCAAATCAAAGGTTAGACTGTGAAGGTGAAGGCTTATACGCTTAGCACGTGTCCACACTGTCGCATGACAAAGGAGTTTCTTTCGGGCAACAACGTTGATTTTGAGTATGTTGATGTCGACTTGTTGACTGGTGACAAACGGACGGAAGTTCTCCGCGAGGTTTATCGACTCACCGGAGGGTATTCGTTTCCCGTCATCGTGATAGGTGACACCGTAATCGTCGGGTTCAACAAAGAGCGGCTGCAAAAAGTGTTGGAGCTTACGTAAGCACTGCTCAAAGCAGTTACGTGAGCAGAAGCGGACTACGAACGTGTGCTCAGCATCACGAATTAGATGCGGCACGCTAGGAACTTGCTCGTTCCTTAAGACGCGCAGAATAACGCTCTGACAATCGCAACTTTGGTTGACAGACGGACCAACATGGTTGCTCAAGGTAGTTTTGCAAAGGAGGAGAAGTGGCAGGCTGTATAGAACAGATGGATTATGAGATCTTGCTCAAGAACGCCACTTTCAAACAGACGTTGCACTACATCAGTGAGCACGCCAACAAAGTGTATTACGTCGGACCCGGATTCAAGGTCTTTGACCGACGGCTAATTGGGCTTCCGCCTGTGCCGATCGGAATTGGTCCCTCGTACATCATGCTTACCTACGTGAAGCCGTGCCACGGATCCTTCGTACTGAAGCTGCCCCGCGACGAAAAAGAAGTGGCTAGGATCGTAGCTGAGGACAAGAAGTACAAAGACAAACGCAAGAGCGTGGGTTAACGCATCCGCATCTGCAACTTCTGCAAGTTTGTCTCTAACCAGCTTTGTTATGCTGCCTACTTAGGCGATATTCTCCTGCAGAAGCTTATAAAGCATTACGTCTTTTTTGTAGCGGCCGTCCAATAACCCTCTTAAATGCGAGAAGCCTGTCATGAACCCGTCCTAGGTCGCAAGCTATCAGAGCCCTGTAGGCATTTTACGCTAGCGCATTTTTATAAAAAAGGTTCGTCTGACCCTACAGCGCCGTCCTTCTAGAGATTTAAAAAGTCAGTGGGCAGGTTAGGTCCGCGCTACATGGGCTTTGTGCCCGATGCCCTCGACATAGTCTTTTAGTCCACGTAGTAGTACCCTTAAAAGTCGCTCCGTTGTGCTGCTGATTACATAGTTCCGATAATCGGAATCGGTCTCAGCAAACACTTCAGTCGCAGAGACGATCGTTTTGGGGCCATACGGCCTAAAGTCGTACGTTATCGTCCCTCTAGAGCCGAGAACGCTGCCAGTCAAGACAACCTTCCTTCCTGGCAGCACCTGTTGCACAAACGAGTGCGTGGTAGCCTGTATCGGGGTGAACTCAGTCTTATATCGCATGGCAAATGCGCCTCCGGGCGCCCATATGTTTCCTCCCGAGATGCTTGAGACCCCAATGATCAATGGATTCCATTCACTCCAGCGATGTATGTCCGTGAACACTTCCCAAACGAGCTGTGACGTGGCGCTTATGTCGATCGTTGATGAAACGCGGATTGGCACGTTCCATCAATGGCGGTCAAGCAAGATAAGGATTAGCAGGCAGCGAGCACAACGGCATTTCTTCGAGGCCCAAAAATGAAACGTTGCGCGCGCGACCGCTCAAGAAGTCATGTCGACATCCATCCAGTAGAAATGTGATCCGAAACGGGTTGCTCAATGGCACGTGTCATTCGCTCGCGGTCGATTACAGCGACGGTGGAGAAATTATTTACGTGCGCAGTTATAAAATGAGGTGCCGGTGATGCCAGTTGGCAAAATGGGTTTGCGGTATTTGCGAATGGGTCTATGACGAAGAAGTTGAAGGCGTTCCGTTCAGTGAGCTCCCTGACGATTGGGTGTGTCCTGCGTGCGGCGTCGACAAGTCTCTTTTTGAGGAACAGAGTGACTAGGGTCTTCGGCTTGTGCATTAATTCTTACGACTTTTTTTCTAACCGCCTAAAATAAAAGGCGCTATTTTTTGAAAAACCCGACGGCGTCTATTTCTTGTCCCGTTGAGTGCGTTAAGCGTTTGTGACGCCGGGGGGGCATACGTGAGGCACATTTATTACTAGCTATCCTGCATGGACAGATGATGCAAGGCCTCCTCGTTGCTGGAACGCAAAGCGGGA
>Ga0208321_1000102_pt1 | contig 101339 bp, 93 predicted proteins | sample June2015DPH_4_15_FD_184692 | JGI IMG/M metagenome (GOLD analysis project Ga0208321, IMG submission 184692) | Peatland microbial communities from SPRUCE experiment site at the Marcell Experimental Forest, Minnesota, USA - June2015DPH_4_150... | ecosystem: Environmental > Terrestrial > Soil >... | reverse complement strand
TCAATACAGGATATGAGGTGTTGCTGGTCGCCGTCGCAGTTGGGATTGTTGGAGGACTGGAAAGCGTTCCGGGAATTCTTGTAGCAAGTCTTATCCTTGGATATGCTCAAATCATCACCGGTACATATTTTAAGCCTGAATGGATGATGGTTGTTTATTTGGCAGCGATCGTCTTAGTTCTTGCGATTAAACCATCAGGTCTATTCGGCAAGTTCAAAGAGCTGGAGGAAAGGGTCTAACAATAACTATGGACCATGAACAACGAACCATAAACTGTTCATCGTTCATTGTTTATCGTTCATCGTCTATCATTCTCTGCTTGGCACCAGCTATGTGGGATTAGGGTATCTATGAAATTACGAAGAGAGAGGTTGGATCGGGGAATTAAGGCGAGATGTGAGGATATCTTCGCCCTTTCATCTTATAGAGAAATGTCCTATCTAATGTTCCCCAGAGTTTTGCCAGTCCTTGTCTTGCTCATTCTTCCACTATTGAAAGGAGTTATTGGACTGTATTGGGAGAAGGTCTTGATGAATACTTGTATCATCGCACTGCTTGCCTTGAGTTGGGATTTGATGGCTTCGGTGGGATTGATATCTTTAGGTCAAGCCCTTTTCTTTGGTGCAGGGGCTTATATAACAGGCTTTTTAAATTATACCTTTAAATTGCCACCCATTTTAACCATTCCTTTGGGCACTCTGGGTGGAGCATTTTTCTGTACCCTTTTGCTATTGCCAGTTCTGAGATTAAGAGGGGTATACTTTGCCATCGTCACTTTGACCTTACCCTTACTGCTCGCACGATTTATTGAGACAACAAAAATTCTTGGAGGAACTGAGGGAATGAGTGCCCTTTCTCCTCTTCCCAACATATGGGTTGAACTTTATGTTCCTGTTCTTGCACTGCTCATTTGCCTTTTCGGTTTTCGCAGATTGATCAATGAGGATTATGGGCTGGTTCTTCAAGGGATTCGTGATAATGATCGGGCGGTCATGAGTGGAGCGATCAATATCTACTGGTTCAAGGCCCAAGCCATTTTCATTGCTGGTGTGGCAGGGGCATTTGCTGGAGCTTTCATGACACATTACAGCCAGGTCGTGGGAATGGCTGCCTTTGCAATGGATTATTCTATCTTGCCATTGACCTCTGCGGTTCTGGGTGGAGTGGGCACGTTTGCCGGTCCAACCATAGGTGCTTTTATTCTGATGCCTCTTTCTGAATCCCTTCGTGCGGTTGGGTCATGGAGAGTTGTCTTCTACTCCGCGATTCTCATCATCTGCGTTGTGGGACTTCCTGAAGGAGTCTTTCACTACATAAAGAGAAAGTATCACCAATTTGAAAGAATGGTGGATGTTGGATAAGATGCAAGACAAAACGCTTTTGAAAGTTGAAGGGCTCACTAAGAATTTTGGTGGCGTGGCGGCTATCGTCAGGGTGAACTTCTCTTTACAAGAAGGGGAGCTTCTCGGAATCATAGGCCCGAATGGCTCGGGAAAGACTACGTTGGTTAATTTGCTGACAGGTTTTGTGAGAACGGATTCTGGAAAGGTGATTTATCGGGGAAGGGATATTACCGGTAAAATGCCTTATAAGATAGCTGAATTGGGAATTGCCCGGACCTTCCAGATGGTCAAACCGTTTTATCAACTCTCCGCCTTCAAGAATCTCATCATCCCTTTATATTCCTCCCGGGTTAAAAAATTGAAGGGAGGGAAATACGGTGATCGGGATGATGTGGCTATTGATCTCCTGGAAGATGTCGGTTTTGAGCGCGACTCTTTTGTTCCCTACAAAGTGGCCTCCAGCCTTCCCCATGGTTATCTGAAACGTCTGGAACTGGCACGCTGTTTAGCCCTTCGACCGGATTTGCTCATTCTGGATGAGCTCTTTTCAGGGATGTCCATGTCAGAAGTCGCCAGCACTCTTCCCATTATCGAAAAACTTAATGCGGAGGGTCTCACCATCATTATGGTTGAACATCGGTTAAAAGAACTCTTCCGAATTGCTCATCGAGTCATTGCTCTAAATTTTGGAGCTAAAATTGCCGACGGACCTCCTCGTGAAATGATGCAGAGTGAAGCCGTGAAAGCAGCTTACCTTGGAAGTGAGGACGAGGACTGAGATGCTTGAGGTAAAGAACCTGATGGTCTTTTTCGAAAACTCCCTTGCCATCAACGATCTCAGTCTGGAGGTTCAAAAAGAGGAAATCGTTGGCGTTCTCGGTTCAAACAGCGCCGGGAAAACGACTTTGATGAACACGATTTCCGGTTTGATGATTGACATCAAGAGGAAAGAAGACCGCAGGGGAGGCGAGAGAATTACTCTACTGGGTGAGGTGAGGTTCGAAGGTGAAGATATTACGAACACCGAACCTGACAAAAGGGTTAAAAAGGGGATCGTTTTAAGTCGAGAAAGACATCCGATCTTTCCTGACAGCAGTGTAGAAGAAAATTTGAGGATTGCTACCTACCTTCGAAGAGATTCTGAGATAAATAAAACCTTCGATTTCGTTTACTCCGTCTTTTTTCATTTAAAAGATATAAAGAAAAGAAAGGCTGGGTTCTGTAGCGGCGGAGAACAACAGATGCTCGCCATTGGCATGACATTGATGACTAAGCCCCGCCTCCTCCTGATGGACGAGCCCTTGCTTGGGCTCTCTCCAGTTTTACAGCGCGATCTGAGACGGGCCATAAAGCAAATTCGGGGGGAAGGTGTAACCATTCTGGTTACGGAACAGTTCGCCAGGCCCCTTCTACCCATTATTGATCGAGGGTATGTCATAGAGAACGGGATACACGTCCTTTCTGGGACAGGACAGGAATTAATGAATAACCCAGAAGTGAAAGCGGCGTATTTTGGGGTGTAGCCTGGTGATGCCAAATGTCAAAGCTCAAAGTTCAAATGAAGTTCAAAGTTCAAATTGAAAATTCTTTCATTTTTGGCATTTATCATTCATTTGACATTTGGATTTTGGCATTTGGAATTCAGTTTCGATGATATTACGTTCGGTTAAGGATTAGATTGATGGAGATAATGGCCAACTCAATCTATGAACAGTTCGAAAAAGTCTCTCGGGATTACCCGGGGAAGCCGGCGCTCATCTACTTGGGTGTGAGATATAGTTTTTCTCAACTCCGGGAGGCGACTGAAAGCCTGGCTGCCAGTTTACATCGTCTCGGTGTCGCCAAAGGAGATAAGGTTGTCCTTTATCTTCCGAATTGTCCCCAGTGGGTCATCACCTGGCTCGCATTGATGCGCATTGGCGTTATTGCCATTCCTATCTCACCCATCTATACGCCCATTGATATCAAATACATGGCCAATGACAGCGGAGCGGAGACCATCTTTTGTCTGGATACGAACTTTGGGTATGTCACACAGGTTCTTCCTGAAACCAAATTGGAGAGAGTGATCGTCACCAATTTGGCTGAACTTCTTCCCTGGTGGAAATGGCTGATTGGAAGAGGTTTTAATAAAATCCCTGTAGGGAAGTTTAATTCCGGGGAGAATATCTTTCGCTTCAAGAAACTGCTTAAAGGTGGTCCCGTTTCTGTCCTGCCCTCCTTGAAGGCAGAACCTGAAGAAATGGTTGAAATGCTTTACACGGGAGGCACCACCGGTCTTCCCAAAGGAGTGCCTTTTACAAATATTCTATTTCTCGAAAGCGCGGCCGAGCAGAGGGCGGTAAGTGAACGCTTTATTCCCAAGGGAGAAGATATCGTCGTTCAAGGAGGTCCGCTTTTCCATATTCTTGGTCAACAGGTGGGTTTGGGAGGAATCCTTTCAGGAGATACAGTCGTGTTACTGCCACGAGTGAATCTGGATGGGCTTTTTGACCATGTTGAAAAATATAAGGTATTAACCTTCTTTGGCGTTCCTGCCATGTACCGCATGATTCTTGAACATGACCGAGTAGACTACTACAACCTGAATTCCCTCAAGTACTGTTTCTCAGGCGGTGACGTCCTGCCTTCAGAGGTCGCTGAGAGGTGGATCAAAAAGTTTGGGCAACCCATCTATCAAGGGTACGGGGCAACAGAGACCTGTGGTCGTGTGTCTTTAACACCCATGGGTGAACAGGCTCCAGCAGGAAGTGCGGGCAAGGTTACACCTCTTCAGAAGGTCAAGCTTGTGGACCCTGACACGCTTGAACCTGTCCCTCATGGTGAGCCCGGGGAATTAATGGTCTCCTCTGAGCATATGGTCAGGACGTACTGGAACAAATCTGAAGAGACCGCCGAATGTTTTATCGAGATGGATGGGAAGCTCTGGTACAGGACGAGGGACATCGTACGAATAGACGAAAATGGATGGCTTTTCTATTTGGATCGATCTGTAGATACGCTTAAACACAAAGGCTATCGTGTAGCCGTTTCAGAGATAGAAGCTGTACTGCAGGAGCATCCTGCAGTGATTTCTGCCTGCGTCGTGGGCGTTCCGGATGAAAAGGTTGGTGAAAGAATCAAAGCTTTTGCTGTTCTAAAAGAGGATGTGAAAGGTGTGAGCGCCTACGAACTCCTCAAATGGTGCCGCGAAAGGCTGGCTCCTTATAAAGTCCCACAGTATATAGAATTCCGGGATATGCTCCCAAAATCGAAAGTGGGGAAGCTCTTAAGACGCGAATTAAGAGCAGAAGAACGAAAACGCTTTGAGAAATAAGCATAGCGCATGGCGCATAGGGCATAGCCTATTACCCATAAAGTCTAAATCCGCATTCCGCAATCCGAATTCCAAATTTCACTTCATTCCTTTTGTTTTTTCTTTTAAAATCGGAATAAAAAAATAAGACGGTTTTATGAGGGCGAGGCCAAGGCCGCACTCCGGCTAAAAATCTTTAGCAAGAAGGCGGATCAGGAAGAACTTCCCCAGATGGCTAAGCTCTTCCGCGTGATCGCTTTCAGTGAAGAGATTCACGGTGAGCGAGCGCTTCGGATGCTCAGGGAGATCAAAGACACCGATACCAATCTCAAAGAGAGCTTTCAGTCAGAAACCAGTATTGCGGGAGTGGCTTATGACCATTTTGTCGAACTTGCCGGGGAGATAGGGGACATTACCGCTTCGAATATCTTCTCCAATTCCAAAGATGTAGAAGATGATTACGCCAAGCTTTACAAAAAGGCGATGAACCACCTGATTGGAGAGAGGGAAACCGCTTATTATGTGTGCCAGGTGTGCGGTTATGTGTCGGATGGAGTCTGGCCCGAAGTCTGTCCGGTATGCTCAGCACCCAAGGAGCAGTTCGTCGAATTTAAATGAAAAAAAGAAAAGTAAAGATCATCTCTTCAAAATAATCCGTGGTGAAAACCTGCAAGTAAAGATCACAATCTCTTTTCTCAAAGCTTCCTCTTCCTACCATTAACAAGTCATTTTGTCATTATAGTGTAGATTTTAATTTGTAACCGGTAAGCAGATTGGTTGTATTTGATGTCTTGAACCAATGAAATCACGGCTAAGTTTCTTTCGCCTTGCGATTCTCTTCTTCTCGCAGCGCACGCCGGAGGATTTTGCCGATCATGCTTTTGGGCAATTCTGTACGAAACTCGACCTCGGATGGAACCTTGTACGGCGTGAGGCGCTCCTTGAAGTAGGTGGTGAATTCTTCCGGCGTCGCCATCTCGCCCTCCTTGAGGACGATGTAGACCTTGATGCGCTCTCCTTTGCGTGGATCAGGGATGCCGATGGCGATGCCCTCCTTGACCTTGGGGTGCTGATAGATCAGTTCGTCAATCTCGCGCGGAAAGACGTTGAACCCGCCGACGATGATGAGGTCCTTCTTGCGGTCAGTGATGTAAAAGTAACCGTCGTCGTTCACGTAGCCAATATCGCCCGTGTAGAGCCAAGCATCCACAATTGTCTTTTTGGTTTCTTCGGCATTTTTGTAATACCCAAGCATCACGGTGGGACTTCTGAGAACAATCTCACCCAACTCGCCAGGCATAAGATTGTGTCCGTCGTCGAGGCTGACGATTTTGACATCCACATCGGGAAACGGGATGCCGATGCTGCCGACTTTGTGCATTCCCTGGTAGGGATTCGCCATGATAGCCGTCACCGCTTCGGTGAGGCCGTAGCCTTCGATCATCCGTCCACCTGTCTTTTTCTCAAAATCATCCTTGATCGATTTGGTCAGGGGCGCTGCGCCGACAAAGATTCCCCGCAGGCTGCTGAAATCGTAGCGGTGAATGTCCGGCAAGTTGCTCAACTGTACAAACATTGTTGGTACGCCAATAAAGAAAGATGGTTTGTACTTTTGGATGGCCTTGGCGATTTGCTTTGCGCTAAAGCGGGGCACCAGAAAAATCTCGCCTCCGGCCAGCACTGCCGCATTCATGGTGACGCTCATGCCAAAGCCGTGAAAGAGAGGCAGGGCAGCCAGTACCCCTTGCTCGTCAGTGAGATGACCCCAGGCTATGATCTGATGAGCATTGGCTACTAAGTTAAAGTGAGAAAGCATGATGCCCTTGGCAACGCCAGTGGTGCCGCCGCTGTAGATCAGCACGGCCATCTCGTCTGGCTGAACTGGCTCTGGATGCCAATCAAGCCGGAGCGCTTGCTTCAGTAATTCTTTGAAATCCACCAAGGCTGAGCCGTTTAGCCTGCGTATGAGTCTACGCTCTTGGAACCCTTGAGCGAGGTTCAGCGGGAACGGGAGAAAGTCAGCGAGGCGGCTGTAGACGATGTGTTTTAGAGGAGTCTTGCCTCTGACCGATGCCACTTTATTCAAAAAGAGTGGAATCGTGATGATGACCTCAGCTCCCGAATCAGTCAAGTAGAATTCAAGCTCGCGCTCAGCGGAGAGAGGGTTCAGAGGGACGATTACGGCCCCGGCTTTCAAAAGACCATAATAGGCTATGAGAAACTGCGGTGAATTAGGAAGGAGCAGAACCACGCGATCACCTTTTCGGATGCCCAGGCTGCTAATGCTCGCGGCAAAACGGTCAGATAGTTCTTTGATCTGCTGGTAGGTGAGCCGTCTTCCGAAAAAGTTTGTGCATGGACTGGTGGAGTTCTTAGCGACGGTCTCGTCCAACAGGCAGTAGAGTGGAATATGTGGATAGGTCAGGTGCAGAGGGACTTGCGGGTCATAGTACTTGAACCACGGGCGAAATTCGGGAGCGTCGGATGTACGTTCGGCAGTGTGAAGCGCCATCGTATCGTCTCCTTTCGCTGGCATTGAAGGGAAAACGAGTTAGTATCATTGTATTACAAAACGTCATGAACTCACAAGTATCGGTTTTTAGAGATGGTGAGTGGGATGGACTGGAAGATGAGGAGGGGAAAAAGGAGGATCTGTACAATCATCCCTTCTTTCACCTCCCACAGAGGGACAGGAATTTCTGGGGGTTTATTTCATTCTCTTCGTTTTCTCTTTTAAAATTGGGATTACATTTTGAAAATCATCCACAATGCCATAATCGGCCACACTAAAAATCGGAGCGCGTGGATCTTTATTGATGGCGATGATCGTTTCAGAACCTTGCATAGCCGTGACATGCTGGAAGGCACCGCTGATTCCAATGGCAATATAGACCTTCGGCTTCACCGTCTTTCCAGAGATTCCAACCTGTCGATCTTTGGGTAACCAATTTCGATCCACCACTGGCCGTGAACAGGCAATGACCCCGCCCAAGCTTTTGGCCACTTCCTCTATCATCGGAATATGCTCAGGCCCTCCGATCCCTTGGCCCACAGAGACAATGATCTCGGCTTGAGTAATATCTTCTCCTGTGATAGGTGCTTCAATATATTCGATAAATTTTTTTACATCGATCGTCCCTTGAAGGGGAGAGGGTTCCATAACAATCCCACCCTTCTTTTCACCAGGCGCCCCGGGACTGAAAACGCCCGGCCGAACAGTAGCGACGTATCCTTTGGATGCCCTCAAGGATACATTAGCATTTACTTTTCCTCCATAGATGGATCGAACAGCTTTCAAACGGCTCTCTTCAAACGAGAGGCCGATGCAATCCGTAACCAAAGGAAACCCCATTTCCACAGAAAGGCTCGGCGCCAGGTCCATTCCAAAAGCGGTGTGTCCGATCAGCGTGAGAAGGGGTTGATATTTTGTGATGAGAGAGGAGAGGACTTTTTGATAGAGGATGGAATTGAAATGTTCAAGCTGCGCATCCTCGATGACCAAGATCTTCGATGCCTTGGTGGCCAACTCCTCAGCAAAATTTTTGACATGATGACCCAATAGTACCACAGTCGATGAAGTCCCCTGCTGGGAGGCAAGCGTCTCTCCCGCCTGTAACATCTCATAGGTGATGTCACGAATTTTTCCCTGTCGATGCTCCACCAATACAAAGATCTCGCCCATTGCTTTACCCCCTAATCATCCATTATATCTGCTGAAAGACTGGTAAGTTATTTTCAATCCGCAATAAATTTCAAATGTCAAAATCCAAATGCCAAATGAATGTCAAATGCCAAATAGTAAGCCAGTTCCAATTTGAACTTTGAAATTCGAAAATTCATTTGAACTTTGAGCTTTGACATTTGGCATTCTGGTTTAGCCCCCTTTTTTCTTTTTAATGATTTCGGTCAATTGCGTCACGACTTCTTCAGGATTGCCTTTTAATATTTCTGCCATCTTTCCAACAGTTGGAAAAAATACTTGATCGATTTTTGTATCGACGGATTCGCCTGAGGTGAGCCCTATCTCCTCCATTCCAAGATCCTTGATCTCCTTGTCTTCTGCTTCTAAGAGTGCGGCAAGGGAAACATATTTTGGTTCGTTGATGCCTGTCTGAATGGTTAAGATAGCAGGCAGTTTTAGCTCTGTGACTTCATCGATCCCGCCTTCCAATTCTCTTCGGACCTTTGCCTTGTCCCCGGTAATCTCGATATGGGTGACAATGGCTGCGTGAGGAAGGCCTAACATTTGAGCCAGGCTCACTCCAACCTGTCCCCAGTTGTCATCCTCTGCCTGAACACCTGTTAAGATGAGATCAAAGGATTGATTTTTAATTGTTTGAGAAAGTATCTTGGCAATCAGATGTCCATCTTGAGCAGCAGGTTCCTCTATCCTTAATGCCCTATCCGCCCCCATAGCCAGGCATCTCGTCAATACCTCTTTTGACTCTTCAGGCCCGATTGTGATGACAGTTACCTCACCCCCATATTTCTCTTTTAAGAGGGCCGCTTCTCTGACTGCGTAGCCGTCCCAATCATTGAGGTGGAAGACCAGATGATCCTTCTTAATATCTGTTCCATCCTTCTCAATAAAGATGTCCGCCTCTGCAGTCTTTGGGATTCTTTTAACACATACCGCAATGTTCATTGAAACCTCCAGAATATAACTCTCCCCTCCCTTGGCGGGAGGGGATTCACCCTGTTAGATAGAATGTTTTCTGAACAACAGGGCCGAATAGAGAACCTTATCTAACAGGGTAAAGGGGAGGGGGATCAAAAACTATGATGACTCACCCTCCCCCACGCCTTCTCCTCTCCGAGCCAGAGGCTCCTCTGAGCCGGAGGCCGTCAAGGGAGAGGGGAAAGACGGCTTGTCAGCCTTCTATCGCTTCAGCGACCAACTCCGAAATATCTTTTACCGCAATCTGATCTGTTAAGCTTGAGGTTTTTACGGCATCTTCAAGAGTTAAGAGGCAGAAAGGACAAGCTGTGGCCATCACCTTTGCACCCAATGCAACAGCTTCCTTGATTCGAATCTCTCCATTTCGAGTCCCTTCTGTTCCCCCTTCAGCCCACATCCTACCCCCTCCTCCTTCACAACAAAGGCTCCTTTGCCTTGATCTTTCCATCTCGGCAAATTCCAATCCAGGAATGGAGGTCAAAATTTTTCTCGGTTCATCGAAGACCAAATTCTGTTTTCCAAGAAAACAGGGATCCTGATAGGTGGCATGGAGGTCCAGTGCCTTAGACATTTTTAATTTCCCTGCCTCGATTAGATTTGCAATGACCTGGGTATAATGTTGGACTGGGATATTGAGGTCTGGATACTCATTTTTAAAAGTATTGAAACAATGAGGTGAGATGGTTATGATTCTTTTGATCCCAGACTTTTTAAAGAGGTTTGTATTGTCCTTTGCCAGTTTTTTGAAAAGAGCCTGCTCGCCCATCCTTCTGATCTCGTTTCCACAACAGGATTCTTTCTTCCCAAGAATCCCAAAGTCGAGATCTGCTTTTTGAAAGATTTTGACAAGGGCTATTGAGACATTCTGAACCCTTGGATCATAAGAAGGGGCACAGCCCACATAGAGCAATGTCTCTGTGGATACTTCTCCGAGAATTTTTACTCCCAGGTCTTTTGCCCAATCTGCCCTGCGATCACGGAACCGTCCCCATGGATTCCCTTGGAGAAAGGTATTTTCAAGAGCATCCCTGATGGTTGAAGGGACCTCGCCTTGATTGGCAAGAAAATTTCGTATCGCCATAATCAGCTCAACGTTTTTCACTCCAGCAGGACAGCGAAGGCTACAAGTGCTGCAGGTGGTACAGGCCCATAATTCAGGTCTTTTGAACAGGAGAGAAGGGTTGGCTGTGAAGAATGTCTCTCTGACCAGCCTCCTCATATTGAGGGGAGATCTAAATTTAACAGGACATCCTCCTGTGCACGTCCCGCATTGGATGCATATATCGAGTTGATAATCCTTGATAAAAGTTTTAGGATCGATCTTCATTTTGTTATATTAACAACTCCTGTTTTCTCACTTCCCTGAGAGATTGGAAAGTTGAGAGGCAGTGTGTTTAAATTCGATATCTTCTCCCGGAGTAGTTGAATAATCTCAAAAAGATGAATCCCCCGTGGGCAGGTATCTTTACAGGCTCCACAAACTGTGCATCTTTCTACCACATGAACTAACCAACCGATTCCAAAGTTTTGAAAAGATTCTGAATAACATTTTTTGCAGAAACAGATTGGGCAGACCTCTTTACAGTGATGGCAATCATCGCATTTTTTGAACTCAGTCATCCAATGAAATTTAGCTTGATCATCAGACTGAAGAAAAACCGAAGGTCCCAATTTTGTTATTTGTTCGTTGAACCCATTCACGGTTTCCACCAGTTTTGAAATCTCAGAAGGATGGACCCAAGCAAAATCGAGACGATCTTTTCCAATTCCAAGGATCTCCAACAGACCCTGAACGACTTGCACTCTCCTTTTGGCCCTCTCATTTCCTCTCTTATGCCGGCACTGACCCGGAGGGCATCCTAAAACCAAGACACCATCTGCTCCTGAAAAATAGGCCTTCAAGAGAAAAAAGATATCCAAACTTCCAAGGCAGGGGAGTTTCACCGGCAAAAAATTTGGCGTATAAATTTTCTGTTCCATTCCGGCAAAATCGGCGCAGAGATCTGCACTATTTTGGCATAAGAATCCTAGGAGCTTCGGTTCAAAACTCATAGATGTTCCAAATCATACCTTGGCAAGCATTTTTTTCGAGCTTAAAAGTTATGTCATTCTCGCCCCAATTTTCATCGGGATAAACTCCAGCGGGAATCCAGACAAATTACTTTTTAGAAAACATAGATTCCTGCTTTCGCAGGAATGACGAAGCAAACCTTTATACCGCGAGCAGTCCTTCCACCTCTGCCAATACTTGATCTTGTGTGAAATGTTTCTGTCTTGCCGCCTTGCTGGGGCATACAGATGTACAGGCACCGCATCCTTTGCAAAGAGCTTCGTTGACAGATGAGATTCCTTTGATATCAAGAAATCCAATCGCCGAGTAGGGACAGACCTCAATACACAGTTTGCAGCCTGCGCAGATCTCAGGGTCAATAGAGGAGATGGTAGCCTCCACCTCAATCTCACCCTTGATAACCAGGGACATCACCTCTGCTGCAGCCGCAGAGGCCTGTGCAACTGTGTCAGGAATATCTTTGGGCCCCTGGCAGCACCCTGCCAAAAAAATTCCATCCACATTTGTGGAGACCGGCCTCAGTTTCGGATGAGCTTCCATAAAGAATCCATCTGCGCTCTGGCTAATCCCCAATACCTGAGCCATTCTTTCGGCATCGCGACGGGCAGTGAGACCTGTTCCTAAGACGACCAGGTCCACGGGGATCTCAACAGGGGTTCCAAGAAGGGTATCCTCTGCCTCGACGATGAGACGGCCGTCCTTTTTATAAATCTCAGAGCCTTTTCCCCGGATGAAGTAAATTCCTTCTTCTCGAACCCGTTTATAGAATTCCTGATATCCTTTTCCAAAGGCATTGATGTCAATGTAAAACTCATAAATCTCAGCACCGGTTTTTTCTTTTGCCAGATGGGCTTGTTTCATTGAAGCCATACAGCAGACCCTGGAGCAGTAGAGGTTGGCGTTTTCGTCACGACTTCCGATGCAGTGGAGAAAGGCAATTCCCTTTGGGACAGTTCCATCCTTGAGCAACACTTCTCCGCGAGTGGGTCCGGAAGGACTTGCGAGCCTTTCAAACTGAAGACCAGTGATGATATTGTCATAAACCCCATACCCATACTGTGGGAGGAGATGGGGATCAAATGGATCATATCCTGTTGCAACAATGATCGAACCCACCTCCTTTTCAATCACTTCCTCCTTCTGATCAAAATTGATTGCTTCTGCCTTGCAGGCCTCGATACAATTCTTTTTACATTTCCCTTTGGTTAAAAGGAGGCAACTCTCGTTATCCACTACTGCTTTTAAAGGAACGGCCTGAGGGAAAGCGATGTAGATGGCTTTTCGCCTGGCCATCCCTTCTTCAAACTCTGAAGGAACTCCTTTTTTCAGAACGCAGGCTTCCACGCAATCTCCGCAGCCGGTGCACCGACTTGGATCGACATGGGTAGGATGTTTTTTAATCGTCACAGTAAAGTTTCCAACATAACCTTTTACATCCACTACCTCCGAGCAGACAAAGAGTTCGATATTTTTATTTCGAACCACTTCAACTGTTTTGGGTGTAAAGATACAGGAGGCGCAATCCAGAGTGGGGAAGGTCTTGTCCAATTGGGCCATGTGGCCCCCGATATAGGGCGCCCTTTCAACGAGGAAGATCTTCATGCCATCGTTCGCCATGGTCAAAGCAGCCTGAATCCCAGCAATGCCCGCTCCAACGACCAACGCAGAGGGCTTGATCCCAACTCTTCTTGCCTCCAGAGCCTCGTGGAGAGAAACCCTGGCGACGGCTGCCTGTACGATATGTTTCGCTTTTTCTGTTGCCCTTTCTTTATCCTTATGAACCCAGGAACACTGCTCCCGGATATTCGCAATATTGATGAAATAGGGATTGAGGTTTTCTGAAGAGATGGCATTTCGAAAAGTGATTTCATGCATTCGAGGGGAGCAGGCCGCAACTACCACCCGATCGATGGAGAGCTTGCGGATATCCTTTTTGATTAAATCCTGTCCAGGGTCAGAACAAAGATAACGGTAGTCCCGGACTACCTTTACTCCGGGAAGCGTGCTGGAAAAACGGGCAAGTTCATTACAATCAACCGTGGCAGCGATGTTGGTGCCACAGTGACAGATATAGACGCCAATTTTTTGTTTCATCTAGCCATTCTCCCTCCCCCTTGATGGGGAAGGTTGGAGGTGAAAAATAGGTTTCAGTTCCCCCTCCCCTTCACCCCGTTAGATAGGCTTATCTCTTCGCCCCCTGCCAGTCAAAAATGTTTTATCTAACAGGGTGAATCCCCTCCCACCGGGGAAGGTGAGATTTTTGGAAGTTTAGCTAATGCCGAGGATTCGGCGGCCAATGGCGAGCTTCTGGATTTCCTTCGTCCCCTCATAGAGCTCGAGTAACTTGGCAGCCCTGTAGAAGCGCTCAATGGGATAGTCATCGAGGTAACCATACCCGCCATGAAGCTGTAAGGCTTCATCGACGACCCTTACCGCCACTTGGCAGGCCCACCATTTTGCCATGGCTGATAGTTGGGAATCGACATTCCCCCGGTCGACATTCCAACAGGCCTTATAGGTTAGAGATCTGGCGGTTTCGATGAGCGTTGCCATCTCAGCAATCTTGAACTGAGTGACCTGAAAAGATGCGATTGTCTTCCCAAATTGTTTTCTCTTCTTTACATAATTGATGGCTTGTTCCATCGCCCCCTGCGCAAGGCCTACTCCATCCCCCGCTATCATCAGCCTAGAATAGTCAAGAAACTTCATCAATTGGATGAATCCATCGCCTTCTGAACCCACCAAGTTTTCCTTTGGGACTCTCACATTATTGAAATAGACATTGGCGGTATCAGAAGCATGAAGCCCCATCTTTCCATGAATTCTATCCGCCTTGTATCCCGGTCGATCCGTCTCCACCAGAAGAATACTGTGGCGCTTTGATTTAGAAGTCTCTTCGGGATGAGTCAAACAGTAGACGAGAAGGAATTTGGCTTCTGTGCCGTTACTGATCATCACTTTATTGCCATTGATCACATATTCATCTCCCATCTTTTCTGCACGGGTGGTGGCAGAGGCTGCATCGCTTCCCGCCTCAGGCTCGGTAATGGCAAAACCCATGACCCAGTCCCCTTTGACTAAGGGGGGAAGGTACTTCTTCTTCTGATCCTCAGAACCATATAGTAACAGTTCTTGGGCACCAAACGTGGTTTGAGAAAACACCTGGCCAAGCCCGGGTTCGGCCCTCCAGAATTCCTCCAGGATGATGTTATGTTCAAGGGAACCTAAACCAAGGCCGCCATACTCTTTCTTGATATAGACACCGACGAAACCCAATTGAGCTGCTTTTTTAATGATGTCTCTGGGAAATTCTCCTTTAGCCTCACACTCTTTGCCAATTGGCACCAGTTCACCTTCTGCGAACTCTCGGGCAGCTAAACGGATCTGTTTTTGACGATTGGTCAGTTCAAAGTCCATGAATTACTTCTCCTTAATATTAAGATGAAGTGTGCTCGCTTTTCAACGATTTAGCAAACATCTCCTTTACTACGATTGGAGCCAGGCGACTTATTGGACAAACTCTTAACGTTAAAATCAGAGAAGAAAAACCAAATCACTTTGGAAAAGGGGATTGAGGGAAAAAGAGCAAATCCTTTGTCTTCTCAATATTTCCCCAACAGCTCTCGGGCAATAATTGTTTTTTCAATCTCTTTGGTCCCTTCGAAGATTTCAACAGCCTTGCAATCCCGATAGAAACGCTCGATATCGTAATCTCCAATAAACCCGTATCCTCCATGGAGTTGAAGAGCCTCTTCGGCAACCCTCACTGCCGTCTCTCCTGTGTACCACTTCGCCATGGAGATGAGATGGGGTTGCACTCTCTCGTGGTCGAGAAGCCAGGCAGCTTTCTGGTAGAGATTTCGGCCGGCTTCGATTCGGGTAGCCATTTCTGCAATCTTGAACTGGGTGACCTGGAAAGAGGCGAGCGGCTTTCCAAATTGTTGCCGCTTTCGGACATGCTTAATAGCCTGCTCCATGGCTCCCTGGGCCAGCCCAACAGCCTCGGCACAGACATGGAGACGAGTGTGATCAAAGAACACCATAAACTGTTGAAATCCTTTTCCTGCAGTTCCGATAAGGTTCTCTTTGGGTACCCTGACATCGCTGAAAGAGATTTCAGCAGTATCCGAGGCGCGGAGGCCGAGTTTGTTTTTCAGCTTGCTCGCCTCAAAGCCTTTGCGGTCTGTCTCGACCGTGATGACACTAAACCGGTCATGCCGGGACTTGACATGCGGTTCTGTCACGCAAAGAACCTGCAGGAAATTGGCAAGGGTCCCACCGGTGATGAATGTCTTGGTGCCATTGATCACATATTCATTCCCATCCAGAATAGCGGTGGTTCTAACGGAGGAAACGTCACTTCCGGCGTCAGGCTCGGTGATGGCAGCTCCGGTGATGGCCTTTGCCTTCACCAGGGGAGGTACCCATTTCATTTTTTGCTCCTCCGTGCCAAAAAGGAGAATCATTTCCGAGCCAAAAGTGCCTGCCAAGATAAAATGCGCAATCCCAGGATCAACCCGCCAGAATTCTTCGTTGATGAGACAGTGCTCCAGATACCCCAATCCTGCCCCGCCGTACGTTTCAGGTATGAAGACCCCGACAAAACCAAGCTCGCATGCTTTTTCCCAGAGGTGTCTTGGAGATTTCTCCTCGCGATCGCACTCCTGGGAGACATCCGGGAACTCTTTTTCAGCAAATTCCCTTGCGGCCTTGATGATATCCTTCTGCTCATCAGTCAAATCAAAGTCCATGAATATTCCCCCCTAACTGACCGATTCCTTGCCTCCGGGTGGCTAAACGGATCTGTTTTTGTCGGTTGGTTAGTTCAAAATCCACAACAACCCTTATTTCTTAGATCGATGGGGTCTACCATTTCTGAATTTCATCTGGGCCAATAGTTTGCTGAGGGCCAATTGATGTTCTTCCGTCTTCATGGCATCGAGAAAGACCATCGCTTCATGCTGTATGACTTGATCCAGAGTGGATTGCATCCCGTGACGTAGAATCTCCTTTGACTTTTGTACGGCATTAGGAGGCATGGAGGCAATTTGCCTGGCCATCTTTTTGGCCTCGGACATCAGTCGGTGATGGGGGAATACCTGGTTCACCGCCCCGATTTCTAATGCTTCATGAGCATCAAAAGGCCTGGCAGTGAAAATAAGCTCTGCCGCTTTGCCATATCCGATGAGTCTGGGTAGAAAATAGGTGCTACAAAATTCCGGGGTTACTCCTATCCGGACAAAGGCACAGCTAAATTTTGCCCTTTCAGAGGCAAGACGAATATCACATGTTAGGGTTACGGTAAAACCAAACCCATAAGATGGGCCATTGATGGCGGCGATGATTGGTTTGGGATACTGTATAAAAGCCCTTGGTAAATCGAGTGATCCGAATCTTGACTTCTTTTTATGATCCCTATCACTTTCTTGAAGCTCCATAAACCTGTTAAGATCGGCCCCGGCGCAAAACCCCCGACCCCGTCCGGTTAGAATCATGACCCGGATGTCATGATCTTCTTCAGTCTCTTTAAGCGCATGGATCAACTCATCCTTCATCGTGTCATTCAGAGCATTTAGAACTTCAGGCCTATTCAGGTAGATCAAAGCGATCCCTTCTTCTCTGATCAATTCAATAGTCTTGTATTCCATTATTTTCCCCTTTCAAAAAATCCTTTGTATCGAATTGAGGCATCGATTGGTATCTCTCCATGAGATGCTTTTGGGCTTGTTGAGGATTTGGGTATTTGCTGGAATGCCTTGAAGCCCCTGACAGAGATCAAAGGCCTGGGCTAATGAGTTTGTATCAGGACGGTAACGAATGAGGGCAACATCGTTGCCGAAGGTTGATTTATTTTCCATCATCCAAAGCGATATTGTACACCGAAACCACTCCTGGGGTATTTCCATTTGACAGAGCCGTAGATACAGGCGATCTGGCAGGTGCCACATTCCAAACAACCGGCAAATTCCACCACCATCTCTCCCTTTTCATTAAGAGAGTAGAGGTTTGCCGGGCAGGCATAGATACAAAAACGTTCTTTGCAGTTCTGACAAATTTTTTGATCGAGAGAGATATGGGTCTCTTTGTCATTTTTAAAGGCGTCGAGGGCCAATTTTTCGGTTATTTTCATTGAACCTTCCCTTTAAGAGATTCTTCGCTTCGCTCAGAATGACAACCCTTCACCTGTCATTGCGAGGCGAAGCCGAAGCAATCTCTATTTCGAAGTCCTAAATTTTCCTAAATTGCATCCAGTCTTTAAACGTTTGGAAATTCAAATAGTCTTTCTTAAAGGCCTGCCAAATGGTCTTGTAAAGACCTTCTTTGGGATTCTCATCCACCCTCATCACTTTCTCGAATAGATCGGAAATCGCCTGAGGGTACTTGGAGAAGAGCCTTTCGTTCTCCAGGATCGAAAGGGTGTTTTTAAAATTGCTCATTTCTTGAATTATAAAACTTTCGTTTAAAAGTTTCTCGTAATAGGCCAAAGAAGAGGCTGAGAAATCGTTTTTCTCCTTTGCTATTTTTATTGTCCGGCCTGCTAGGACTCCTGAAGCCATGGCATATTCCATGCCTCTTACGGTGACCAGCATGTTGAGGCCCAGGCCTGCTGCGTCTCCTGTGATTAAAATTCCATCTCCAAAGACCTTCGGTTTGATGTGGATTCCTCCCTCAGAGATGAGGTGAGCGGAATATTCAACGACCTCTCCACCCCTGATCAAATTTTTTATCTCGGGTCTTTCTTTAAATTCGTCTAAGAGTTTATAAACTTCCTCGCGGGGCTCTCTCTGATTAAGAGAATGGATTCCAACCACGATTCCCAAAGAGAGACTTTCCTGATTGGTATAGAGAAAACCTCCTCCCATTATGCCTTTGGTAAGGGTTCCCACAAAGAGTTGAGCCGCCCCCTCTTTTTCTCCAAGTCGGAATCGGTCCTCAATGATTTTTGGATCAAGGGCAATCACCTCTTTAAAACCCAGCGCAAAATGTTGGGGTTGAAAAGGTTGCCGGAGTCCTGACTTCTCAGCTAAGAAAGAGAGGATTCCATCTGCAGCCACCACACAGTCTGCTCCAATCTCTTCATCCTCAGCCTTGACTCCGATGACCTTTTCTCCCTCTCTGATGAGATCGTTCACGTTCTTCTGAGGGATGATGAAGACTCCTTTTTCTGAAACGAGGTCAGCGAGCCACCGGTCGAATTTCGCTCTGAGGATGGTGTAACTGGGGTAGGGTTCTCGGTTAAATCGATCGCTATAAAGTTCAAGGGTGGTCGAATTAGATTCACCCAATAAGGTAATAAACTCCTTCGTCACGTGCCTCTCTAAAGGGGCCCCTTTCCAAAGATCTGGGAGGTAATTTCGGAGGGGGCTCAGATAGATTCTCCCCCCTGTCACATTCTTACTTCCTGAGAAATCTCCTCGCTCCAGAACGATCACGGTCATTCCTGAATCGGCCAATTCATAGGCGCAGGAAAGGCCTGCTAATCCCCCTCCTACAATGATGACATCCACCTTTTCCATCGTTATTCCTTTAGAGCCTTTTTCAATTCCTCTGTTAAGGTGGGAACAATCTGGAAGAGATCTCCAACGATCCCATAGTCGGCATAGTTGAAAATGAGGGCATTTGGATCGGTATCTACAGCCACCACCGTTTTACACGTGCCTATGCCTAAAACATGGTGGATGGCACCCGAAATCCCAAAGGCCATGTAGAGTTTGGCAGAGATATTCTTTCCACTCTTTCCAATCTGGTCCTTCTGATCCCTCCAACCCACGTCCACAGTAGCTCGAGTGGTTCCCACTGAGGCATTGAGCACATCAGACAGCTCTTCAAGGATCTTAAAATTTTCGGGTGCTTTGATTCCCCTTCCAGCAGCCACCACAATTTCAGCCTCTGTAATATCTAACTTCGTTCCAGCTGCCTTCTCCCATCCGATGACCCTCTTTTTCAATGAAGAAGGATCGGTATGAGAGGAAATCGAAACGACCTGAGCCGATTTACTAAGGTTATGATTAACAAGAAAGGTATTGTTTCTCACAGTAGCCATCTGAGGTCTGGCCTCAGAAAAGGCCATCTCTGCAAAGACCTTTCCTCCGTAAAGGGGGCGTTTCGCAATAAACTTTCCGTTCTCTTCCATGGCTAAACCCGTGCAGTCAGGGGCATAACCTGCTTGGAGGTGCATGGCCAGCCTTGGGAAAAGATCCTTTCCTGTAGAGGTGGCTCCCCCCAGAAGAATGGAAGGTTGATGTTCCTTAATTAAGGGAGCCATATTGATCAAATAGGCATCGGAAGTGTAAGAGGCAAGGGATGGGTCATCAATAAGATAGATTTTGTCGGCAAAAGGAGTCAGGCTTTTGACAGCTTCTTGAAGCCCGCTCCCAAGTAAAATCGCTGCAACCTGAGAACCGGTTTTCTTTGAAAATACAGCCCCTGCCGATAGGAGTTCGAAGGTCACTTTTCTGACCTTTCCTTCCTGTTGCTCTGCAAAGGCCCATATCTCATTAGCCACGATGTTCTCCCTTTTTTTCAAATTCGGAATGCGGAATTCGGATTTCAGAATTAAATATTTTGATTTTCACTCTGCATTCCGCAATCCGCATTTAGATGACTTTGGCTTCTTCTCTGAGAAGTTTAACCAGTGCCTTCACATTCTCCGGAAAATCTTCTTTAATCATTTTCACGGGTGGTCTCTTAGGGGGTGGTAAATATTTCTGGATTTTTATTTTGGCTGCTTGGCCACCCGCATCGGCTGCGCTCAGTCCCAGAGCTGCAAGATTCATCTTCTTCATCTGTGCCTTCATGGCCTTCATCACGTTCATGACCTGAGGGATGCGAGGATTATTTAGACCTTTCTGGCAGGTGAAGAGTGCAGGGAGGCAACAGGAGAGGATTTCATTCCCACGCTCTACCTCTCGGATCACCTTTACCTCTTTCTTTGGGTCATCCACCTCGAGGCCGATGATCGTATTGACGTGTGGAATCCCCAATAACTCAGCCACAGCAGGTCCAACGATTCCAGCATCATCGTCCATGGCCTGCCTCCCCGCCAAAATCAGATCAAAAGGTTTATCTTTGAGATAAGCAGCCAAGGCTTTGGCGATGGCAAACTGATCCGAACCCTCCAAGCCAGGGTCAGTGATCTGAATCGCATCATCTGCACCCATGGCGATTCCTCTTCTCAGGGCATCAACCTTCTTATTGTCGACAGTCAAGACGGTGACCTTGCCGCTAAACTTTTCTTTTAATTTCAAGCCTGCTTCTATTGCAATTTCATCGAAGAAGTTGGTGAAGTATTTATTCTCGATCTCCAATTCAGAATCCGATTTGACTTTTATGATCGCTTCCGGATCAGGAACCTGCTTCACCAACACATAGATTTCCATCTTAACCTCCGTGATTAGTGAATCGTGTTGGTGAATCGATGGTTAAAAACGAATCACAAGCACGAGTCACGAGTCACCATTTTAATCCTTACAAAAGATTCTTCCAAGATAGTCACATAACACTTCATGGGTGCCGCCGCCATAAAGCAAGAACTTGGCATCTCTCCAGTAACGTTGTGGAGGATATTCTGTGCAGAAGGCATTCCCGCCATAAATCCTCATCGCCTCTTCAACAGCATACATACACATTTCGGTCGCATGATATTTGGCCAGCATGCACTCATTGGTACAGGGGATCTTGTTTTGGATCATCCAGACACATTTGTAAGTGTAATTCCACGAGGCTTCATACCAGGCCCAATATTTTGCGAACTTCTCCCGGATCAACTGGTACTTACTGATGGGGTTTCCAAAAGCGATCCGGTTTTTTGCATACTCCCTTGCATCTTCCATGGCTCCTTTTGCAATGGCCAAGGCATTCATCGCAGTCATGATGCGGACTTCATTAAGAATATCTCCGGCATACTGAACGCCTTTTCCGACCTCCTCACCTAGAAAATTTTCATCAGGAACAAAAACATTGTCAAAAACCAATTCGCCTGTAACGGAGCAGCGAGAACCTAACTTATGAAGCCTCTGGCCAGGGACGAACCCATCGCGATCTGCTGTTTTCTTTTCAACCAGGTAGAAATTGAGACCTTTTAACCCCAATTTTGGATCGACTGTTGCCATGCAGGTACAAAACTCAGCAATCGGTCCATTGGTGATCCACTGTTTTCTTCCATTGATCCTCCAGCCCCCGTCCACTTTGGTCGCTAAGGTTCTTGTTCCGCCCAGGTCAGAACCGGACTGGTCTTCGGTGAAGCAGATCGTCCCGATTTTCTCACCTTTTATTGCTGGTACGAGAATCCTCTGTTTGATGTTCTCGTTTCCAAAACGGGCAATGAAGTAAGTTCCCATGAGAATTTGCATGATCACCGCCATGGCAAACCCGCAGGATCCCCTTGCCAGTTCTTCATAGAAGATCATCTGGGAGATGGTGTCGGTAGCCATTCCACCATATTTTTCTTCATGCCTCAGACCCAAGTATCCCAGTGCGGCAAATTCTTTCCAGAGGTCCCAGGGGAATTCTTCTTTTTCATCCAATTCAGCCACCCTCGGCATGATCAAACGATTCACTGCATCCCGAACCATTTGCCTGAAGAATTCTTGTTCCTCTGCAAAGGTGAAATCAAGTGCCATTGGCTTCCACTCCTTTCATACTTTAGAGGGTTCGAGCCTGCCTGCCGGCAGGGATTCGAGGGTCCGTGGGTTCTAGTGTTTACTTTCCTAAGATGTATTTACTTGAACCCTTGAATCCTAGACCCCTTGAATCCTTTGAAGTTTAGATAATATTCTTCTCCTTAAACTCCTTCAACTGGGCAGCACTATATCCCAGGAGACCACTATAAATCTCCTCGTTATGTTCCCCAAAACGGGGAGGGAAGCTCATCATCCGGTTGACCGATTTCAGATAAGGGTTATTGATAGGAGGAGGTGCGATAGTAATCTCTACCCCTGTCTTGGGATCTTTGCTGCGAATCAGATTCGGTTTGACCAGTGGATCCTGAACAACATCTCCGATGGCGTTGACTTTGGAAATGGCAATCGTGGCCTTGTTGAAAATGTCGATCAATTCATCCGTCGAAAATTTCTTGGTGATGGCATTGATTGCGTTATTTAAATTTTCCACATCTGCAATCCGGCCAGCATTTCGCTCATACTCTTTTTTATAAAGGGATTCAAACCCTGGAATCTTTGTCATCGTCTCCCACTGCTTATCATTTCCTACTGCCACATAGGCATAGCCATCTTTCGTTTCATAAACAGAGACTGGAGCGAAGAATTCGTGGGTGTTTCCCCTCCGACTGACTGTTTTCTTGAAGCTGACCGTGTGCGTGATAGCCTGGGTGAGCCAGGAGACGGTGCTTTCGAACATCGAGAGATCGATGCGGCTTCCTTGGCCTGTCACTGCCCTTTTGAAGAGGGCCTTCATCAGAAGACCATAGCCATGTTCACTGGCTCCCATATCGGGAAGGGGGATGCCCATCACTTGGGGGGTTCCTCCCTTCTCTCCAGTTAATTCCATTAACCCTCCTCTTGCTTGAAGCACTGGATCATAAGCGGCCTCATTGTTTTGGGGACCGAACCCTGTCATTCCCAGCCAGATGATGTCCTCTTTGATCTTTTTGAGCATCTCATATTCAATTCCAAGTTTGGTGTAATTTCTGGGCAATTGATTGGTGGCAAAGATATCCACCTTTAATTTGGTGAGGAGTTTTTTGAAAATCTCCCGTCCCTCAGGAGCTCCTATGTCAAGAGTGAGGGCTTTTTTCCCGGCATTGATGGATAGATAATAGGAGAACATCCTATCTTCTTTCAACACGTCGTCCCCCACACGTCGATTGGGATCTCCGTAGATGGGATGTTCCATCCGAATGACATCAGCTCCATCTTCAGCCAATCGAAGGGTTAAATAGGGGAGAACAGTTGCCTGCTCGAGACTTAAAACCGTAATATTTTTGAAAAGTTGTACTTCGTCCATGAAAATCACCTCCTGATCTTGATTTGGATACTGTATACAAAGAATTATATATACCCAAAACCCCAATCGTGTCAAGACTTTTCCATACGATCTTCATAGGGGCTTCAATGATGAGGATCCCCTGAACTATTTAACTGAAGGTGGGGAAAAAGACGTAATCTTTTGGCTTCATGAGAGAGTATTTGAATCTACTGTTTAATAAATATAAAATTTAGTTCTTTATTGAAAAGGTCCCAACATGATTTCAGCGATTAAATCTTTCTGTTCTTCCTCTGTTCCAAGTTCTACTCCAATTGCCCAGGCATCCCGGAAGTAATGTTCAATGGCTTGTTCAGAAATATAACCGTAACCCCCAAAGATCTGGAGGGCCTCATCGACTATCGCCACCAATCTCCTTCCTACCTCCAATTGGGTGATGGAGAGGAATCCAGGATCGATCTTTTTATGATCAAACTCTGTCGCCGCCTTATAAGTGAGGCATCGAACCACTTCAATACTCACAGCTATATCAGCCAGTTTATGTCGAATGGCTTGGAACTGCGAAAGCTTTCTGCCAAACTGTTCCCTTTGTTTGGCATATTGCATCGCCCGATTAAAAGCCCCCTGAGCGGTGCCCAACGCTTGAGCTGCACTTTTGAGCCCTATGGCTTGATAACAATGGTCCACATGGGTCAACCCTTCACCTTCTCTTCCTATCCGGTTTCCAAGTGGTACCAGGACCTCTTTGAAAAGGAGATCACCGAAGGGGATCATCCTTAAACCCATCTTATCGACGGGATGAACTTCGATACCCTCCTTTTCTCGTTCTACAATTAATGTGATCCACCCCTCCTTGGGCTCTTTGCAGAGGGTGACGAAGGAATCTGCTAGAGAAACGTTGAGTACGAAACTTTTTTTCCCATGGATGGAATAATATTCATCTACCTTTCTTTCCGCAATGGTGGAGATGTCTGTAAGATCTCTTCCGTCCTCTGATTCCCCAAGGGCAATGCCCAGCTGTTTCTCTCCCTTTGTGAGTGGAGTGAGGAATTGATTCTTCTGTTCGTGAGAACCAAATTTCAGAATGACCTCTGAACCTAGATCAACTGTGCTCAGGGCGCTCCCGATTCCTGAATCAACCCTGCAAAAAGCTTCAATGACCAGAAGGTTTTCAAAGATCCCTAACCCCTGACCTCCAAACTCTTCAGGATAATGAATTCCAATAAACCCTAATTGAGAGGCCTTCTTCCATATCGATTCTGGAAATTTCCCTTTCTGGTCCAGTTCTAACGCCAGATCGGGATCGAACTCTCCTTGGGCAAACTCCCTGGCCGCCTTTTGAACATCCTTCTGCTCATCGGATAATTCAAAATCCATTCTCCTTCCTCCTATAGTCCCAATTCCCTAGCGATCACTAAGTGTTGAATTTCAGAGGTCCCTTCTGGGATCTTAAACAATCTCGCATCACGAAGGAACCTCTGAACAGGATTGTCCATCATCAGTCCGGCATTTTTTTGGATGGCCATGGCCTTCTGAACAATACGCTGAACGGATTCGCTGCAGAAAAGTTTTACGATCGAGGCGTCTTTCATTGAAGCAAGGCCTCGATCATAAAGCCAGGCCCCTCGATAGGTCATATATCTCATGGCCTCAAGGGACATCGCCATCTCGGCCATGACGAATCGAATCGCCTGTGACCTTGCAAGAAGCTGGCCATCTCTCTTGGTTCTTTTGATATAAGAGAGGGTTGATTCGAATGCTGCCTGACCTACTCCGGTGCTCCTCGCCCCATAGGTGAGCCTTCCTGATTTGAGGGTTTCTTCCAACTGTTCCAAACCTCCTCCTTCCTGTTCTCCAAGCATCCTCTCTTTCGAAACGTAACAATCATCAAAGGCCAACTCGGCAGTATCCGAGGAATGATTTCCTAACTTTTGTAACTTTTTGGTCATAGAAAATCCTGGATCTTCACGCTCCACGACAAAAAGATTGATGCCTGTCCCTCGCCTGGAAGGATCGGTGTAGGCAGCAACGGTCACAAAATCACAGATGGTCCCGTTCGTGATGAAGGTCTTCGGACCATTGAGCCGGTAACCATTTCCCTGCTTTACGGCCGTTGTGCGAATTCCTGACGCATCTGACCCTGCATCCGGCTCCGTCAATGCAAAGGCACCGATCTTCTCCCCCCGCACTGCCGGAGAAAGATATTTCAGCTTAAGTTCCTCAGAACCATAATGGAGGAGGGGGTCTGTGGCCAGACCTCCCTGAACCATGATACTCGCGCCAATGCCTACGCAGATCCGATTCAATTCCTCCACTGTAATGCACTCAGAAATCTTGTCTAAACCAGGACCCCCGTATTCTGCGGGGCATCGCAGGCAGAGCAGATGCTCGGCACCCAGGATTCGAAAGAGTTGAACTGGAAAGGCCTCTTTTCGCTCATATTCCTCAACTAAGGGACTGACCTCTCTCTCATAAATTTCTCGAACTCTTTTTTGAAACTCCTTCTGCTCATCATTCAGTTCAAAGAACATGTTCTTCTTGCCTCCTTTACCCCGTTAGAAATAATGCCCCGCTGCTCCCTCCGGGCCAGGCTCCGCCCCGGAAGGGCTCATGCCCCGGAGGGAGGCCCTCTGGGCCGGCGGCTGCAACAGGATTAGATTTTAAAATAATTCCGCCTGCCTGCCGGTAGGCAGGGCGGCGTTTAATGCCCCGCTCGGTTTCGAGTCGCAACGACTGGAATTTCTAACGGGGTTTACCCGCCTCTTCAACCAGCCTCCACATCAATTATTCATTCTTAAAAACGGGCTTTCTCTTCTCCAAGAAGGCAGTTACTCCTTCCTTGAAATCCCTTGTTTTGTAAACCTCCCCATAGATCTCCGAATCCTTCGTCAAGGCATCTTTTAGAGAGAGTTGAGAGGCATGAAACATGGCTCTCTTTGCCAAATGGACGGAAGCAGGTCCTTGAGCAATCTGTCGGGCCATGGTCAATGTCTCTTCCATCAATTTTTCATGCGGGACCACCCGATTGACCAACCCGATTCTCTCTGCTTCTCCTGCGTTCACAATCCTTCCAGTGTAGATCATCTCTTTAGCCCGGCCCGGCCCGATGAGACGCATCAAACGGACATTTCCTCCATATCCAGGCATAATTCCCACTCGAACTTCTGTCTGGCCGATCTGAGCCTTCTCGCTGGCAATCCGGATATCGCAGGCCAAGGCGATCTCACAACCTCCTCCCAAAGCCCAACCATTGATCGCTGCAATCATCGGCTCTTCCATCGATTCCATAAAAAGGAGAATCTCGTTGGCCTTCTTCGAGGCATTGACTGCATCTTGAGGGGTCCGGTCCTTGAGCATTCGAAGATCGGCTCCAGCGACAAATGCCTCGTCGCCGACACCGGTGATGATGCCCACCCTGATGTTGGGTTCTGAATGCAACCGCTTTAATACGTCCTCTAACTCCATCCAGGTCTCCCAATTCAGAACATTCCTCACTTCAGGCCTGTTGATTTTGATGATGCCAATTCTGTCATCCGTTTCATAGATCAAATTTTTGTAGGACATTTCAATCCTCCGTCTGTTCATTTTCGACAATCATCGCTATGCCTTGCCCTCCTGCAATACACATGGTTACTAAGCCAAACTGGGATTTCCGTCTCTTCATTTCATGGATGATTTTCGTCATAAGAATGCAACCTGTTGCAGAGATTGGATGGCCAAGGGCTATCGCTCCACCATTCACATTTACCTTTTCCATGTCAAAGTTTAGTTTTCTTATCACAGCAAGGGACTGAGCTGCAAAGGCTTCGTTTAACTCTATTAAATCGATATCCTTAAGCTCCAGCTCAGCTTTTTGTAATGCCTTTTGGGTTGCTGGAATAGGGCCGATCCCCATAATCTCAGGCTTCACTCCGACGGATGCATAAGATCGTATGGATACGAGTGGACGGATGCCCATTTCTTTTGCCTTCTTCCGAGACATCACCACAACCGCAGAGGCTCCGTCATTCAAGCCGCTTGCGTTTCCAGCAGTGATGGTGCCATTTTGTTTAAATGCGGGTTTTAGTTTTGATAGTTCCTCCAGCGTGGTGCCGAACCTTGGATGTTCATCTGTATCAAAGATCACAGGAGATCTGCCAGTTTGAGGAACTTGGACAGCCACGATCTCTTCCCTAAATTTATTGGACTTGATAGCATCTTCAGCCCTCTGCTGACTCAGAAAAGCAAACTGATCCTGGTCCTCACGGGAAATCTTATAAAGTTCGGCCACATTTTCTCCGGTCTCTCCCAATGAATAACCTGAAATAGGATCTAAGAGGACCAGCTGATCGATGAGTCGGGCATGGCCAAGCCGGCTGCCCCATCTCACTTTGGGTAGGATGTAAGCAGCCCTACTCATACTTTCCATTCCTCCAGCAACAATGATATCGCTTTCTCCAGTCTTAATGATCTGACCGGCTAAACTAATAGCCCTTAGGCTTCCCCCGCATGCCTTATTGATTGTAAATTGGGGAATTTCAATTGGGATTCCAGCCTTAAGAGCTACAGCCCTTGAAGAATTCGCAGGGAGATCGCCAGTTCTAAAGCCATGGGCCATGATGACCTCATCGATTTCGTCACCCTTAAGGCCTGCTCTTTTCATGGCCTCTGCGATGGCGATAGTCCCCAGGTCCCAATCGCTCACCTCTCTTAAACTTCCACCAAATCTTCCAATGGGAAGTCTTGCTGCGCTAACAATTAGAACATCGTTCAATTTGTATCCTTCCTTTCTTAAATATATTTTGATCACTCCTCTGATCTCTTCATGCTCATATGGATGGTGAATTTTTCAGAAGTCGCCGTAATACTTTACCGGAAGCACTGCGGGGAATCGTCTCCGTGAACACCACTTTGGCCAACCGTTTGTACTTGGCCAATCCTTGCGCCGCATATTCGATGATGGCCTCCTGGGGAAGGCTGGCCTTATCCTGGAGTACCACATAGGCTACAGGAACCTCGCCATATTCTGGATGGGGCTCACCAATGACGGCCGCATCTTTTATATCGGGGTGGCTGACCAGAATGTTCTCAATCTCAGCAGGTGGCACTTGAAACCCCTTGCATTTGATCACTTCTTTTAATCGGTCGACAATGAAAACATATCCTTCCTCATCCTTCCAAGCCAGGTCCCCTGTCCGAAGCCATCCATTTATCATTGTCTGCGCAGTCGCTTCTGGATTGTTGTAGTATCCCTTCATCACCTGTGGTCCTCGGACCCAGAGTTCCCCCACTTCCCGCGGCCGCAATTCAGCCCCCGTTTCTGGGTCAACGATTCTATCTTCTGTCAAAGATAATGGAAGCCCGATCGATCCCACCTTGATCTTTCTGATGGGGGTAACGTGGGTGGTTGGTGAAGATTCGGTAAGACCATATCCCACCATCACAGGAACCCCGGTGATCTGTGTAAACCTCTCTTGAACCTCAGGGGAGAGGATCGCCCCCCCTGCATTGACGTACCGGAGACGGGTCCAGTCCATGGTTGGAACTTTTGGATGGTGGCAGAATTCCTGAACGATCAAAGGAACAGTGAAAAAGAGAGACGGCCGATAGGTTTCGAAGAGGGAGAGAAATTCGTCCACCGGGCGGAAACGACTTGCCAGAACCTGAGTTGCCCCGGCCATGATGGATGTTCCCATCAGGACAGTCATCCCATAAATATGAAAAAAAGGGAGCTGGTTTATCATTATATCCGTTGCCGAAATTTCATGGACCTGAACAACCTGGTAGAGACAACTGAGAAGATTGAAGTGGGTCAGCATGACCCCTTTGGGAAGCCCGGTCGTACCACTCGAGAAAGGCAATACGGCGATCCTCTCTTTGGCGTCTATCCCAATGGAACGATCCAGTCGATCCGATCCCGCAAGGAGCGACGAAAAGGGGAGGGTGCCCAAAGGCGGTTCCCCTTGCCCTTCAAGGACTACGAATCGTAACCCCTGAACCTCTGAAATGAGGCTTCCCACTTGGGTATACAGGTTGTCCGAGGTGATCATGCCCTTGACTTCTGTCTCTTTCAATTGGTGTAAAACCTCTCTCTCTCCGTAGTGGGTGCTTATTGGAACGACGACGCCCCCTGCCTTCAAAATCCCATAGAAAGAGAGGATGTATTCCAGACTGTTCTTCATCCAGAGGGCGATACGGTCTTCTGGCTCCACTCCCATCCTTGCAAGGGAAGCAGCAAGGGCTGAAGAATTTTCCTCCAGCCACCGATAGGAATATTCCTTTCCACCTGTTTCAGGGGTGATCACAGCAACCTTTTCCGGGTATTCCTTCGCCGCTTTTCGAAGCGGGAAAGTCAGAGGCTCCCAAGGTACGGTTATTGAAGGATGGATCGAATTCATTTCCTTTTACCTCTTTATTTTTTTCTGACCCACTTACCCAGTAAACCAACAGGTGCCCAGACGATGACAATGGCCAACAGTAGTCCAAAAAAAAGCTTATGTCCAGTCTCAAAGAACCTTTTGAAGACAAACTCATCCAATCCCGTGATGACGAGTGCTCCTATGCTCGGCCCGATCAGCGTGCCAATTCCGCCAAAAAGTGATCCTACAATGGGCATGACGGACCAGAACCCGTCGAATGCTGAATCAGGATTGAGGAAATGGATGTAGTGGGCGTAAAAGGCGCCCATCAAAGCGGTGCAAAACGCTGAAACTATAAGGGCAGTGATTTTGGTCCTTAAAACCGGCACGCCGATACCGGAAGCCGTCTCTTCGTCCCCGTGAACGGCTGACATGGCCAGCCCTATGTTCGAATGTCGAATTAAATAGATCACCAGATAGATGGCAAACATCAGCGCCGCAGCCAGATAATAATTGGTTGTCCTGGAAATATAAAAATCAAATGTCATTCCCCAAATTTTTATTAATGGCAGGGAGGGGATGCTAAAAATTCCTTTAGAGCCTTCTGTCAGGCGGGTTAAGTTCAGGGTAAGGAGCTTCATCACCTCTGCGAAACCGAGGATGGATAAGGCGAAATAGGGTCCACGCAATCGAAAGGCAGGAACCCCAATGATCAGTCCTCCAAACACCCCGACCATTGCTGCGGCTACCATGGCCAGGAAAGGGTTGAACCCCGCTTTCATCACCAGAAGGGCTGAAGCATAGGCACCGATTCCGAAAAAGGCCGCATGTCCGAAGGAAACCTGTCCGCACACTCCTGCGAGCAGGTTCCACGCCAGACAAACAGATCCGAGGATGAGAGCTGAGATGAAGATGCTCAGGTAGTAGGGATTGAAAGAAAGAATGAAGGGAAGGGCCAGGACGACAATGAACAGCACCAGTGCAGTTATTTTCTCGGATACCTGGAATGGGAGATAAGATTTCATTTATATCCTCTTTCCAAATAGTCCGGAGGGCCGAACCAGAAGAATAACAAGGAAGAGCATGAACCCGAACAATTCCCTGTAGGAAGAACTGACAAACGTTACGGTCATGGCCTCTCCTATGCCAAGAATCATTCCAGCTACAATCAATCCTGGAATGGAACCGACCCCAGCCAGAACCGTAAGAATAAAAGCCTTGACCGTAATGTGGATACCTGTTCCTGGACTGACAAATGACAACATCCCGAGCAAGGGACCTCCAAGACCTGCAAGCAACCCACCGATGCTGAAGGCGAGAAGGTCAACCCTTTCGACGTTAATTCCAGCCAGAGATGAAGCATCCCGATCGATCGCAGTGATCCGAATGGCTTTCCCCATCTTGGTATGGCGCAGGAAGGAATGGAGCGCCAGGACTCCGATAAAAGAGATTGCAAAGGTGATAATCTCTCCCAGGCTGATGTAGATCCCGGCGAGCTTCAATGGTTTCTCCATCCAGTCCACGCTGATATTGCGGATGTCTGCTGACCAGAGTTGGAGATAGAGGTTGGAGAGAAAGATCCCGATCCCGAAGGTCAAGATGAGGGTATTCAGTTCTGCAGTAGTACGGATCCTCTGTAAAAAGACACGGTAACTGAGTGAAGATGCTCCAGCGGCAATGGCTGCTGCTAACGGAAGGGCGAGAAGGGGGTTCAGCCCCCACTTTACCAAGAGCCAATAAGCAATATAGCCACCCAGCACCAGAAACTCTCCGTGGGCCATATTGATAATCCGCATGATGCCAAATACAAAAGCCAGTCCCAAGCAGTAAAGGGCATAATTCCCCCCCTCCAACATTCCAGAAAGAATGGATTGGATGATACTGGCCGTAGAGATCAATTCTTTTCTCCTATGGACCTTGTTTTTTTTCTTTCAGACTATTTTCCACCCCATGGAACCGCAGGATACTGGATGGTCCCTATGGCCCGATCCTTGGGATAGACAACAACCTGATTCCCTTTTTGTGTTTGGAACAATATGGCTGTAAAATATTTGGGATCGCCTTTCTCGTCAAAAGTAACTCGGCCTAAAGGACCAACGACATCCATCGCCCGAAGAGTAGTTCTGGTCTTTTCAAAACTGTAATTTCCAGATTTTCCTCCACCCTGAGCAATGGCCTCGAGCATATATTTTGTGGAGAGGTAGCCGAGCATTGAGATATACGAAGGCTCTTCCTTATATTTGGCCTTATAAATAGCGACAAACTCCGCTTCCTCAGCCTTCGCCACTTTTGGGGCAGTCCCCATTTCCCAGATCGATGTGCCGTAGATATACTCACTCATCGGCCCTAACTCCCTGACAAAATCGGGCGTGCCAATGCCCCATGCCCCCATGTACGCCTTCACCGGCAGGTTGAGAATCTTTGCGTCCTTAATCGTGCCTACGTAATCAGTAAAATATCCTTCTACGAGAAGGACTTCGCATCCAGCATCCCTGACCTTGAGCAGAATCGGCTTGTAATTGGTCGTTCCCTTTTCGAACTTTTCGAAGACCGGAACATCAATGCCTGCTTTCACCAACTGGTCCCTGACCACTTCTGCAATCTCAGTGGTGGCGGAAAGGCTGTTGTAAAGAACTCCAACCTTCTTGGCCCCAAAGAGTTCCTTGATGATTCCTGACTGGGCTGATGCATAGCCTGGCATATAATTCAGGCGAAAGAAGTTCTTGAATTTTTTGGCCGACAGTTTCGTATCGACCGCTCCGGTCGTTAAGTAGGGCGTATCGTATCGTTCGGCTGCCTCTGATGCAGGCCCCACCAGATTGGATCCATATCCGCCAACGATGGCGTTGACTTTGTCCATGCCTGCCAGCTTCTCAACGGCTGCTACAGCCTTCTGAGGATCACTTTCATCATCATAGACACGCAAGTCGACCTTGATCTTATACTTCTTTTCAAACTCCTCTGCTCCGACACGGATCCCTTTGATCTGTTCCATCCCGTGTTTGGCTAAGCTTCCTGTCTGAGGGGCATGTGCCCCCAGTTTGATGATCGGTGCGGCCCAGCCCGTCCCCAACCACAAACCTACTAACACTGCACACCAGATTTTAATCATCATCCATGGCTTCATTTTTTCCTCCTTCCTTCTTAGTTATTAAGTCAATTGGTCATTAAGTTATTTACCAACTGTTGACTTATGACCCAATCGCTACATTTTTTGGTGCTTCCACTCCTAAGTGCCTAAAGGCCCAGATAGGCATGCTTGATATGGGGAGTCTCTCGCAGAAAATTCACTTCCCCTTCCAGTACGATCATTCCTCTTTCTAATACATATCCGTAATAGGCCGCTGAAAGTGCCACTTGAGTGTTCTGCTCCACCAGTAATATGGTGGTACCGGAATGAACAATTTTTTTGATCGCCTCGAACATTTCACGGACGATGAGAGGCGCAAGACCGAGAGAAGGCTCATCCATCAACAACAATCTTGGTAAAGTCATCAACCCGCGGCCGATTGAGACCATCTGCTGCTCACCCCCTGAAAGAGTTCCGCAGAGCTGATCCTTCCGGTCAGCCAAATGGGGGAATAATGAAAATACCCAATCCAACCTTTTTTCGACGGTTGTCCTTTCGGAAACCCTGTAGGCTCCCATCTCTAAGTTTTCTCGAACCGAAAGGGGTGGCCACAGGTGCCGGCCTTCCGGGATCATTGTCATTCCCAGGCCCACAATCTGATGAGTTTTCATCCCTTGGATTTCCTCGTTCAGAAACCATATCTTGCCAGAGGCTGGAGGAATCAGCCCAGTGATCGAACGTAGAAGAGTTGTTTTTCCAGCCCCATTTGGACCAAGGATACATGTCATCTCCCCTTCACGGACCTGAAAGGAGATATTTCCAAGGACGTGAGCATCTCCATATCCAACGGAGAGACCCTCAACCTTAAGCATCTTCTCTCTCCCCTAAGTAGGCGCGGATAACCTCTGGATTTTCCACTGCCGCTTCCGGAGGACCATCAAAGATGAGTTGCCCGAAATTGAGTACCAGGATCCGACGACAAATCCCCATAATGGCTCGGAGGTTATGCTCCACCATGAGGATGCTGATCTCTCTTTCCATATTGAGAGAGCGGATAAAGGGAATGGCTTCTTCAACTTCCCGGGGATTCAGCCCGGCAAGGACTTCATCTAGAAGAAGGAGTTTGGGATGGGTGGCCAGGGTTCGGGCCACTTCCAGCCGCTTGCGCTCCGGTAGGCTCAGCGAATGGGAAATGTGATGAGCGAGAGGCGTGAGCCCGGTACTTTCAATGACCTCTTCTACCTCCCGATTGATCTCTGTGGCAGTACGCCGGCCCGGCTTTCCGAAAACCACCGCTGCCTTGACATTTTCAAAGACAGTCATTTCCAGGAACGGACGGACTACCTGGAACGTGCGGGCTATCCCGAGATGGCACAGTTTGTCCGGCCGCATTCCAGCAATCGGGGTTTCCATGAATCTTATTTCTCCGTGAGAAGGGGCGAGGAAACCACTCAGGAGAGCAAAGAGGGTTGTCTTCCCAGCACCGTTGGGTCCGATCACACCGACAATCTCTCCTGGCATGATACCAAAGGATACTGTAGCAAGGGCTCGCAACCCCCCAAAGTCCCGGGAGAGGTTCTTTACTTCAAGCAGCGGTGGCTGGAAGGAATTAGGGTTATCAGATAGATTCAAATTCACAGGATCACATTCCTATAATTTTAATTCTATTAAATTGATCTTTTTAGGTGGGTTTAATGATTTTCAAACTAATCATACTTTAGTGTCGGTGTCAAGATACTTCCTAGAGAGCTATGAAAAACTACTATACGCTCTCAATCAGAGATTTCTACACTTTTTCAGAAATCTCTCCTATCTTCCTACCGGGTAATAAATCAGAGAACTCCGGTTAAAGATTGGGTTGACAAAAGGTCTACAGTGAATTATGAGGTAGGAGTATCCTTAAGAATTTATTATGTCAAGAAAATCTTTAAAAACCTCTGAATCTTCTCATGGAGAAAAAAGGCAGACATGAATAATGTTAGGATATCCAAGAGGGGAGAAAGGAGAGAACCTTGAAGAACGTCGTGATTATTAGTGGAATAAGGACACCTGTTGGGAGATACATGGGGGCATTAAAAGATGTGGCTGCCTTTGATTTAGGGGCCCTGGTCTTGAACGAAGCCGTGAAAAGAGCTGGAGTGGATCCGGTTCAGATCGACGAGGTCATTTTGGGTCAGTCCTACCAGAGCGGTGAATATGTCAACATCGCACGTATGTCTCTTCTCAAGGCGGGTTGGCCCGACTCAATTCCAGGAATCACATTGGACCGACGCTGCTGTACCGGACTGGATGTGATCTGTTTTGCAGCAATGATGATTCAATCGGATAATGCGGATATCATCGTGGCGGGCGGTGTGGAAAGCATGAGCACTGCTGAGTTCTATGTACCTGGTGATATCAAATGGGGAATTGGTGGTAAAAAGGGAATGCCCCGTGGACATGGAGATCTTTCGATATGGGGAATTCCTTTTTATGATCGAATCCAACGAGCCAGGGTGATGTCTCAACCTGATGAGAGGTACGGGATACTTCCATCCATGATGTCCTGGGCAGAAACCGCTGCCAAAGAAGAGGGTATTCGACGGGAAGACTGCGATCGCTGGGCCCTCGAGAGCAATCAGAAGGCCTGCGCAGCCATAGAATCGGGAAAATTTCGAGAGGAGATTATTCCTGTTGTTGTTCCAAATCCCAGGGGAGGTGAAATGATCGTTGATCGAGATGAAAATCCACGTGCAGATACCACGTTGGAGCAATTGGTCAAACTCAAACCCGTCCTTGGAGGTGTTTGTACGGCTGGAAATTCCTCCACTGAAAATGACGGTGCTGCTGCCTGCGTGATGACATCCGAAGAGAGGGCCAAAAAACTTGGGATAAAGCCATTGGCTTACATCAAAGCCTTTGCCGTCGTGGGTTCGGATCCCTGTCGTACTTATCTGACGGTGCCAAAAGCAGTTGAGAAAGCTTTGAAGAAATCCGGTTTAGGTCTCCATCAGATGGATCTGATTGAGATCCAGGAGGCCTTCGCCCCCCAGGTCCTGGCAGATCTGAAAATGATGAATCTTACGGAAAAAGATTATCCAAGGATTAATGTCAACGGATCTGGAATATCCCTCGGGCATCCGATTGCCTGTACAGGCACCCGGGTGCTGGTCACACTTCTTCACGAGATGAAAAGGCGCAACAGCCGTTACGGCCTGGAATGCATCTGTGGGGGAGGGGGTTTGGGCATTGCAGCCATTTTTGAGCGAATATGAACATTAACGTTGCATTGGAAAGGGAGGCGGGTAGGCTGGGAAACCTTTACAGCGGCACCTTTAAGCGTTTTGCTGCCTCGTTTCCCAGCCTACCCGCCTCCCTTTTGGAGCGTTTTTCCCTTGGAGTGTCTAAGGACCCTCTATCTGAAAGGGAAAAAATTTACGGTTCATCTGCTGTCCAAATTCCCTTTTTTGAAGTAGATAACTTGTTGGCCTATGGCAATGAGGAGCCCTTCTTGATTCCTGACTTCAAATTCAATCAAGCCGATTCGATTGGATCGATGGGTCACCTTTGCTGCAGCCTCGAGGAAGTCTCCAGATTTGCCAGCGGCCAGAAAATGAATATTTTGTTGGAGCGCGACGGCTGGCTCTCCAAAACTGTTTCCGGCTGCTTCACAGGCTTGGTCAGCGATGGAGAAGATGGCTCCTCCATGAGCCATTTGGTAGATATTGATGGTTTCCTCGGTAATGGGAAGTGTGGCGCGGGCAAAACCCGGGAGAAGTTCAATGAGTTTCACTCCAATTCGTTGGGAAAAGGTGTCTTCGCGATTGACTTTATCGAAGATGGACTTCAAGATGTCTTTCGTGGTTTCGTCCATTTGGATTTCTTATTTATCGAAAAAGGTTTCTTCAGCTTGGAACTTTTTTTCTTAATTTCTCCGTAAGGTCAGAGACATTTTCATATTCGATTCGGTTCAATGGTTTCATCCTTTCAGGAAGAGGGGTGCCTTTTTTATGAATAATGATAGTCTCTTTCCCCATGGCCAGCGCCGCACCGAGTTCGAGGTAGGTATCCGTTTTTTCGGAGGTTGAAAGATCGTAGATTCCAAATTTGGCGTGTTTGATCTGATCGATTCGTTGATAGAGGGATTCTCCTTTTTCAGAGGCTTCTGTATCCAGAAGCGGACTCAGTCCGCTTCCTTCAAAGGCGTTTTTGATAGCCTGAATTAAGTCGGACTCTTTGATTCCAGAAGATATGAAATATTCGCCCTTGAGGAAGACCTCCACAGACTTCGGTGTGGTCTGGATTTTTTTAAAGAGGGTTCGATCCAGTGTCAATTCTTTAATGGCTGATTGAAGGATATTTTTTACATTCTCGAGGTCCTTTTTATAGCGGGCGGCATTGATCTTATCGATCTCAGCCGAAGCAAAGGCTTTGACACTCATCTCCCGAAATCGGAGGGCTAGGAAATTTTGATAGTGGATGGATTTAGAACCAAAGACCTTCTCTAAAATCGTTTTAGTTTCGGAATGCCAGTGTTTAAAATTTTCATGGTCGGCATGAAGACCCACCCTTTCATCCACTCTGTTTAACTGTTCTTTGATCAGATCAATGGGATCCCTCTCTGCCATTTTCCACTCTCTCCATTCAATCCCCCGTACCTCCTTTGCTAAGGGGAAACAGGGGGGATTAATGCCTTCCTACCTACGGCAGGTCTAATCTGTCTAATCGCTTCATAATCTATGTAATCTGAGATTTCTTGGCTGTTTCAGAAATCTCTTAAAGGCGAAGATAGCAATGGATGAATAGAATGTCAACCCTTTTAATCTCTCATTAATAATATCTGGGTTTACTCAGCCCTTCGGTATCGCGCAGGACTAAGCCTTGAGTATTGCCGAAAGCTCAGGGTTGATCCTGAGCGGCGCTTTACACATCGTTCTGAAAGGCGGGTCTTGACGCCGCTGAATGGGTCAAATCTTTTGAAACTTCAATTCTCTATTGAGAATGGGCTCTTTTTGTGATATAGGAATATTCATGCTTAAAAGGAAAATGGTTGTTTTAGGGATTACGGGCGGGATTGCTGCTTATAAAGCAGCAGAGTTTGTTAGGCTTTTAGTCAAAGAAGAGGTGGATATCCATGTTGTCATGACCCAAAACGCCCAGAAATTCATCACGCCGCTCACCTTTCAAACCCTTTCCGGAAATCCAGTTGTAACCGATCCCTTTGCTCTACTTGAAGACGCACAAATCGGTCATATTGCATTGGCTGATTTGGCAGAATTGGTTGTCATCCTCCCCGCGACGGCAAATATCGTCGGAAAGATCGCCAATGGGATTGCTGATGATTTTCTATCCACCATGGTGATGGCTACAAAAGCCCCGGTTCTTTTCGTTCCCTCAATGAATGTCAATATGTGGGAAAATAAAGCCCTCCAGAAAAATATTCAGACCCTACTCGAAATTGGCTATCATCTCCTGGAACCTGGGGAGGGAGAATTGGCTTGCCATTGGTATGGAAAGGGGAGACTGCCAGAACTGAATGAAGTGGTTGAGAAAATGGAAGATCTTTTATCTCCAAAGGATTTGAAAGGGGAGAAGATCCTGATCACAGGGGGTCCCACTCAAGAGTCAATTGATCCTGTGCGGTTCATCACCAATCGTTCCTCTGGAAAGATGGGATTTGCCTTGGCCAAGATGGCCAGGCGCAGAGGCGCAGAGGTTATTTTAATCACAGGCCCCACTTCTCTTCCCCTCCCACGGAGAGATATTAAATTGGTACCCGTCCGGGCAGCAGAGGAGATGAGAAAAGCCGTCTTCAACTCTTTGGTGGGGTCTTCCGTTGTCATCAAGGCAGCAGCCGTCTCAGATTATCGTCCGAAGGTGATCAGCCAGAAAAAAATAAAAAAAGGTAGTTCCAATACCACCTTACCTCTGGAGAGAACGAAGGATATTCTTGAAGAACTTGGAAAGAAGAAAGGGAATCGCATTCTGATCGGATTTGCGGCAGAGACAGAGGATTTGATTGCGAATGCTAAAAAGAAATTGAAGGAGAAAAATCTTGATTTTATTGTGGTCAATGACGTGACCCAACCAGGAGCAGGTTTTAGTTCGGATACCAATCAAGTCAAGATCATCTATCCCTCTGGTCAAATCAAAGATCTTCCTCAAATGACCAAGGAAGAAGTGTCCCAATTGATCCTCGATGAGGTAGTGAGGTTATTGAAAAGAAGGAAGAAGCAAAAAGAATAACCGGAAGGAGTTTCTTCATTTGGGCATTGGGTGATCGGAATTAATTTGGAATTTGGGATTTGGTGATTGAAATTTAATTTTTTTCAATCCGTCTTATCTGCCTTTTTCTCTGTCTTTTTCTCCTCGGCTTTTTCGCTTTGTCCTTTTTCTGTTCCTTCTTTCTCTGTCTTTTTCCCTTCCTTTCGACTTTTTGAGGGATAATCGTTGGCATAAAAGCCAGATCCTTTCAGGACAAAGTTGGTTGCTGAGATCAGTTTTTTGGCTGGCCCCAAGCATTTAGGACAGGTCACTTTACCGTTTTCATCTATTTTATGAAAGATCTCAAAGACCTCATGGCACTGATGACATTGATATTCGTAAATAGGCATTCTGAATACCTCCCCTTTAGGCCGGTAGTTCTAATTGGGTGCTGAATTCTTTTTTTAACTTTTTTAATGCTTCACTTTCAATCTGCCTCACCCGCTCCCTTGAGAGTTTGAGGTGGTCCCCAATTTGCTGAAGGGTGAGGGGATCCTCAGCCATGATCCTATTCTGAATCACATAGACCTCTTTCTCATTTAAACGTTTCATCGCACCCTGAACGTCGTGTTCCCGAATCCTTTTTTCTTCCTCTTGTGCAAACGCCTCTTCTTGGTTTAAAGAATCTTCTTTAAGAAGGTCGAGGTGAGTGAGTTCCTGGCCTTGATCAAAAGGAGCATCGAGAGAGAGGTCTCTCGCAGCCATCCTCTGTTCCATCTCGATAATGTCCTCTTTAGCCACATCTAAATCTTTGGCCAGAAGTTCATATTTCTTTTCGTCCTCTCCATTCGATTCCAACGCTTTTCTTATCTTTCCAATCTTATAGAAAAGTTTCTTTTGGGCTTGAGTGGTTCCGATCTTAACCAGGCTCCAAGTTTTTATGATAAAATTTTGGATATAGGCTCTGATCCACCAGATGGCGTAAGATATGAATCGATACCCTTTGTAAGGATTAAACTTTTTGACCGCCATCATCAGGCCGATATTCCCTTCTTGAATGAGGTCAAGAAGTTTAGCCCCATAGGACTTATATTCAAAAGCAACCTTGACAACAAACTTTAAATTTGATGTAATCAACTCGTGCGCAGCTTCAATATCATTGTCTTTACGATATCTTACGGCAAGTTGAAATTCTTCCTCTCGGGTTAAGAGCGGAAACCGATTGATTTGCAGAAGATAGGATTCTAAGGAATTCTTGACAACTGGAAGATTTGGAATTGGCATTTAAACCACCCCTCAGAAAAATTAGCACTCTTTCTATTAGAGTGCTAATAAAAGAATATAATATGGATGCTTGAAAAGTCAAGTATTTTTTATATCTAATTGATTTTATTAAATTATTTTATATAAAAAGTCTATCAAAATAACATTGATTTTTGGGGGTTGCCATGGGAAATGAAAAAAAAGACGAAGAACAAGAAAAGGCTTTTGTTGTAAAGGATAAAAGATTTAGTGCAAAGAAGGAAGAGAAGGGGGAATCTCAAATCAAGGAAGAGGGGAAGATAGTGGGAACTTCCCAGGAAGATATTTCTGCGCAAGAAGAACCTCTACCTGAAGTCGATTTTACTAATTTCATCTTTTCTTTAAGTACTTCAGTTCTCATTCAGTTGGGAGAGATTCAAGATCCCTTCACTCAAAAATCAGCTAAAAACCTTCCCTTAGCCAAACAGACGATAGACCTCATCGGGATGTTGAAGGAAAAGACAAAGGGAAATCTTACCCCCGAGGAGGAAAGGGTAATGGAATATGTCCTCTATGATCTGAGGATGAGGTATGTCAAAGCAGCGGGTTAATCACTCAGGGTTGTTTTTTGAAAGAATGATAAAAAGTGTTTCCCCTCCGATGAAGGCGGAAAACAATTCCTTTTTCTAAGCTGATATCCTTTATCGCTTTTTCAAAATCCTTTACCGTCTCGATCTTTTTTCGATTGATTTCCAGGATAACATCTCCTTCCTGAAGGCCTAACTCATCGGCAGGGCTACCCTCTTCAACACTGATGACGACGACACCGCGTTTTATTTCGCTTGAGATTCGATATCGAGCAGTCAGTTGAGGAGTCAATTCTTGAACTCTTGCCCCTAATTTTTCTTCTATCTCTTTTTCTTTCATTGCCTCTGGCTTATCTGGCATAGCCGTGGTGGTGATCTCAATGGTCATGGGTTTTCCATCCCTGACTACACTGAGTGTTACTTTCTGCCCCACCTTTTTCTTTTGGATTTCTTTAATGAGTTCATTAACGTTCTTAATAGCTTTATCATCTACTGATTTAATGATATCCCCTGAAACGACCCCTGCTTTTTCGGCACCGGTTCCTTGATGGACTTGAGCGATAAGAACTCCCTCCTTCTCTTTCACTTGAAATTGTTCAGCCATCTCAAAGGTGAGATCCTGCACACTGATTCCCAGCCATGGCCGGACCACCTTGCCCTGTTTGATGAGATCGTTCAAGATCTGTTTGGCCATATTAATGGGAATGGCAAACCCAATCCCTGTGCCCGGTTGGATGATCATGGCATTAATCCCGATCACCTCTCCATCGATATTGAGCAGCGGGCCTCCACTATTGCCTGGATTGATGGAAGCATCGGTTTGGATGAAATCTTCATAAGTTCCCGTCCCCAATCCTGACCGGCCTTTGGCACTGATGACTCCCACTGTGACTGTATGTTCCAAACCAAAGGGGCTTCCGATCGCAATGGCCCATTCTCCGACCTCCAGCTTATCTGAATCTCCCAAGGTCGCCACAGGAAGATCTTTTGCCTTGATATGGAGGACAGCGAGATCCGTTCTTGAATCTTGACCTTTGAGGGTTGCAGTAAACTCTCTCCCGTCGTTGAGGCGTACTTTGATCTTATCCGCTTCTTCCACCACGTGATTGTTGGTCAAAATATAACCCTCTTTATCAACGATGACCCCCGACCCCCCGCTTTTTTGTTTATGTTTGTATTCCTTTCCCTTCTCTCGGGGCGAAAAACCGAAGCCTTTGAAAAAATCCTCAAAGGGACTTCCTTTGAAGAAGTCTTCTCCATATCTATCCCAAGGTCTCATTGTAATTGTCTTTTCTGTGGTGACATTGACGACAGCAGGCTGGACTTTTTTAGCTACCTCCACAAAGGCCAGTCCAAGCGATCTGGCCGTTGTCAATTTATCATTTTTAGGTAAGGAATTGACCCGGTCGCTATCCATGCAAAAGAAAAGGCCAAATAGGAGAGCAAGGAAAGAGAGAGACCAAACCAATCCTTTAGTCATTTTTTTGCCCATCGTCCGCTCCTTAAAATTAATTATATTAATAATTTATCTTTTTTCCCTTAGGTTGTCAATGACGTTGGATATCAGGTGGACAAGAAAGGATGTTTAAAAAAGGAAGTTATTCTTTTATAGATTTTCGACCTTCTAAAAATCCTTTTTCAAATATTTTCAGACTCACTTCTCGAAACTTTTGGGCCGATACTCGTTCTATCGCCTCTCTAAGTTTATCATGGGGAAAGGAGAATCTGGGGTGAGCCGTGGCAAAACCGATGAGGGCAATATTTGCCGATTGAATCGATCCCATTTCCCTTGCTAATTGATCCGCCCCAAACACATAAGTTTCGATCTCTTTTTCCTTCAGGTATGTCTTGATTTCCTGGTTCATATAGTTCGGATCTGGGGCATTGATAAAACAGAGACCGCCGTCTCGACCATTCAAAGATGGTTTGAGATAGTAAAGGGTTTTATAGGCTTCATCCTTTTCAAGGGATAAGAGGATGTCAGCGCTTCCCTTCTTTACAAGGGGACTATCGAAATTTCCAATTTTCAGATGGGTCATCACTGACCCTCCCCGTTGGCTCATCCCGTGGTCTTCTGAACCAATGAGGGGATATCCTTCTTGAAGGGCAAACGCCGCAAAAATCCGTGTCATCAGGAGAACACCTTGTCCGCCCACACCCGAAATAATCATCTGGATGTTCATCTTCTCCAATGCGGATTGGGGATTGCGGATTGGGGATTGTTGATTCATAAACATTTCCTCATTGGTTATTTCTCAATCTTTAAGGTGCCGTCTGAAAAATCCCTTCCTGGCCACAGACCTGTACGCAGAGACCGCAGTCCACACAGGTTAATCGATCGATCTTCACTCGGCCATCCTCTCCTCTTATCAAGGAGGGGCACTCGAATCGTTTGAGACAGTACCCGCAACCAATACAGGCACCCACAGCTGGCATATCGATTGCTGAGGCAGGACACTCTTGGATACAAACGCGACAACCTGTACATTTGTTGTAATCAATGACATAACCGCCCTCGGTTTTGGAAATCGCTCCCTCAGGACACTGGATCATACAGGTGTCGCATTGATAACAAGCCTCATCTTGAAACACAGGTAAAAGGGATTTGTCCATCTCTCCGCTTTTCACCTGTGGAAGACCCTTTTCTGGTGGAGGGATATGACGGATTTCCACCTTGATGGGATTCACCTTGAGCTGCTCTTTTTGATAGATGATGCAGGGGTAACGAGCGATGAGAACAGCCATTCCACCATCTCGTTGCTGAGTATATTTGTACGCTTTTTCGGTTTCCTGGATCATCCCCTTGATATCATAAGGATTAATTACTCGGATGTATTTGACACCACATCCCTTAACCAGTTCTTCAAGAGAAAGGGATTTACCAGGATGTCCATCAGCCGTGGTTCCGGATTCGGGAGTCGGTTGCATGCCTGTCATGGCTGTAATGGAATTGTCAAGGATCACAAGAACGAATCGTGCTCCATTATAAACAGCATTCAGGAGTCCTGGAGCACCGGAATGATAGAAAGTCGAATCTCCAATGGTGGCAATGATGGGAATGTCTTTACCATCTTGATGATAAGCTTGGTAGAGGCCACTGGCAAAGGTGATGGCAGCCCCCATGTCGTGACAGGTATCTACTGACTCCAAATTCATTCCCAGGGTATAACAACCAATATCACTAGGAAAAATCCCGTTAGGGAAAGCTTTCTTAATAGCATAAAAAGAAGATCGATGAGGACATCCTGAGCAAAGGGTTGGCCGACGAATAGGCAAGCCAAGTCCTGCAACCATCTTCTCAAGAGGTGCAGTAGTAGGGACCTCACCTACAGGGATAGAGAACCTTTTAGAGAGATTGGATATTACCTGGGTAATGACTTCGGGAAGCATCTCTCCTTCATTGGGTATCATGGCATCCAATCGTCCATAGATTTTTGATTTGTCCCGGATCTGAAGCTCGATGACTGGTTCAGTTTCTTCGAGGATCAGGACATGATCGCATTTCTGGATGAATGCCTCCACCACCTCAGTGGGAAAGGGGAAGGGAGTTCCTATTTTGAGGATAGGTATCTCTTTCTGTAGGCCCAGTTCTGGAAGAATATCCCGAGCTATGGCATAACCAATTCCACCAGCGATGATTCCCAAAACCGCTTTGTCCCGGTCATGCTCAATGAAATTGAGGGAAGCCATCGAATTGAACTCTTCTGCAATTTTTTGGAGCTTGATGTTGAGCTGTTTATGGAGGAGGAATCGATATCTGGGGGTTGCGCTCCATCGTTGTGGATTTCGCGGGAAGTTGGCCTTCCTTTCAATCTTGGGGATAGGATTGAACGTGATGGTTTGCTGGGCGTGAGAAACCCTTAATACCGGCCGGAGAATGACAGGAATCTGATATTTTTCGGAAAGTTCGAAAGCAATGGGTAACATCTGCTGGGCTTCTTTTGGATTGGCTGGATCGAAAACCGGAACCTTTGCGAACATAGCCATAAAGCGAGTATCCTGTTCGGTCTGGGAAGAATAGGGTCCGGGATCATCGCAGCTGATGATGACAAAGCCTCCTATCGTCCCAATATAGGCTGCACTCATTAATGGATCAGTGGCAACATTGAGCCCCACCTGTTTCATGGCCACAGCAGCTCTTTTCCCTGTATAAGTGGCCACCAATGCATTTTCAAAAGCCACTTTTTCATTCGTGGACCATTCAACATAAATGTCCAGGTTATTTTCCTTTTTGAAATGGACTACAGCAGGAAGGATTTCTGAACTGGGAGTTCCTGGATAGGCTGCAAAAAATTGACATCCGCTCTCCACGATCCCCCTGGCAATAGCTTCGTTTCCAAGTAAAACCCTTTTTTCTCCCTCCGACATCTTTACCTCATCGACTATGTACAAATTGACCTACGTCGATTTTTCCCTATTCTAACCCTAATATACTAAATTTTAACTGATTCGGTTAAGAACCTCAATTCCTTTTCGGAGAGTTTCCTCTGATGCTGCAAAAGAGATCCTGACGTTGGTATTTCTTTTGGAGAAGACACTACCAGGCACAATAAAGAGATTCTGTTGAATGGCTTTTTCGACAAAGGCCTCTTCGTTTCCTCCTGGGACCTCTGGAAAGATATAAAAAGCACCTTGTGGTTTTTGGACATTAAACTTTTCTTTTAATCCATTGTAGATCAAATCCCTCTTCTTTTTGTATCCTGCAATATAACTCTCCACATTGAAGTCCAAGGCCTTGACCCCTGCCTTCTGGGCAAAGGAATTGACACTAGAGAAGGTATATTGTTGAAGGGTAATCATCTGTTGGAGGATTTCCTTAGGACCTGCCGCATAACCCAATCTCCATCCAGTCATTCCCCAACCCTTTGAGAATCCACCAAAGGTTAATGTGTTTTCGTAGAGTTGTCCGATACAAGGGCAAGAGGGTGCATCGAAAACAAAGTTATCGTATATGTCATCAGAGAGAATTAGAAGATTTCTTTCCCGGGCCATCCTTACGACCATCATCAGGTCTTCCTTTGGATAGATGGCTCCAGTGGGATTATTCGGACTATTGATGATGATAAACTTCGTCTTCTTCGATAATTTCTTAATGAACTCTTCTTCCCTCAATCGGAAATCAGGATAGGTATCGACGAAGACAGGGATGCCCCCCATTAGAAAAACCTGATATTCATACATCACAAAAAATGGATCAGGGATGATGACTTCATCGTCCGGATTGATGAGGGCAAGGCTGGCGAGGAGAAGGCCACCGGTCACTCCAGCCGTTACCATGACCTCCTCAAAATGTACGCCCTTCTTTTTTAGATGGGAGGCAATCTTCTCCCTCAACTCAGGTATACCCTGCGTGGGAGTATATTTGTTGAACCCTTTTTTGATCCATTGAATACCTTCCTCTTTGAGAGGTTCCGGGATATCAAAATCGGGTTCTCCAATGCTCAGATTGATGGGATCTTTCATCTGGCGTGACAGATCAAAGATTCGCCTCACCCCTGAAGGTTTGATATTCCTCAATCGATCAGAGATTAGCATCCTGTCACTCTCCTTCTTCTTTTACCTTCTTTGCTTTTTCGATGAGTTCGAGAATCGTATCAAGCCTTGTCTTGGTCGAAGGTGCCAAGGCACGTTGAATTTGGTCCATCGAATAATGTTCGCCCAAGAATTTTGATATCTCTATTCTAAACTCCCAGCAAACAATAATTCTCCGGCATGGCAGGTCTTCATTGACGGTTCGGCAATATTGAAAGGGGATTTCTCCCCCCAACTGAGGGCAGTAGATGATTAAGGCATCATGTTCTTCAATTGCGGTCATTTTAAATGACCTTTGAGGAATTTATCACAAGCTCACTCAATAAAAAATCCTACGGGCCGATAGAGGCCCGTAGGATCCTAATTCTATTAGACAGGTTTACCCTTCTTCATCTTTGGTGCTTTCGGCAGGCCTTCAATCGACTTAAGGGATTTCTTCATCTCTTCCGCTGGTAAGGGGTAGTCGACGAGTTTTCCACTGAAATAGGAATCATAACCACCCAGATCCATGAGACCATGACCACTCCAGTTGAGAAGGATGACTTTCTCTTTTCCCTCTTCCTTCGCCTTCTTCGCCTCCTCAATGACAACTTGTATAGCATGACTGGTTTCAGGAGCAGGGATGAAACCTTCGGTTCTTGCCCAGAGGACAGCAGCCGCGTAACACTCCAATTGATTATAGGCTCTGGGCTCAATTAGTCCCTCAATAATCAATTGGCTCACAAGAGGGGCGAGGCCATGATACCTCAATCCCCCTGCATGGATAGGAGCGGGGATGAAGGTATGTCCAAGACTGTGCATGGGGAGGAGAGGAGTTGTGGCGGCTGTGTCACCGAAATCATAGACAAAGGGAGCCTTCGTCATGGTAGGGCAGGAAGTCGGCTCTGCTGGAATAATAGTGATGTTGGCGCCGTTTATTTTATCCAGGACAAAGGGGAAGGCAAGACCAGCAAAGTTGCTTCCTCCGCCTACACACCCCGTTACGATATCGACCTTTTTCTCCCCAAATTTCTCCAACTGTTTCTTGGCTTCAAGGCCGATGATCGTTTGATGCATGAGCACATGGTTCAAAACGCTTCCCAGGGAGTATCGAGTGTCTTTTGAGGTGACAGCATCTTCAATGGCTTCGCTGATGGCGATCCCGAGGCTTCCAGGAGAATCCGGGTGCTCCTCCAAAATTTTTCTTCCCGCATTGGTATCTTTGCTTGGACTGGGAACACAGTTTGCGCCCCAGGTGTTCATCATCAGACGGCGATAAGGTTTTTGATCATAGCTAATCCTTACCATGTAAACCTTGCACTCCAAACCGAAGAGACAGCAAGCGAAACTGAGTGCACTTCCCCATTGGCCAGCACCGGTCTCTGTGGCGATTCGTTTGATCCCGAAGACTTTGTTGTAATAGGCCTGAGCAATGGCTGTGTTGGGTTTATGGCTTCCTGGAGGGCTCACCCCTTCATCCTTATAATAAATCCTGGCTGGTGTTCCCAGGGCCTTTTCTAATGCATAAGCCCGATGAAGAGGGGTAGGTCTCCAGATAAGGAGTTTCTCCATTACCTCTTGGGGAATATCGATCCATCGTTGTGTGCTGACCTCCTGTTCAATCAAATTCATTGGAAAGACAGGAGCGAGATCTTGAGGACCGATTGGTTTCCCCGTGCCGGGATGGAGATCCGGTTGTAGGGGTGTAGGTAAGTCTGCTTGAATATTGTACCATTGCTTTGGAATCTCATCTTCTCTAAGGAAAACTTTGAACTCCTTCATAATCTCCTCCTTCTATTGTAAAAAGAATTCAACAAAATAACCAATAACCTTTGTTCTATGATCACCTCCTTCTGTCTCCCTACTCTCTTTAACCTCAATCTTTGTTTCTTAAAAATTGAATTCTCAAATATCAATAATTGATTAGGTTGTCAAGGTATTTTAACCCATTCGAAAGGGATTGTGAAATAAAAAAATGGTACTCTGGTTTTTCCAGAGTGCCATTTTAAATCTGGAGGAAATTTGGTAAGCACCATTATTTTTTCTTAAATTCATTCCAAGGATAATCGATGAGTTCCAGGAGCACACCATTCACCATTTTGGGATGGACAAAAGCGAATTTGCAACCCCGGAATGGCCTCAATCCACCGATAAAAGGGTAGCCTTTCGCCTTCAATTCATTCATGGCTGCTTCAGTACTATCCACATTTAACCCGATGATCATGACGCCCTCGCCCCTTTTCTCAATAAATTTGGCCACGTCACCGTCCGGGGTGGTGGATTCCATCAATTCGAATCCAACTTCTCCCAGCCAGTACCTCGCTACCCTGATTTTCTCGGGCTCATCCACATAGGGATCATCAGGTCCCTTTCCAAGAATGGGTTCCCAGACTTTTCGCGCTGCCTCAAGGTCCTTTACTGCAATACAGATATGATCAATCTTATTTACCTTCATCAGACACCTCCTCTCTTTTTCCCAGTTTGCTTGGATATTTTTTCATCTCCTTTGGCCCAACTTCTTTCTTGAAAAATGTCCATGAGGCTGCATGATCTCGCGGATTCTTAGCCATTATCTCTTTGAGAGATTCATGATATTACCCGTTTCGTAGCCACCATTGGGAAGTTCGTTTACAATGGAGACAAAGGGACAGACAAAGGCGCAGATTCCACATTCCACACAGAGATCGGTCAAGATGGCTGCTTTATCTTTCACCAGACCGATGATTCCTTCGGGGCAATCCCTAACACATATCCCACAACCCGTGCATTTGAAAACATCTACATGTGGTACCATAAACATCTCCTTTTTGATCGAATTGGTGATGGCCCTCCCTAGGGGAGGGCCATTCTTCATTTTTATCTTTGGTTTAATGTTTAATCCGATGGTAGGTTTGATAGGGGAAGAAATCAATCCTCATCCCTATCTTGTAACCATCGCGAATTGCCGCTGTCCCCCTGCGGACCTGAACCGCATCCCCGATCATGTAAACATCCTTTGCATATTTGCCATAACCCACTTCTTTATTGGGGATGAGGTTGGCGAGGATCACGGAATCAGCCGGGATGGTCGTCTCCTTCTTCTCCGGTCCTTCTACAACGACTTCTTTATCCCGGATCTCTTTGACCGCGCTCTGAACCATCTGGACGACATTTCCTTCCTTCAACTTCTTCATGAATCTCCAGACATAGGATGGGTTCACGTCCAGCCCGAATTTTTTGGGCTTATCAATCATGGTCACAGTATGTTTTCCTTTATCAATGATATAGAGAGCTGTTGAAATGGCTGCTCCTGTACCTCCCACGATCACCACATTCTGGCCAAGCTTTGCCTTTCCCTCCAGGACATCGAATAAGGTCACCACATGCTTCTTGTCACTGCCAGGGATCGATTTGTCCGGGACAGCACCTGTGGCAATGATCACAGAGTCGGCCTTTTCCTTCTCCAGGAGTTCTTTGGTCACAGGCGTGTTCAGAAGGATCTTGGCACCATGCTTGTCGCATTGGGCCTTTAGATAATTGACCATTCGTTGGAACTCATTATCGCCCCATGGTCCGTGGGCTGCCGCAGCGAATTGACCGCCCACATGATCGTTTTTCTCATAGACCGTCACATGATGGCCTTTTTCCGCTGCGATGGCTGCAGCTTGAAGACCTGCAATCCCTGACCCAACGACAATAACCTTCTTCTTCGTCTTCGATTTTTGGAAACCGTAGAAGCCCCATTCCACTTCATTCTCATGCCCGAGGGAAGGCCGGACCGTACAGCAAAGTTCTGTATCTCTGAAGAGTCGAGCCAAGCAGACATTACAGGCGATACAGGGGATGATGTCCTGTTGGCGGTCTTCCATAATCTTCTTGGGAAGGAAAGGATCGGCGATCATCGGTCGGCACATCTCCCATAGATCGAGCTTGCCATCTGCCATGGCCTTCTCTGGGATTTCTGGAACGAAGAGACGATAGGCCATGCTGACAGGGGCTTTAATATTCTTCTTCATCCGCTCTGCGATGTAGAGCCAGTTTCCCATGGGAACATCTCGAGAGATCACCGAGACAGGCGATTCCTGCCATCCTGCGGTGACACTGAGATAGTCAATGCCTGCCTTATCGGCAATCTTGATTGACTCCAAGCTTTCTTCCGGAGTATTTCCTCCGCGGTCATCGAGCAATTCCTCACCACAGAGGCGAATTCCGATGGCAATATCAGAGAGGACAGCCTTTCGGATCCCTTCGAGAATCTCCCTCATGAATCGAGATCGTCCATGAATATCGCCGCCGTACTCATCCGTTCGTTTGTTGGTATAGGCAGAGATGAAGTTGGAGAGAAGATAACCAACGATTCCTGAGACCTCGACGATCTTAAAACCAGCTTCGACGGCCCTTACCGCTCCATCGATGTGCTCTTGAATGCACTGATGAATCTCCTCTTTGGTCATCTCTTTTGGTGGACGGAAAATGGGGAGTTTTTGAGGAACATTCGACGGCCCAGCTGTGTATGGAATTTCAATTCCTCCCACTCTACCGCAGTGCATTAATTGGAGGCAGGGAACGGCGTCATGCTTCTTGATGATGTCGGCAATCTTTTTTAGGCCCGGAATGAATTTATCATCCCAGATGGCCATCATTCCCACATAGCCCTTTCCTTCACCCGTGGGTTCTGTAAAGGCACCCTGGGAAGTCACAATGCCTGCTCCCCCTCTGGCTTGAGCCTCCATATAGCCAACTTCTTTATCAGAAACATACCCATCTCGATAATTAAAATTTGTCTCTGTGGAGGCATATTTGATTCGGTTTTTAATCTCCAATTTACCAATCTTGATTGGACTGAAAATGTGCGGATACTTCTTAACCCCTGATAACATATGTTTCCTCCTTATGATTTTAATGCTGTAGCACTTCTTCTCCTATTGAGTTCCATGGTCAATTTCTCCCGAAGAAACTTGAATAGCCTATCTTCCCTTTTACGCCTAACAATATTTTTTATATTGTTACCACATTTTCCTAAATAAAATCCTTCCTATGCTCCCGAAGCCTCCTTTTGGTTAAAAGGTTACTTTATATTTTCCGTTTACATAGGCCAGAGCTTCATCTATTGCTTTAGCCGTGATGTCCAGATCTTGTTCCGTGTGTCTGTAGCAAATATATCCATGATGGTGTGGGTGTAAAAAGACACCTCTACGGATAAGCTGAGTGTAAAAATCATCGCGTCTCGCTCTTTGGGTATTCGCTTCATCCCTCTTGAAGGTTATGAAAAACATGGGTGCGACACCACTTAACTCGGCCCCAACGTGATACTTATTAATGATGTCCTGGACTTTTTTCAGAAAACGGCCACCTTTTTCCCATATTTTGTCGAGGACATTGTCACGTTCCAGGATTTCGATGGTTTTCAGAGCAGCAACATAACCGTCACTGTTTGGAAAGAAGGTAGAAGATATAAAAAGCTTCTGTGCTGCAGCCATCATCACTTCAGCTTTTCCGGTAACCACACTTATTGCATATCCGTTGGCCATTCCTTTTCCAAGAACTGTCAAGTCGGGAGTGACTCCATAGAGTTCCTGTGCTCCACCCATTCTGAGCCTGAAGCAGGTTCGGACTTCATCAAAGACCAAAACTGCGCCATACTTAGTAGCGATTTCTCTTACGCCTTCGAGGAACCCGGGCTTGGGTTCTTCCATCCTTTGATGGAGGGGATGCCCAAAAGGAGTCATAATGATAGCGGCTGTCTGATCGCCATATCGTGCCATCAAGTCCTCGAGCTGAGCGAGGTTGTTGTAACGAAATTCATACACATCCTCGTAGAACTTTTCAGGAATGCCCCCCTTCATCTCAACGCACCAGTCATGCCAGCCGTGGTAGCCACAACGCATCACCTTGATCCGGTTTGTGTATGCCCTCGCAATACGGATGCTCGCTGTCGTGGCATCTGAACCGGTCTTTAAAAAAACGCTCATCTCGGAACAGGGGACGAGTTCGCTCAGCTTTTTCGCGAGCTCATTCTGATACCTCTGCGTGAGTGTGAAGCAGAAACCTTTGTCTTTTATCTGCCTCGTCACAGCTTCATCCACTTCTTCTTCTCTATAGCCCAAGATGATTGGCCCATAGCCACAGAGGAAGTCAATATATTCATTTCCATCGACGTCGGTTAATCGGCAGCCCTTGCCATATTCAAGGAAGATGGGATATTCTCCTTCGATAAAATCGCTTGGTTTTCTGGCACCCAGGACTCCGCCGGGAACTAATTTTTTTGCCTGTTCAAAAAGTTCCAGACTTTTCGATATATTCAGTTTTTTAGTATCCTTCATGGGGATTCTCCTTTGAACATGTCCGACCCGCGTTAGACTTCTAACATAGACTTTATCGTTTCCGTTTGATGTATTTTGGCCCCTCTTTGTATCAAGGCTGCAAGGAATTTTCCCGGATCGATGCAGCCTTCCGGGGCTACCACTCCCTTCACCGTCACATCGCCAGAATCCAGCATGAGGGCTGCGATCGAGGCGGGAAGTCCAGTCCCCGGCGCCATCCTGCCCACGATGTCGGCCGTGTAAGTCACCTGTTTTCCTTTTCTCTCCCCCTTTACAATTACTTTCAAGCCGGAAGCGAAGGGCCCCTTATCCCTATTCTTGGGAATGGCCTCCCAAAGCCGCAAAGTGAGATCATAAGGTGTTACCTTAGTCCCCTTGATCTCTATTGGCTCTTCACTGAGAAAGCCCGTCTCTCTCTGCTCTTTAATGAGCTGATCCACCCATGACGGTATGAGCACACCTTTGACAACCACCTTTTTCACCCCTTTTATATACCGTGGGATTGTGAGTGGCTGAGGGTGACCCACGTAACGAACCTGGCAAGTGCCAAGCGGTTCAAGGAATTCAGCCGTCTCCTCACCGGTACCGCCCTCTACATATTCCAGCTTACCATCCAAATACTGGGGGATTTTACCTATCGTCATATGGAGACCATGATCCCACGCTGCACCCGCAAGCTCGGCGATACTTACTACCCAGAACAACGCGATCTCGTCAACACGATCCAGTTGATCTGCATACCACTTGACGATGACGTTGTTGGTTCCCGGATCCGATCCCATTCCTGTCAAGACGGTTATTCCTGCTTCCTTGGCAGCGTGATCAATATCAGAAGCAAAAAGAATATCAGCCGCCTCATAGTCATCGCAAATATCTATATAATTGACCTTCGCTTCAACAGCTGCCCTGGCTACTACCACAGCCGTCTTGTAGAATGGCCCTGCGCAGTTGATGACCACGTCGGCATCCCTGATTGCTCTGACCAAGCCGTTGTGATCGTTTACATCGATTCTGATGAGCGACACCTTTCCGCTGGTACGCAACTTATCTTGCACTCTACTCGGATCTGTATTGATGTCACCTAAAATGACTTTCTTAATCTGCTCCTGCTTAATGAGATCCCGGGCGACTCCCTGACCCATACCCCCTGTTCCGCCTAATACTAATGCCTGCATTCTCATTCCCTCCTTATAAATTATAATTTTTTTGGATAAGAACTCGATCGAGAAGCTTCATGCTTTCCTCCTGGACTGCTCCATCGTTATTAGAAGGGCGCCACGGGATTTTACAGAAGGAGAGGTCAAGGATTTTACCCAGGAATGTTATATCAGAGAAGAGTCTCCAATGTCACTTATTATGAAAAAGGCCCGCGAACTTAAGCCTCTTCCAGATTCTTTACGGCGATGCAGATAGGGTCGAATCTGCGGAGGTTCATGTGTCAGACTTCTTCTCCTCCAACATGCGCAGCACCACTTCGGGTGTGACGGGAAGCTCCTTGGGCATGACGCCGATGGCATTCTGCACGGCATTGGCCACAGCTCCGGTCATGGCCACGGCTATGGACAAACCTCCCTCTTTGGCGCCAAACGGCCCAAAGGGATCGTTGGAGGTCACGACGATAGGGTCAATGTTGGGTACATCTGTGGAGAGCGGGAACCAGTAGTCGGCGAAGTTGGCATTAAGGTTCTGCCCTCTGCTGGTCCATATATGTTTCTCCATGAGCACACCCTGCGGACCCGCCTCCATTGCGGAGCGTTGGATCTGTTGCTCAACAGCCAGAGGGTTGATGGGCTGGCCGCAGTCATGGGCCGCAACCATGTTGAGTAGCTTCACCTTGCCTGTTTCGGGATCCACCTCCACCTCAGCCACTGCCGTGCCAAAGGAGAATGCGGAGGCTACCTGACCACGCGGGTTTTTGATCCACTCCCGCTTGGGATCGGCGTCGGGCCAACGGTCGCCACGCCCTAAGATCGCTCGATTCTGTGCCAGAGCGGTTCGAGCCACTTTAGTGATATCGACAGATTTCTCCGGTGCTCCCTTGGCGAAAATGCGGCCATTACGTGCGACAAGGTCATGTTTGTTGGCGTCCAGCATTTGGGCAGCGACCTCCAGGAGTTGTTCCTTGGCGTCGGCGGCCGCGGCTTTGACTGCACCGCCGGAAATGACGGTCGAGGCCTGGGAGTAAGCTCCTTGATCAGACGGAGTCACACTGGTATCCCCAGTAATGACTTTGATTCGGTCCAGCGGGATTCCCAGCTCCTCGGCGGCGATCTGAGAAATCATACTGTCGTTGCCTTGTCCGTTATCCATCACTCCAGAAATCACCGTGACATCGCCGTCCTCGTTGAACCGCACAAAGGCTGCTGACCCTCCGCGGATGCCCATTGGAAATCCGCTGATCACCGAGCCGCAGCCCATGCCGATGCCACGATAAGGCGGTAAATGGCCCCGTTTCTCTTTCCAGCCAGCCTTCTCCGTGGCCAAGCGCATGGTTTCAACTTCGGCACAGGAGGTGATTACCGTTCTGGTAGGAGTAATGTAGCCCTCGTGGACGGCGTTCTTGATCCTGAATTCGAGGGGGTCCATTCCAAGTTTTTCGGCAAGTGCATCGAACTGCAGCTCCAATCCAGCATAGGCGGTGCGGGGGTGATGCGGGTACATCCCGCGAGGGGGTTTGTTGGTATAAGCCCGGATGGCCTCATAGCGCAGATTGGCGAACTTGTAGGCCTCTTCAATCATAATATAGGCGACAGAGGCAGCGATCGGGCCGGTGCTGGCGTAAGCTCCACCATCCATGATGACCTTCATATCCACAGCCGTAATTCTTCCCTCGGCGTCGACCCCCACTTTGCAGTCCGTCATACTGCTGTGCACCTGGCGTACGCAGTTGAAGTTCTCCTCGCGGGTATAAACCAATTTAACGGGACGGCGGGCTTGCCTCGAGAGGAGTGCGGTCATGAAATCCGCAGGTGAAATCTCGGACCTGCCGCCGAAATGTCCACCGACTGCGATCTTGCGGACATGCACGTCTGAGGTCGCTATGCCCAGGGCGTTGCTGAGCGGTCTCGCCTTCATATGGGGGCCCGCGTTTGGACACCAGATGTCCAGCCCAGTGCTGTCGAAACTGGCCACGACGGCGTAATTCTCTAACTGGCAATAGCTTTCTTCTGGAGATGAGAAGCGGCCCTCCTGCACGAGATAAGACTCCGAAAGAGCCCGGTCCACATTCCCTTCGTTCACGAAAATGTGCACGCTGACGTTCCCGGGTTTATCATCATGAAGCTGAGGAGCGCCCTCAAGCAAGGCCTGTTCAGGATCGAGAACATGTGGTAGAGGCTCCCACTCCACCTTGATCAGATCTACGGCCTCTTGCGCAGTTTCTTCGTTGATGGCAGCAACCGCAGCAACCTCTTGGCTGAAGAATCGGGCCTTGTCCGTAGGAAGGAACTGCATGTCCCGGGTGTAGGCAAAAACGCCCCATCGGTAGGGTATGGCGTCCCTGCCGGTGATGATTGCCCTCACTCCAGGAAGCTTCTCAGCTCGACTTGTGTCGATGTTCAGTATCCTGGCGTGGGCGTAAGGGCTGCGGAGCACTTTAGCATAAAGCATGCCTGGCAAATACAGATCGGCGGAGAATTTGGCTTCACCCTTAGCTTTGGGGACAGAGTCGGTTCGAGATACTCGCTTTCCTACTACGGAATAGTCTGAAATGGCAACTTCTTTTTCCAAGGGTGGGGCTCCCTGGTTGGAGGCGGCCATCACAGATTCGACGATCTTGGTATAGCCAGTGCACCGGCACAGATTGCCAGAGATCGCCTGCCGAATCTCCTGCTCTGTGGGAGAAGGATTCTTGTCCAATAGCGCCTTGGCCGAAAGGATCATGCCCGGGGTACAGAACCCACATTGAGTGCCACCGTATTTGACGAATGCCTCCTGTACCGGGTGCAGCTTCTCTCCGTCGGACAATCCTTCTATGGTGACAATCTCTTGCCCCTGAACTTCCGCCGCGAGAAGTAAGCAGGAACGTACGGGTGCCCCATTCAGCAAGATCGTGCATGCACCGCAAGTTCCATCCTCGCACCCGCACTTAGTCCCGGTGAGTTGTAGATCATCCCGGATGACGTCCAATAGGGTCCTGTGAGGAGCGATTTCAAGCATTTCAGCTCGCCCATTTATATTTAGTGAAACTGGAATCCTTCCCATAGCTCTCCTTTAAGCTGGATATGATGTCGACTCCAATGTTCGAAGATTTATTGAGACCTAACCTCCGGGGCCATCGCCAGTGCTCGGCGCAGTGCCCGCTTTACAAGCACTCCAACCATCTTCCTACGATAGCTCGCATTCATAGCCAGGTTTCCTACAGGCTGTGCCCTATCCACCACTTCTCGTGACACACCCTGAAGTAGATCGTCTGTAGGCTTGTGGCCCTCTAGAAGTCCCGCGGCCTTGGGCACCTCTGTCGGGGAAGGCCCCACCGCTCCCAGTACCATTTTGGCCTGTTCGATGGTGCCATCTCGGTTCCTCTTCACCATAACGGCTACTCCGGCCATAGGAAAATCCATGCCTTCGCGCACGCGGAGTTTCTCGTAGGCCCCGGCAGCCCCGTGGCCAGAAGGTGGGATCCGGACTTCTACCAGTATTTCGTCGGGCTTGAGAACGTTGGGCTTCTCTCCTCTCCCGGTGAAGAACTCGGCTAAGGGAATTATTTTTTCACCGTTCGCCGAGGCAATTTTCACCTCCGCTCCCAGCGCCATCAGAACTGGACCAAGATCACCCTGGTAAACCGCCTGGCAATGTCGGCCCTTCTCCACTGCGTGGCAGATGTCTCCTCCCCGCTTGAAGCAAGCCTTTAGGCCGCTTCTCCAGAACTCGGACTGATTGTAGTAGATGCATCGGGTGTCAAGACAGAGGTTTCCTCCGATGGTGGCCCCATGGCGGATAGAAGGAATGGCCACAAGCTGAACGGCCTGAGCTAGGGGGGCGTACTCGTTTAAGACAAAGGGGAATTTCTCCAGGGTCTCCAAGGTGACCATAGAACCGATAGCAAGTCCGCCGCTCTCGTTTCGGTCCACGTAATCCAGCGCGGTCAATCCCTTCAGGCCAATAACCACGGCGGGTTTGCTGAGTCTGTAACGAAGCCCAACCATGAGGGCAGTGCCTCCGGCCAAGAGGGCTGCCTTTCTGTCATGCTCTCCAAGGATGGAGCAAGCCTCTTGCAGTGAGTGCGGTTGGATAAACTCGAACTTAGGCAGTTTCATTTCATCCCTCCCGCTCTAGTTCTCCCCCAAGATATTTGCCTGGATCTTTCCCATTCTATAGCAACGATTAGTCAATGTATTTATATAGAGGAATAAACCTTCTTTGTCAAGATAACATTCTCTGGAAATATTTCACAAATTACAGCTAAATGATTCCAATATATTAAAATTTCAGGTCTATTTTATCCAATGATTTAAATAAATTATCTAATAATTTTAAAATTAAAAAGAGAAACTTAGAGTGTATACTGTATACAAATTTTGGCCTTTTGTCAAGTTAAAATTTTGAGGCTCACCAAGTTTTCCCTTGACAAATTTTTCGCTCTTGTTTAATGGATTAAAGGGGAGTGAAAGAGATATGAATTCCCTGGAGAATGTGAAAATCCGAATTCTAAAAAGGGAAGATCTGGATGCCATTGTCGAGATTGACGAAAAGATTCTGGGAGAGAGCCGGAAGAATTATTGGGAGAGAAAGTTAGAATTGATGAACAATAAAGCTTCCCAAATCTCGTTGGTTGCCGAGGTGGAGGGGAAGGTTGTGGGATTCATTCTCGGTGATATCAGCGGTTTGGAATTTGGAGTACCGGATACCATTGGATGGATTGATACAATCGGCGTTGGGCCGGTTTACCAGAAGAAAGGGTTAGCCACCGCCTTGACCCATGAATTAATCAAGAGTTTGAAGGCGATTGGAGTCAGAACCATTTACACCCTCGTCAGTTGGAACGATTGGGATCTCCTCCAATTTTTTCATGCCATGGGATTTACAAGAGGGGATATGATCAATTTAGAGTTGAAGATTTAATCCCTCCCACCCTCAATTTCAATCGATCCTCAGGGTGAATTTGATCCGCCACGTTGAGATGATTCCAGGTTTTGATTTCTGAAATGGTGAGGTTAAACTTTTTGGCAATACTCCAAAGGGTGTCTCCCTCTTTCACCACGTAAATGATTTCTTTTCCCACCCGTTTTCCATGAGGTTCATCCAATGGGTCAGAGGTTTTATTCATCTTGATTTTCAGTTTATCTCCTGGCATCAGTTTCTTTTCCGGGTGGAGGTTATTCCAGCGGCTGAGGGCACCGATATTCACTCCTGTCTCGTTGGCAATGCTCCATAAGGAATCCCCTTTTTTAATGGTATAGATCATTTCAATAGGTTTTGAAGGTTTTGAATTTTGATCCATTCCATCAGATTTTTTCTTGGCCGTACGATCTGGTTTCGGATCCTGACCCTTCGGAAGCGGAATGAGAAGGTTCATTCCTGTAGAGAGGCGGCTCTTTTTATTCAATCGGTTGATCTCAAAGATCGGTTCCAGATCGACTCGATAAAGTCTGGCAATTTTTGAAAAGGTATCCCCTTTTTTTACGATATAGGTTTCGAATTGGAATTTTTCACCAGGATAGAGGATTTCAAAATTTTTTAAAAAGAGTTCCTTTTTCCCAAAAGGAATTTTAATTTCATAATCTGGTAAGTTAGGAGGGGTGCACCATCTCGACAGCTCGGGATTGAGTTCCTTTATCTCATCAAGGGTTACTTCGCAGGCCTCGGCGATGAGACGAAGGTCTGTGACTTCAGGCGCCTTCACCTTATCATAGCGGAGTGGTTCTTGGTATTCGATGCCGACAAACCCATATTTCTCAGGGTCTTTAGCGATGAGGGCGGCGGCAATCATCTGGGGGACGTAGTCTTTTGTCTCCCGTTTCAGGTATCGGTATTTTGTTAGTTCCCAGAAATCCTCTGTCCGGTAACGTTTCATCGCGGTAGCAATCTTTTTTTCGCCGGCATTATAACCAGCAGCGGCGAGATACCAACATTCAAACATATCATAAAGGTCTTTGAGATATTTGGCGGCAGCGATGGTAGATTTCTCAGGGTCTCTCCTCTCATCGATCCACCAATTTGAGTTCAACCCATATCTTTTCCCTGTGAGATAAATGAATTGCCATGGACCGGATGCCTTGCTCCTGGAATAGGCATAAGGATTAAAGCCACTCTCGATGAGAGCCATATAGACAAGGTCTTCTGGAAGACCATTCTCTTTCAGATGGTTTCTCATGAAAGGGATATATTTTTCTGATCGTGCCAGCCAATTGGAGAAGGCCTTTCTGGCCGTCGTTTGAAAGTATTGGATAAAATGTTCCACTTTGGCATTGATCACAATAGGGATGTCGAATTCCTGTGCCTGTTTAGGCCGATCTTTTGGGAGGACCTCAAGGCTGAAATCGTCATTGGATTCGTCACTGATCGGAAGCTCTAAACTCCATACCAACTGGCTTTCCATTGAGGGTGGGGGGGTGGATGGAGAAGATTCTTTTGGAGAGGGAAAGATTTCCTGAGAAGAGGACTTTTCCAATTCTGTTTGAGTAAAGAGGGAACTCTCTTCTTTTGTGGGAGGAGGATTAGAATATGTTTTTTCAGAAAGAGAGCCTAGGTGGGGTAGGCATGCAGAAGAGAGGAAAAAGATCATCCCCACCGCTAAGACCTTGCGCATCATAAAATTCCTCCTGAAAGCGCTAGAAGATAGGGGGAATTTAAAAAAGATTTTTAAATTAATGACATAGATCGCTTGAGTTTGTCAAGTTAAAAACTTCTAAGGATCCATTCCGATCTTGACCGGCATGTTCTTATCCGCAGCCCACTCGACCCAGGATCCCCGGTAGAGACGAACATGGGGAAACCCAAGAACATATTTCAGGGTGAAATAGAGATGGCTCGCTTCCTTTCCCGTGCGGCAATAGACGATGATCTCTTTGTCCTTCGTCACTCTGGATTCTGCAAAGAGCTTTTCCAGATCCTCTTTTTTCTTCCAAACCTTTACCTCTTCCCCTTCTAAAGTCGTTTCCCAAAATACATTCTTGGCTCCTGGAATGTGGCCTCTCCGGATCTCTTCTCCTTCTTCACCGCTGTATTGTTTCGGGGGACGAGCGTCCAGGATCACAACATTTTTCGCTGTGAGTCGATCGAGAATCCATTTTTTTTCAGCTGATGTATCTCGAATCACTTTCCCAAAAAATTTGTTAGGGGAAAGAGAGGGGTACTCTTGGGGGGTGGGAAGTTTTTCTGAGTTCCATTTCTCCCAGCCTCCATTCAGGATCCCCACTTTTTTGTGGCCTAGGTAGTCCAAGGTCCAAGCGAGGAACGTTGCATTGGGATTTGATTTATCGGAGTAAAGGATCACCCACATAGGATTGGAAAGGCTTAAACTGTCTCCTAATAATCTTTCTAAATAGATCCGATCAGGTGCCTGATCGGGTATGCCCTTTTCTGGAACCTGGAGATTTTCAAAATGGAGATAGACGGCGTTTGGGATATGGCCTTTGAGATAATCAAGGAGCGAAGCTCTCATGTCAATGATACGAATCAAGGGATGGCTGGTCAGGTTTGCCAATTCTCGTGTCTCAATAAGCCTGGGATGGTCAAAATTTTTTAAGGGAGAGGTTTTGGCAGAGAGGAAACCCGGGAGAAATAAAACCATTGAGATCAGGATTCCTCCTATCAGGATGTGTGATCTTCGTTTCCCCATGCTGACCTCCCCGAACCTCTACCCTGAGATATTCCCTCTCTTCTTCTCCAACGCTTTTCGATAGAGTTGGAGGTAAGCCTCAGCCGATTTTTCCCAAGAGAAGTCCGCTATCATGGCATTCTGGAGGAGTTGTCTCCAATGCTCTGGCTGAGAATAAAAACTGATGGCCATCTTGATGGTGTTGAGGAATTCCTTAGCATCATAGCGGGTAAATTTAAAGCCGTTTCCTTTTCTTGTGGCAGGGTCGTAATGGGTGATGGTGTCATCCAGCCCTCCGGTGGCACGCACCACGGGGATCGTCCCATATTTCAGGCTATAAATTTGATTGAGGCCACACGGCTCATATTTCGATGGCATGAGGAAGAAATCTGCCCCGGCCTCGATTTTATGAGCCAATCGATCATCATAGGCGATTCGAATCCCCGCTTTGAGAGGATATTTTTGAGCGACCTGGGTAAAGAGATCGTGATATTTCTGATCCCCTGTTCCCAGAAGAACGAATCCAATGTCGAGCCCAAAAAGTTCCTCTAAAATTTCCATCAGAAGGTCGAATCCTTTCTGGTCGGCTAATCGAGAGATCATTCCTAAAAGGGGAGCATTCTCAAGGGAAGAGGGGAGATGAAATTCCTTTAGAAGGTCCTTTTTGCATTTTCTCTTTCCGGAGATTTCTTTCGAGTCGTATCGGGCGATTAGGTAAGGGTCATGAGAAGGGTCCCAATCCTCATAATCCACCCCGTTGAGGATCCCATAGAGGCTTTCCTTTCTCTTTCTCAAAATGCCTTCCAACCCATAACCATATTCAGGATTCTGGATCTCTTCGCTATATTTTTGGCTCACGGTGTTGATCGCATCGGCATAAACAATACCTGCCTTCATGAAGTTAATCCTCTCCCAAAATTCGACTCCTTCTGGATTATACATCTCCATGGGGAGGCCGGTGAGCCAGAACTTCTCCTTCTTGAACAATCCCTGGTAGGCAATGTTATGAATGGTGAACACCGCCGCAGTATGGGAAAAGAGAGGATCGTTCTGGTAGACCGATTTAAGATAGGCCGGGATCAATCCCGTTTGCCATTCATGATGGTGGATGATGTCAGGGGAGAACCCCATGCGCTGACAGAAGATGAGGATGGCTTTGGAGAAGAAAATGAAGCGCTCGGCATTGTCGAAGTAATCGCCTTTGGGTGTGCTGTAGAGATATTCCCTGTCAAAGAACTCTTCCCGGCCAATGAAATAAACTGGGATGTCCTGGTGTAGATGGCCCAGATAGATATCTGCCTTGAGCTTCTCATCCCCGATGGGAACTTCGATCTCTTCGCCCAAATATTGATGGGGAAGCCCAGACTCCTTCACCATTCGGTAATAGGGCATGAATAACTTTATCTCACATCCCAATGCTTGGAGGGACTTAGGAAGGGCTCCTGCCACATCCGCCAAACCTCCTGTCTTAGCAAAGGGGACAGCCTCAGGCGTCGCAAAGAGGATTTGTAGGGGTTTATCCATAATCACCAATGATGAATTTTGAGTTATGAGCTATGAATTAAAACCTGTAAGATTGAAACTCATAACTCATAACTCTTCACGCTTACTTAGTTCTTTTTTTCTTTGTCCTCCCAGATCAGGACGCAGTGTGAAAACGGGATTTGAATCCCTTTTTCATCAAATCTATTTTTAATCCTTTTCCGCAATTCCCTTCCCACCTCCCACTGTTTTAAAGGTACAGTTTTTACTACCACCCGAATGACCAATTGGGATTCTCCGAATCGCTCCACTCCCAAGATTTTTAAGGGTTCGAGGATGGCACTCTTCCAGGGTTCTTCTACCCCCAATTCCCTCCCGATCTCTTCAAGGAGTTTCAGGACCTGGTCCACATCTTCACGGTATGAGATGCCGACATCCAAAACCGACCTTGCCCACTCTTTAGAAAGATTGCTTACAATTTTAATTTCACCGTTGGGCATGGTATGAACCTTTCCCTCCAAGTCTCTCAGAACTGTTCTTCTTAAACTCACCGATTCGACAAGACCGGATACCCCTGCTACCTCGATCGCATCTCCGATCCGATACTGGTTTTCGAGAATGATAAAGAATCCACTGATCACATCCTTGACTAAACTCTGGGCCCCAAAACCAATGGCTAATGCCCCAATGCCGGCAGTGGCTAATAAGGGACCCAATTGGATTCCCAGTTCTCCAAGAATCATCAGGAGGGCAATGAAGAAGATGACAATGAGAAGGGCATGACGAAGGATGTTTCCCAAGGTATGAGCCCTTTTCTTTGCCTCGATAGCTTGGAGGGGATCCTTTTCCGGAATAAACTTCTCGAGCCATTTCACGATCCATTTGGACATTTGTGACAGAATGATGAGAGCGATGAGGATCCCGAAAACCTTGATTCCGGAAGTGGTGAGCCAAGTGGTGATGTTTTTGAATATCTCAGGCATGAAGGCCTTTGCCATGAACTCCAAATTTCAAATGCCAAAATCCCTGCCTGAGGTAGGCAGGCAAAGTTCAAGGTTTGGAATTTAAACTTTGACATTTGGCATTGATTGAATGTTTGAGCCTATTCGCCCTTTTCTGTTTTCCGGACGACCTTTTCTAAACGATCCAGCGCATCGGCAGTCTTCTCTCTCAGGGAATCGGTCATCGCCGCTAAGGCGTCTATCTGTTTCTTCAGGTCAGGGGAGGAGGCGCCGGTTTCGATCTGTCGTTTCAGTTCTGTGGTTCCTCCTGTGCGCTGATAGGCGAGGATGGAAAGGATAAGCGCGACCACTGCTATGAGAAGCGTGATACCCTCCATAATCAAAGACCTCCTTCAATTTTTGGATTAAGATACTTCATCCCTTTAAAATTTTCAACCGATTCCTTTTCAGATTTCGGGCTAGATAATGGAACAGAAAGGTTATGAGGAGTGACAATCCCCACAGACATGATGGTTTTTATCGCCTCTTCGATGGTCAACTGGGAAGGGAGGATCTTCTCTTTAGGGAGAAAGAGGAGGAAACCTTGAGGTGGGACGAAGGCTGTCGGGACAAAAACAGTGACCTTCGTTTGGCGCTCGAGATCGGTTAACTCATTTGTCACAAAGCCGAGCACATAATTTCCTTCCTGTGGGAATTCGACAAAGACAGCCTGTCGGAATGCGCCTTTTCGTGAAGCCGAGAAGGCATCCGTCAGTTGTTTTGAGGAAAGATAGATATTCTTTACAACCGGTATATTCGTGAAGAGGCGGTCACCCCAATTGACCAGTTTACGACCCAAAACATTGGTAGCGATCACTCCGATCAAGTAGAGCAAGAGGAAGAAACCGATGATCCCCAACCCAGGGATGGAATATTCTCGATTAAAAGGATAGACGGCTATGCGCGGCATCAGTGGGCCGAGAATACTGTCCAGGGTGTTGAAGACAAACTTCAAGACGAGAAAGGTGATCCCGAGGGGTAGGATAACCAAAATTCCCGTAAAAATCTTTGCTCTGAGATGTTTAAAAATTCTTTTTGTCATGGATTCGATGGTGTTAATCCGAGAATCTTTTTCAGATCCCCCTCCTCGACCACCTCTTTTTCAAGTAAGAGATGGGCGAGTTCTTCCATTTTATCTTTCTTAGCCGTCAATATTTCTTTCACCCTTAGATACGTTTCATCCACAATCTTCTTTACTTCTTCGTCAATCTGTTTGGCTGTATCCTCACTATATTCCCTCATGGGAAACAATGAAGAGGGTAGAAAGAGAGGCGTTTTTTCCTTCTCAAACGTGACATAACCCAATTTTTCGCTCATTCCAAATTCTTTCACCATGCTGGTGGCAATGTCGGTCGCCCGCTGGAGATCGTTATGAGCACCGGTGGAGATCTCTCTGAAAATGATTTCCTCAGCAACCCTTCCACCCAGCAAAACTGCTAGGCGGTCGAGAAGCTCTGTTTTGGTCATCAAATAGCGGTCTTCCGTGGGCAGTTGTAGCGTATAGCCCAATGCAGAAATCCCTCTCGGAACGATGGAGATTCGACGAACTGGATCGGCATTCGGTAAGAAGGAGGCCACAATGGCATGACCAGATTCGTGGAAGGCAACGATCTCTTTTTCTTTTTTTGACATCAGTCTTCCCTTCTTCTCCAATCCAGCTACCACGCGGTCGATCGCCTCTTCAATATCAGCCATTTCTACAGCCTCTTTATTCTTTCGGGCTGCAAGAAGTGCTGCCTCGTTTACGATATTGGCAAGATCTGCCCCCACGAATCCAGGAGTTCTTGAAGCGATCACCTTCAAGTCGGCATCTGAAGATAATTTGACATTTCGGGCATGGATCTTCAGGATCTCTTCTCGACCATTGATATCGGGTCGGTCAACCACCACATGACGATCGAATCTTCCTGGTCTGAGAAGAGCGGGGTCCAAAATTTCAGGGCGGTTGGTAGCGGCCATGATGATCACCCCTGTATTGGGGTCAAAACCATCCATCTCCGATAAGAGTTGGTTGAGGGTCTGCTCCTGTTCATCGTGTCGGCCCATAGGATTGACGCCACGAGCCTTTCCTAGGGCATCCAGTTCGTCAATGAAGATGATACAGGGAGCGTGGGTTTGAGCCTGAGCAAAGAGATCTCTTACCCTCGCAGCTCCCACGCCAACAAACATCTCTACAAAATCGGAACCACTGATGGAGAAAAAGGGAACATTTGCCTCTCCGGCCACTGCCCGGGCGAGCAAGGTTTTTCCCGTTCCAGGCATTCCCACCAAGAGAACTCCTTTTGGGATCTTTCCGCCGAGACGTTGAAATTTTTCCGGAGTTTTAAGAAACTCCACAACCTCCTTCAATTCCTCTTTCGCCTCGTCGATTCCCGCCACATCGGCGAAGGTGATTTTCTTTTCCTTCTCCGCGTAGATTTTAGCCCGGCTCTTTCCAAAGGACATCACACTCGTCTCCGGTCCGATCCGGGAGAAGAGGATCCTCCATAATATAAAGAAAAAAACGAGGGGAATAATCCAAGAAACAATATTGGTCAGCCATTTACTCTCGACCTTCCCTGTATATTTCACATGGTAAGTCTCCAATTCCTTCACCAGGTCCGGGTCTTCTACTCGAACGGTCTGGAATCCTGGGGGGCCCTTTTCGGTCTCCCTCTCTCCGCTGATCGATTCCGGGGTAATGGTCAGTTCTTTGATTTTGCCCGCCCTTAATAATTCCTTAAATTCACTATAGGGAACGACCACCTCGGTCTTTCTTGTCGAGAGGTAACTCTGGAGGAGCAGAACGATGAGAAAGGCGATCACAAAATACCAGATCGTAAAGTGGGTCTTTTTAAGAATGGGTTTCTTCCCCCCTCGATCTGATGGTTCTTTGATTCGAAGAAGATCTCTCAGGTTGGAGGAAGGTTTTTGATCCTTCTTCATCTTAAGAATCTCCAAATACTCTTCGGAAGATATCATCCACGTGTTTCAGATGAGTCCAGACATCGAAGAGAGCGTCCAGTTCCTTTTGGGTCATCAGACGCTTGATGGTTTCGTCCTGGGAGAGAAGGGTTTTGAAATCCTCGCCCTTTTCCCAAACCCTCATCGCATTCCTTTGAACCACCCCATAAGCCTCTTCCCTCGAGAGGCCTTTTTTGGTCAGATGGAGAAGGATCGATTCCGAAAAAACAAGACCTCCCATCTTTTCCAAATTAGCTTTCATGTTCTCTGGATAGACGATGAGATTCTCGACCAGGGAGGTGAGGCGGTTGAGCATGTAGTCGATCAAAATCGTGGCATCCGGAGCAATCACCCTTTCTACTGAGGAATGGCTGATGTCACGCTCGTGCCAGAGAGGAATGTTTTCCAAAGCAGCCGTACTATAAGATCGTACAAGGCGTGCCAGACCGGAGAGGTTTTCTGAGGAGATGGGATTCCTCTTGTGTGGCATGGCAGAGGAACCCTTCTGTCCCTTAGAAAAGAATTCTTCAGCTTCCAAGACCTCGGTTCGCTGGAGGTGTCTAAGTTCTACAGAAAATTTTTCTATCGAGGAGGCCATGATGGCCAGGGTGGTGAAGAATTCGGCGTGATGATCTCTCTGAACAATCTGTGTCGAGATGGGCGCTGGTTTAAGTCCCAATCGCCCACAGACAAACTCCTCAATAAAGGGGGGAATATGGGCAAATGTTCCCACAGCCCCTGAGATCTTTCCCACACTCACCGCCTCTTTGGCCCTCTCCATGCGGATGAGATTTCGCTTCATCTCATCATACCAGAGGGTCATTTTGATGCCAAAAGTAATGGGTTCAGCATGGATACCATGAGATCGGCCGATCATTAAGGTTTCCTTATATTGGAAGGCTTTTTTCTTTAATACCTCTAAAAGCCGATGGATGTCTTGAAGGATGAGTTCAGAGGCTTCTTTTAAAAGCAGGGCGAGGGAGGTGTCGAGGATATCAGAAGAGGTGAGACCATAATGGAGATATCTCGAAAGGGGACCAATGTATTCCCCCACATTGGTCAAGAAGGCGAGGACATCGTGTTTCGTTACCTTCTCGATTTCATCAATCCGGCGGATATCAAAGGAGACTTTCTCTTTGATCTCTCGAACAGCCTCTGCTGGAATCTCGCCTAATTGGGAAAGAGCCTCGCAGACCAAGAGTTCAATCTGGAGCCAGGTTTCAAACTTTCTCTGATCCGTCCAAATCTTTCCCATCTCTGGCCGGGTGTATCTTGGAATCATTTCAGGCTCCTTATGGAATGTATAGAACTATATTACTGAATGGGGTTGAAAAGTCAATAAAAAACCGGTTGTTAAATATTGACAATTCCTTGGTTCAAATGCATATTAGTGCTATGGTTATTATCAAATCTCACCGGGAGATTGAGCAATTGAAAAGATCCAACGCCATTGTGGCAGAGGTCTTTGAGAAACTGAAGGGAATGATTGTGCCCGGGATCACCACAAAGGAGTTGGATCAGGTTGCCGAAGAATATATCGTTCTGAAAGGAGCCCGCCCTGCCTTTAAAGGTTACAGGGGATTTCCTGCGACCCTTTGCATCTCCATCAATGAGGAGGTCGTTCACGGCATCCCCAGTCAACGCCGGTTGAAGGAGGGGGATATTGTAAGCCTGGATGTAGGAGTCGATTTTGTTGGTTATTATGGAGATGCAGCCATCACCTTTCCTGTGGGTGAAGTAGATCCAGAAGCCAAAAGACTCCTTGAAGTTACGGAGAAGGCTCTCTACATTGGTATTGAAAAGGCTAAGGTTGGGAATCGACTTTTCGATATTTCCTACGCCATTCAGGGATGGGTGGAATCCCATGGATTTTCTGTGGTGAGAGATTTTGTAGGACATGGGATTGGGAGAGATCTCCATGAAGAACCGCAGATTCCAAATTTTGGGGCACCCCACCAGGGACCGAGACTCGAGAAAGGGATGGTCTTCGCTCTGGAGCCCATGGTGAATGAAGGAACCTACGAGGTCAGAGTTCTTTCTGACGGCTGGACCGTCGTGACGGCAGATGGAAAACGCTCCGCCCATTTTGAACATACCATTGCCATCACTGAAGATGGAGCTGAGATATTAAGTGCCCTTTAAACCTTAATAACGTGATTCGTGCTGGTGATTCGTGATTCGGGAAAAGGTTTGAATTTGTTTTTGGTTACTCAAAATAATCTTACTTAACAAGAAAAACGAATCACGATTCACGTCATTTCAGTAAGGAGGAGGTATAAGAACAGTGATGTATCGTGTAGCTAAGAATATGGTCGATTTAGTGGGATATACGCCTTTGGTAAGGATTAACCATATTGTTCCCAACAAAAAGGTGAAGGTCTTTGCAAAGTTGGAGCGATATAACCCAGCCGGTTCGGTCAAAGATCGGATTGCAAAATACATGATTGAATATGGGGAGAAAGAAGGTCTCCTGACGAAAGATAAGATCGTCATTGAACCCACCAGCGGAAATACCGGCATTGCTCTGGCGATGGTCTGTGCGGTTAAAGGATATCGATTAGAATTGGTGATGCCTGAGACCATGAGCGTGGAGAGAAGAAAGATCCTCACTGCCTTTGGAACGAAGATTATTTTAAGCGAGGGTTCGAAGGGAATGGATGGGGCGATCGATTTGGCTGAGGAGATGGCTAAAGACTCTAAATATTACATGCCTCACCAATTTGAGAATAAGTATAATGTGCTTGCCCATTACGAGACTACGGGTGAAGAGATCTGGAGGGCGACCAAAGGAAAGGTCAGGATGTTTGTCGGGGGTTTAGGAACCACCGGGACCCTGATGGGTGTTTCTAAACGACTGAAAGAATATAACCCTGAGATCAAAATCGTTGGCGTGGAACCCTATCCAAATTCGAGTATTCAGGGATTAAAAAACCTGAGCTCCCAGTATGTTCCGGAGATCTATGATCCCAGCCGATTGGATGAAAAGATCAATGTGAAGGATGAGGATGCCTTCGAGATGGCAAGGGTCCTTACCATCCGAGAGGGAATCTTTTGTGGAATCAGTTCCGGGGCAGTGATGTGGGGGACATTGCAGAAGGCAATGGAATTAGATCATGGTGTGATGGTGACACTCTTCCCGGATGGCGGAGAGAAATATGTGAGTACTCCTCTCTATGAACCCAGCAAATGTTTTGAATGTTTGCAGAAACATCGGATCCCTACTTGCATGACAGCGGAATATATTACTACCCTGGAATGTCTGGTGAAAAATGGGAATTAAATAATTTGGGAATTCAAGAATTAAGAAATTTCAAATCCCTCAATTCCTAAATATCAATTATCACAGTTTATATTTAAATTTCCTCAATAAACCTTTTCTCCAGGCAATCCCATCTTCTTTTTCAACCCCTTTGGGAGAGAAACCATCAATGACACCAAGGACGCCTCGGCCCAGTTCTGACTGGGCCAGGATCACTTCAACAGGATTTGCCGTGGCGCAGAAGACCGTACAGACCTCCTGACACATCTTCACCGCATTGAGGACATTGATCGGGAAGGCATCCTTTAAAACGACCACAAAGGTGTGGCCTGCTCCAATCTTCAGGGCATTCTTCTTGGCGACCTCCTTCAAGGCCTCATCATTTCCTTCAATCCGGATGAGACAGTCACCCGAGGCTTCACAGAATCCGATTCCAAATTTGGCATTGGGAACAGACCCCACCATGATCTCGAAAAGATCTTCTACCGTCTTGATAAAATGGGTTTGTCCAAAAATGATGTTACACCCTTCTGGAATCTCCAATTGCTCAGTCTTCAGTTCCATAATTTACCTCCTGATTCTAAAAGCGTATAATTATGTCATGAGGTCCATCGCGTCTTAGAGTCATTGTGTCTTGACCCAAAGACTTTTTTAACATATCGTTAGCCAGGTGAATTGTCAATGCGGTAATATCTTGTCTTTTTTTACAATATAAATTCATGAAGAACAATATTAGTCTTTTGAGAAATAACCTGTTATAAAAAACTGACATCCCAAGACGCCATTTCGGGGTTTCCGGTGTTTAAAGCCTTCTCTGTGAGGTGGAATTGGGATCAGAGGTAAAAACCATTGACAGTCCTTTCGACTCTGGTACAATGGAGAAAATTTCTAATAAAATAAAAGGGGAAGCATCTTGGGAGTCTTTGATTTTTTAAAAGGAAGCGGACCAGGGGCTAGGGGTGAACCTGAACCTTCGATCAGCAAAGAGACCAGATCTTATGATGAACTTATCGATGAGATCATGGAATGGAATATTGACCACACCGATATCTTAGACGTGTTGCACAATGAGATTGAAGAGGAGAGGCTTGCGACCTGGTCCCATGCTTTGGATGTGGGGGTCAGGAAAGGACTCGCTTCTGCCTCCGGAAAGGTGGAGGAAAGTCCTTTTTATTCTGTTTTTCTTGATCTGTATAAATTTGTCAAAAATCTGAGGCCAAAGTTATTAACAAATCCGACAATGAATAATGTGAAGAGGATGAAGAAGTCGGATTCCCTTTGCCTATGCATCATCTGTGGCATTCGGGCCTTACAAATGGAAAGTGGAGCCAAACGGTTGCTAAATACCCTACACTGGATATTGCTTGAGAGGTATTTATGTAATTAGAGGGTTGACCCTGTTGTATAGAGATATGAATCGAATGGACGATAGGCCGTGTCTATAATGATAAAGCTTGAAAATTTCAATCACTGTGTTTTATACAACAGGGTTGACTTTTCAGGAAGGTCTTATAAAATAGGTTTTAAATTGGGCGCTTAGTTCAGGGGGAGAACGCCTGCTTCACACGCAGGAAGTCACTGGTTCAAATCCAGTAGCGCCCACCATCGTTTAGAAGGTGGAACGTTGGAGGGGCAATTCATGAATTGCCCCTACTTTCGAGAGAGAAGAAGCCATGTCTGGACATTCAAAGTGGAGTACGATTAAGAGAAAAAAAGGGGCAGCCGATGCCAAACGGGGAAAGCTCTTCACCAAGGTCATCAAGGAGATCATGGTGGCAGCGCGTTTCGGCGGAGGGGATATGAATGCCAACCCGAGGCTCCGGGCTGCTGTTCTCGCGGCAAAAGCAGAAAACATGCCAAAGGACAACATTGAAAGGGCGATCAAGAAAGGGACCGGAGAACTGGAAGGGGTCAACTACGAAGAGCTGACTTATGAGGGTTATGGACCGGGTGGTGTGGCCATGATGCTGGAAGTATTGACGGATAATAAAAACCGGACCGTGGCCGATGTGAGACACGTCTTCTCCAAATATAATGGAAGCCTTGGTGAGAATGGCTGCGTTTCTTGGATGTTTGAAAAGAAGGGGTTGGTCGTCATCGAAAAGAGCGGAGTCGATGAAGATCGTCTGATCGAGGTGGCGTTAGATGCAGGAGCCCTTGATGTGAAGGATTCGGGCAAGGAATTTGATGTGACGACCAATTCTGCAAATTTTGAAGAAGTGAAAAAGGCCCTTGAGGAGGCTGGTTTCAAATACACCTACGCTGAGGTAACAATGGTTCCCCAAAGCACTATTCGATTGAGCGGAAAAGAGGCGGAACAGATGCTGAAGTTAATGGAGGGGCTTGAAGATTCTGATGATGTCCAGAAGGTTTACGGCAATTTCGATATTGCCGAAGAGGAGATGGAACGGCTCAGTGCATAAACATTCCTGTTTCAGTTAGTTGATCAGCCACCCCTTCTGAAGGAAAGTGATTGGGTGGCTTTTTCACATCTGGACCTTTCGACCGCGCCCGATCATGCTCTTCGAAGACTCGTACAAAGGCGCGCTCAAGGTCAACCCTGATAACCCCCCGACCGAAGGCCGGGGAGAAACCGAAGGGTGGAGAAACTCTTTTGGTGAAGGCGATTGGAATCGATCCGGGTTTGGCCATGACGGGCTTTGGAGTGGTAGAGGCTCTTCCCCGAGGAGGGAAAGCCTGTGATTGGGGAGCCATTCGAACCGAACCAAATTGTCCTATTCCCCTCCGTTTAAAAACCATCTATGATGAACTGAAAGGACTTCTTGAAAAGTGGAAACCCAACCTCCTCGTTTTAGAAGAGGTCTTTGTTTTGAAACAATTTCCTAAGGCAGCGATCCAGTTGGGAGAAGTGAGAGGGGTGATTTACCTCGCGGCTCAGGAGATGGACATTCCTGTGGTCGAAGTGAGACCGACGGAGGTGAAGAGTGCGTTGACCGGAAGCGGTCGGGCCGATAAGGAACAGATGAAGAAAGCGATTCGCCAAATTCTCAGGATCGAGAATCCCCTGAGCTCGAGCCACGCAGGGGATGCCCTCGCCCTGGCCTTAACCGGTCTTTCCCGGAATGAAAATTTTCATTGGTGATGGTGATGAGTGATAGTTTTTATTTCACACTAGCACTAACACCATTCACTAATACAATTAGAGGAAATTGATGATTCGCTATATCGAAGGAAAATTGCTCAAGAAAGAAGAAGATAGGATAGTCGTTTTAGCCAATGGGGTGGGATATGAGATCCTCCTCCCTGCTATTGTTCGACAGACCTTCAGCCCGAAGAGAGCAGGGGAGGATGGGGAGATTGTCAGACTTTATATTTATTACCATCAGACCGAACGGCAACCCAAACCTCTTCTCATCGGGTTCAACTTCGAACCGGAGAAGGAATTCTTTGAGAAATTTATTACCGTGGAAGACATCGGTCCGCCCACGGCAGTGAAGGCCTTGATGATGCCCATTCCAAGGATTGCCAAGGCGATAGAGGAGCGGGATTCGAAAACCCTCGAAAGCCTGAAGGGAATCGGGAAGAGAACAGCAGATAAGATCATTGCCACCCTTCAAGGAAAGGTTGGTAAATTTGCGCTGATGAGGGAGGATCAAATCTCAGCTGATGTGGAGGTCTTAGATTTTAAGAAACAGGTGGAAGAGGTTTTGGTGAAAGACCTTGGCCATAGATTAAGTGAGGCACAGCGTTTGGTCAAAGAGGCGATGCTCCGAAACCCAAATATTTCATCCCCAGAAGAATTGTTTGAAGAGGTGTATCGAGGTCAAAAAGAGATTTCACCTTAATTTGCTTGTTTTAGGTAGTGGGAGAAGGAGATGAAGAAGTCCGAAGAAAGCAAACAACCTGATCCAAAGGTGGAAGCTGAAGGGATTCAACCCGAGATTGAGGATTATCTCGATCTGAGGCCGCGTAACCTTTCTGAATACATCGGCCAAAAACAGGTGGTGGAGACACTGGAAATTGCCATCCAGGCAGCCAAAAAACGTGGGGAGCCTCTGGACCATATTCTTTTTCATTCCCCACCAGGATTGGGAAAAACCACTCTTGCCCATATCATCGCCACAGAATTGGGGGTTCGCATTGTCACCTCCTCCGGGCCTGCTATCGAAAAAGGAGGCGACCTGATCAGCATCCTCACCCATCTGGAAAGAGGGGACGTCCTGTTTATCGATGAGGTGCACAGACTTCCCAAGGTGGTGGAAGAATTCCTCTACCCAGCCATGGAAGATTTTTGCATTGATTTTATTTTTGATAAGGGAGCTCATGCGAGAAGCCATCGATATCGGCTGGAACGTTTCACCTTTGTGGGTGCCACCACTCGGGCCGGGCTCCTTTCCGCACCTCTTCGGGAGAGATTTGGGATATTGAGGAACCTCGATTTCTATTCTGTGGAAGAACTCTGCCAGGTGGTTAGGCGCTCTGCCGCTCTCTTAAGGGTTCCCATTGATGAAGAAGGGACACAGGAAATTGCCAAGCGGTCAAGAGGGACACCGAGAATTTCCAATCGGCTTCTCAAAAGGGTGAGGGATTTTGCTGAGATCCGTGGGCAAGGGAAGATCGACAAAGCCATTGCCGATGAAGCACTGCGTTTAGAAGGGGTGGATGAGATCGGTTTGACAAGTCTTGACCGAAGATTTCTGGAGACCATCATCCGGTATTACAGAGGAGGGCCAGTGGGTCTGGAGGCAATTGCAGCCACCCTGCAGGAGGAATCGGACACGCTGGTCGATATGATTGAACCCTTTCTCCTGAAGATCGGTTTTGTCGCAAGAATGCAGAACGGGAGGAAGGCCACAGAATTGGCCTACCACCATTTCGGGCTCCCCTATTCAGAATCAGGGAGACAACTCTCCCTTCCCACCCGCAAGAAACATTGATCCCTTTTCAACTGAAAGATCAGAAGAACAAGGTTAACCCCGGATTTCTTTATTGATATCGATTTTGGCTTTGGATCGGAGTTGACTGAGCCAATTTTGAAAAACCTCTTCCTGTTTCTGGTAGCTCAGTCGTTTTTCAAGATTTTTCTTCACGGATTGGAATTTACTCTGATCCGCAGGCTCATAGCCAGATAACCTTACCACAAAATACCCATCCTTGGTCTGAATGACTTCTTTAGGGACAGGATTTTTTTCTGTCAGAGAGGCGAGTATTCCCATAAATTCTCTGGCAGGACCAATTTTAGGAACCGCTCCTGCTGTCCGGGTGAAGAAACCCGTTTCTTCAAAAGGATAACCTTTCTCTCTTGCAACCTCTCTGATGTTTTTGCCCGTTCGAATCTGATTGAGAAGTTCTTCAGCCACCTGACGGGCTTTCCCCTCTGCCTTTGTTCCAATAACCTTTTGTCTCACTTCCTCTTTCACCTCATCCAGAGGCGGGATCCGGGAGTCCTTCTTGTTCACTAACTTCAGGATATAGAAATTGGGCAGGATGGTAACGACAGGAGAGATTTCTCCCAGCTTTAAAGAGAGGGCACTGGAATAGAAGACAGGATTCTTGCCAATATCCTGGATCTCGTCGCCTTCCTTAAAGAGGCCCGTGGTCTTAATTGGAACATCCTTCTCTCTTGAATACCCTTCTAAATCACGGCTTCGGAAAAGGGAGTAGAATGCGTCGTCCGCTTTTCGGGAGGCTTCTGCTTTTGCCTTCTCTTTCTTTAAGGTCTGAAGGATCTGGTCCTTTACTTCCTCAAAGGATTTTTGTTTCTCCTCCTTGACCTCCTCTATTTTTAAAATATGAAACCCATCTCTTGCTGCTAACACTCCAGTCAGGTCACCTGCTTTCATCGCAAAGAGAATCGATTCAATTTGTTCACCCAACATCCCCCTTTGAATCCATCCCAGGTCGCCGCCCTTAGAGGCATTTTCCGCCGCCGAATACTGCTTTGCTAAGGAACCAAAATCCTTCGTCTTTTTGGCTTTCTCCAAAATCTCTTCGGCTTTCTTCTTTTTTGCCTCCAATTGATCAGGTGCATCTTGTGGTCCTGCTTTGATCAGGATGTCCCTCACCCTCACCTGTTTGGGTATCTTAAAAGTATCTTTTCGGGAGTCATAATATCGTTTGGCTTCATCTAAGGAAACCTGGACTTTGTTCTCAAAATCAGAAGGTCGGAAAAGGAGATATTGAATTTGAACAAAAGTGGGAATTCTGAATTCCTCTTGATGTTTCTGGTAATAATCCTTTATCTCGATCTCATTGGCATTGATCTGACCTTTGAAAGCCTCAGGGACGATCTTCAGGAAGGTGAGGTTGATCCGCTCATTCTCAAAAAGGTAAGTGTCCGATACTTCTTCATCTGAAACCTTCCCACCATTCATTTTTATCAAACTGACTGCCTTTGAAAGCAGAAGACTTTCCCGCTGGCTCTGCTCAAACTCTTCCGGGGTCATTCGGTTTGAACGAAGAAACCTCTCATAACTTCTTTTGTCAAACTGGCCATTCATCTGAAAAGCCGGGATGGATTCAATGGCCTCTCTCAGCTCTTCGTCAGGAATGGAAAGTCCAAATCTTTTTGCTTCTTGAAGGATGAGAATCTTGGCAATGAGGTCATCTAAGATTTTGTCTTTTAGACGGAGTTCTTCGATCATCTTCTCCGAAAAGGATGGGCCCAACGCCTCTCGATATTGCTTGACCGCATTTTGAAAGGCATCATTATAGTCCCTCCATTCGATGGTGACTCCATTCACTTTAGCCACATAAGTCACTTTTTTCTCCCGGAAATACGAATACCCTCCCCAGGAGATGAAAGTCACAGCCACCAATATCAGGATACCCTTAAGCATCCATGAAGATGCATGTTCCCTCAATATTCTCAGCATAAATTTTTTTCCTCCAAGGCCCAATATTAATCAATCTCTCTCAAAAACACAAGACATTTGAGCGATGAGCTTCGGAAAAGAATTCTCTTGATTCTTTATGATTTTTGGGTAAAGAATTCATCATGAAGGAGCAATCAAGAGCCAAATATTACTTTTAGGAGGGAGGGAAAACTATGTATGATTTTCTTTTAACAGAGGAAGAGAAGAAGCTACAAGAGGAGGTCAGAAAGTTCGTCAGGGAAAAGGTGCCAAGTTCACTGATTCGAGCCATGGATACTGATCAGGTGAAGTATCCGAAGGAGTATATCGAAAGTCTGGCAGCACAGAATCTTCTCGGACTTCGCTTCTCCAAAGAATGGGGAGGCCGGGGAATGAAGTGGGCAGGGGAGGTGACAGCCATTGAGGAGATTGGCGTCCTCGGGTCAGGAATGACCTGCCTCTACTCCTTGGTAAGCATCTGTGGCGAGGCGATCCATCATTTTGGTACCCCGGAGCAGAAGGCAAAATATTTGAAACCCACCCTTGAAGGAAAGCTCTGCTGTGCAGAGGCACTCACCGAACCCCGGGGAGGGTCTGATTTCTTTGGCGCGACCACCATTGCCAAGAAGGAGGGGGATGATTATATCCTGAATGGTCAGAAGCGTTTTGTGGTGGGGGCAGAGGGAGCAGATTATTTTCTGGTCTATGCAAAGACAGCGCCTGAGGCTCACCCCCATCAATCCATTTCCTGTTTCATTGTCGAAAGGGATATGGGTGTGGAGGTCAAGCATGTCTATGGACTCCTGGGTTCACGGGGAGGAGGGACAGGCCGTCTCTATTTTCGCGATACGAAGGTGCCGGCAAAAAATCTTGTGGGTCCGTTAAATGGAGGTTCGCTGGTCTTCAACCGGATGATGATTCCTGAACGGTTAACCACTGCAGCCGGAGCACTCGGCATGGCCCGGTGCTGTCTGGAGATTGCTACACGATATAGCGATCGGAGAAAGGCTTTTGGAGAGACGATCCGAAAATTTGAAGCGGTCAGTTTTAAGGTAGCCGATTCTATTTCGAAACTCGATGCTGCTCGGAGTCTCGTCTATGTAACGGCAAGACATGTGGACGAAGGTCTGGATTCGAGACGGATGGTCTCCGAGGCAAAAAAGACCTCCACAGAGATGCTCTGGGAGGTCGTCAACAATTCGATGCAGGTGATGGGTGGGATCGGATATACGAATGTCTATCCAATCGAGCGTTTCTTCCGTGATGCCAGATTACAGATGATCTGGACCGGAACGAATGAAATCATGAGTCTTCTCATTCAGCATGAATTCTATAGAGAGGTGTTGAAAAGAGAGAGTGACGCGAGGGATGTAGAAAAAGATGCTAGTGACCTCGAAGGAGAAGAAGAGAAGGTCTATGAATGAGCCGGCAATGTCAGACCGTATTTGCATCACTGGAATTGGAGTCGTCTCTCCGATTGGAATCGGGAAGGAGGAATTTCTTTCCTCCTTAAAGAATGGTCGATCGGGCATTGAGGAGATTAAAGAATTCGATACCCATTTCTCCCGTTCTAAAGGGGGAGGAGTGATCCGATCTTTCCATCCCAAAGATTTCATACCTGTGAGCAAGATCCGGCGACTTGATCGGGCGAGTCAGTTCGCTATCGCAGCGGCGAAATTGGCCTTAGCAGATGCTAAGTTTGCGGTGACCGAGACGAACAGTTCGAGAATCGGAGTCGTCCTTGGCTCTGGTTTCTGTGGACTCTCGAGTTCAGAGGAATTCCATCGAGGACAGGTTCTAAAAGGATTTTTAGACTTAAACCCCATGCTCTTCCCCAACACTGTTCCCAATGCTCCTTCCAGCTATGTCTCCATTGAACTCGGAATCCAGGGGGTCAATTCCACATTGGTTCAATCCTTCTGCACGGCAGAGGCTGCCATATTTTTTGCCTGTGATCAACTTCGAAAAGGAAAGGCAGACCTCATCCTCACAGGGGGAGTGGATGAACTGAGTGAGTTTCTGTTTCGTGGGTTTTCAGAACTTCATCTCTTGGCCACAGATCAGGGGCATGGAGAAAGATCCTGTCCTTACGATAAAATGAGAAATGGATTGGTATTGGGAGAAGGCGCTGGATTATTAGTCATTGAAAATGAGGAACATGCCCGATCGAGGGGGGGGAGGATTTACGGTTATATTTTAGGTTATAGTTTAGTGGGGAAGTCATCTAAAGGGGACGGGTCAGAGGATTTGGATCGTTCTATTAAAATGGCGCTCAAGGAGAGAGAAGGTTCTTCCATCGATTATCTCGGTGGGGCCGGGAATTCATCCAAAGTATTGGATGCCTTGGAGGCCAAAGGGGTTAAGAAGACCTTTCCGACCCAGTATCTTCAGATTCCTGTCAGCTCAATCAAGTCAATGGTGGGGGAGGCGATTGCATCCGGGGGGATGAGAATGGTAGCCAACGTGCTCTCCATGGAAAATGGCTTCATTCCACCCACTATCAATTATCTGAACCCGGATTCAAGTTGTGATCTCCATTATGTTGTCACTCAAAGGTTGGATCGAAAGATTCAGACAATCCTCCATTTGGGGATTTCACCAGAGAATTGCTTTTCGTCTATCCTGGTAGGTGTTGAATGGAATGGATAGCCAGTTATTGGAAATTAATTCTCCTTTTCACCCTCATCCACTTCACCCTGGGGCGATCTTTTTCTGTGCTTTTTGCCATCTTCAACCAAATGCCTGTCTTCCTCTACTTTCCCCTGGCCTTGGCTTATGACTATGTTCAAATCCCAGTGTATGGCATCATTTTGGAGCATTCAAGTAGAAGTTTTTTCCCCATACGATGGTTGAAGAGGAAAACTGACAATGTTTTGACCCACTTGAATGAGAGACCCATCTTAAAAAAGGTAATGTCCCTGGGGAATGTGGGATTGATCCTGCTTTCTGCTCTTCCCATTCGAGGTTTTGGAATCCTTTCAGCGAGCATCGTTAGTTTCTTTCTTAAAAAAGGGAGGGTTGAAGGAACTGTTCTCCTGATGACCGGCTCCTTCATAGGTATTTTCATCATCATGGGCATTGCAAAAGGGATCTTTAAGATCATTGCCCTCTTTTAATCCCTTATTAATAAAATCTTGAGCAAGAGTTTGGTTTTTTACAGAGTATGGAGGAAATTGTAAGTCCAAATTCCAAAATCCAAATGTCAAATGAATGTCAAAGTTCAAAGCAAGAATTTTTAATATTTGAGCTTTGGATTTGATTTAACATTGATTCAGCTTCGGTTCATCACTTCGTGCGAACTTTGGAATTTGAAATTAATAATGAGTATGATTGACACAGACGAGATTTTAAAAAGGCTGCCTCATGCTTTTCCCTTTCGAATGATCGATCGGATCCTCGAAATCGAAAAAGGAAAGAAGGCTATAACCTTGAAAAATGTAAGCATTGATGAACCTTATTTTTTAGGTCATTTCCAAAATGACCCTGTCATGCCGGGAGTATTGATTCTGGAAGCGATGGCGCAAACCGGGGGACTAGCCTTTCAGTCATCATTTGAAAAGGAAGAAGAAGGGATTCCGGTCTTAGCGAGGATTGAAGAATTTCGATTGAAAAGAAGAGTGATACCAGGAGATCAAATCATCATCGAAGCAGAAGTTTTACATGTGTTTTCTAACTTGGCCAAAGTAAAGATTCTGGCCAGAGTGAGAGGAGAACCCGTGGCCGAGGGAACGCTTATTTTAGCAAAAGGGCAAGGGTTTAAGGAGTCAAGTGGTCAAGGGTTCTAGTGAAGTTTTTAAATTAAACCCTTGCACCCTTGCACCCTAAAATCCTGAAATCCTTGGGAGGACTTTTAAGTCAATGAGAGAGCGCATCTCGGAGTCCGGTATCATTGAAGATCAGGAGTTGGCAGAATATTACAACCTCATGGCCAAACGATATATGAGATTCCCTTGCCAGAGGGTTCTTAAACGGGTGTTGGCCAAAGAGATTGAGAAGGGAAGGGCCATTGATGTCGGAACAGGCCCTGGAATTTTTCCAATTTTTATATCAAAGGCTCTTCCAGGGATTCGATTTAGAGGAATTGATCTCTCTCCGGTCATGGTTGACCTTGCTAGGAAGAACGCCATTGAAGAGGGGATAAACAATAGGATTGAATTCGAGGTTGGTTCAGCCTACTCCCTCCCTGTCGAGGACCATTCTCTCGATCTTCTCCTCTGCATCAACACCATTCACCATTTAGACCGCCCTCTTGACTTCTTCAACGAGGTCGCCCGATCCTTGAAGGAAGGAGGGGCGTTTGTTATAGTTGATTTTCATCGGGATGCCTCTTGCGTGTTCATCGGAATTTTTAATCTTCTTTGGAAAGCCTTTTTCGGAAAGCATCCTAAAGCGAGGAGAGGTTTTTTAGAATCCATTCGGTCTTCCTATACCATAGAAGAATTTCGGAAGTTCTTAGAACAATCGAGATTGAGGCATTGGAAACTTTATACCCGGACCGTAGAGGTGTGGATCGAATCAATGAGACCCGATCCCCCTCTTTCCCACTTTAGTCATGGGGGATGAAGGGGGATGACTAAAGGTGAATTTAGGAGGATTATTTACTGACTATTCTCGCGAAGGTGAAAATGGATTTTGAGATGGAGGAAGTCAATTGTCCCCTCTGCGAAGAATCAAGAGGGGAGCCTCTCCACTTGGAGGGTCCCTTCCAAATGGTCCGGTGTCCCTCATGTCAATTCATCTTCCTCAATCCTCGGCCCACGATTGTATCTCTTCATTATTTCTATCAACAGTATCTCCCGGAAGAAGAGTCCTCGATTGAGTCATGGGAGAAGATGATGAAACCTATTTTTTATCAGGCGGCAAATCTGCTTAAGCAATATAGAAAAGATGGACGGCTCTTGGATGTGGGGACTGGTTTTGGTTTTTTCCTTGCTGAAATGAAGAATAGGGGATGGGATGTTATGGGTGTCGAGATCTCCAAAAAAGCGATGGACTATGCAAGGAATGTTTTGGGACTGACCCTCCATCCTGGACCTATGGAGAGAGTAGGTTTTCCAGATAATTATTTTGATGCGGTCACTGGATTTTATATCATCGAGCATCTTCCCCATCCGATGGCCTTTCTTCAAGAATGCTACCGCATTCTTAAGCCAGGAGGGCTCCTCCTGTTGAGGTATCCTCATACCACCCCCATCAAGAATCTCCTTCGACTTTTTGGCATTAAGAATCGCTTATACGATCTACCTGCCCATCTCTCTGATTTCTCGCCGAAGATGATTCAGCGATGTTTGGAGAGAATTGGGTTTGGAAAATGCCAACACTTGATCGGTGGATACACACTTCCCAGTGATCTGGGAAAGCGAACAGCCTCTGTTCTTTTTGGAAGCCTCTCAGAAGCGCTTTTCTATCTCAGCCTGAAGAAAATCCTTCTTCCCGGAGTCAGTAAAACCATCTTTGCCTTTAAAGAGGAGAGAACATGAAAATTTGGCTTTTGATCCTTGTTTCTCTCCTTTGGATACCCCTTACTGCCAAGGGGGCAGCGCCAATAAGCGCCGATGAGGTGGTTAAGCGCTTGAGAGAAATTCAGGAGAAAACAAAGGACTTTTCTGCAGACATTCATCAAGAGAAGAAACTCTCTCTCCTGAAGGAGAAGATCATCTCGAGAGGAAAAATTCGATTTAAGAAACCGGATAAGGTCTCCATCGAATTTTTTCATCCAGAATCGAGCCAGATGGTCTTCGATGGGAAAACCGCCCTTCTCTACTATAAAGAGGAAAAACTCGCAGAACGTTATTCTCTCCGTTCCAACCCGATTGCAGAGCGGTATCTTCTTTTCTCAAAAGATCCCTTTCAAGAAAAACTGGCAGAATGGAAGATCTTGGAAGACCGGGAATCTTTCTTGGTCATGGAGATCATCCCTAAAGTGAAAGATCCTCTCTTTGTGAAGACAAGGCTTCGGGTTTCGAAGAAGGATTGGATGTTGATAGGGATGGACATGGTTGAGAAAAATGGAGATACCACCTCCATCCGTTATTCGAATATGAAGGTGAATACAGGCCTTACCGAATCAGATTTTGAGATTCATCTTCCAAAGGATGTGAAAATCACGGACGTGAAATGAGGAAGCGGGTTGTTATCACAGGTCTGGGTGTGGTCAGTGCCGTGGGAAATGGCCTCCCTGAGTTCTGGAACTCCCTCACCGAAGGGAAAGATGGGACAAAGGAGATCACGGTCTTCGATCCCTCTGCCTACCGGACAAAGATTGCTGCAGAGGTTTCCCATTTGGACCCTGAGGCCCATTTTTCAAAAAAGGAGATTCGGCGCCTCTCCCGATGTGATCAATTCGGCCTGATCGCATTTAGAGAAGCTTGGAAATCTGCTCGCCTTAACCAGGATTCGCATGACAAGGAAAGGGTAGGGGTGGTATTGGGAGCAGGCTCTGGCGGCATTCTCTCAGTCGAAAAATATTTTAGAGATTTTTATCAAGGAACGAAGAAGTCCTCTCCTTCGCTTCTCATCTCTTATTCCCTCGCTACCACTACAGACCACATCGCCATTGAATCAGGTCTGAAAGGTCCCCGGACGACCACAGCAACGGTCTGCTCTTCGAGTTCTGCCTCCATAGGAGTGGCCTATGAGATGATTCAAATGGGTTTGGCTGATGTGATGGTGACGGGGGGAAGTGATTCTCTTTGCGAGGTCTCCTACAGTGGATTTAGCAGTCTGAAGTTGGTTGATCCTGAAAGTTGCAAACCGTTCGATAAAAGAAGACAGGGTTTGGTCATTGGCGAAGGAGCTGGCATCCTCATCCTTGAAGAACTGGAGCATGCTTTAAAGAGAGAGGCCCCGATCCACGCAGAGTTTTTAGGATATGGAATCTGCGCCGATGCCTATCATCTCACCGCACCAGAGCCCAATGGAGAGGGTGTGGAAAGAGTGATACGCATTGCTTTAGGCCATGCTGAGGTTTCCGCGGGAGAGGTCGATACCATCAATGCCCATGGTACAGCTACACCCTTTAATGACATTGCCGAGACACGAGGGATTAAACGGGTTTTTGGAGAAAGGGCAAAAGAGATTCCCATCAGTGGAATCAAGTCCATGGTGGGACATTGCCTCGGCTCTGCAGGCGGCATTGAAGCTGTGGCAACCGTCAGGACCCTGGAGACAGGGATCATTCCTCCAACGATTCATTACGAAGTACCAGATCCCCTTTGCGATCTGAATTATACACCCAATCAATCCATCAAAAAGGATGTTCAGGTTGCCCTCTCAAATTCATTTGCCTTCGGAGGCAACAATGTGTGTCTGGTGTTTAGAAAATATAATAAGTAGTTTGGAGTGATTAGTTCGGAGTATTTTAAACTCTCCGAACTCCGAATTCTAAACTCCGAATTGAGAATTTCATTATGAAAGACCATCGCATTGTCATTACAGGTTTGGGAATTGTTTCCTCTATTGGCGTTGGTAAGGAGGCGTTCTGGGAAAATTGTCTTCGAGGAATCTCCGGGATCAAACCGATTCAAGGGTTTGATGTGAGTTCCTACCGTTCTCGATTGGGAGCTCAACTCCCGGAGATCGATTTTAAGGCTTTCATCAAGCCCGCTAATCTCAGAAGGATGGATCGGATCGGGAAAATTGTCGTCTCAGCTGTCCGATTAGCGATAGACGATTCAGGTCTCAACCTGAAGGAAGAGGATTCTAGTCGATTAGGAATTTCAATTGGTACAGGCCTGGGAAGTTCAGATACCGTAGACCAGTTCTTCCGTTCTCTTTTAAAAGAGGGACCGATTGGAGCTGCGCCCTTGCTTTTCCAAACAGCTGTACCCAATGCCATCACGAGCCACTGTGCCATCGAATATGGCATCAAGGGAGTGAACATCACTTTCTCCCATAAAGAATCCTCCACAGAGATGGCCATGACTTTTGCTTACCATCTCTTGAGAGAAGGAAAGGCAGATGTCATCTTTGCAGGAGGAGGCGATGAGTTGAGTGAGCCTCTCTATCATGTCTATTCGATGCTTGGGGCCCTATCCCCGGGGAGAAGGAAAGGTGTAGAAGGGATGAGGCCCTTTGGTCAGGACCGAAATGGGATTGTCCTGGGAGAAGGAAGTGGAATCCTTGTCTTAGAGACATTGGAGCATGCGAAAAAGAGGGGAGCCGAAATCTATGCTGAGATGGCTGGTGTCGGGCTTTCCGGGAGCACAGATGGACTTCTCCGGTACGATCTTAAAGGAGATTCAATTGCCAGGGCGATGTCTTTGGCAGCTAAGGAGGTTCAGATAGTTGATTATATTTCAGCAGCCGCTAATTCCACTCCTGATCTGGATCGGGCAGAAGCTGTTGCGATTAAAAAGGTTTTTGGAAAAAGGGCAAAAGAAATTTCTGTAAGTAGTCTCAAGTCAATGCTCGGGGAGTTCGACGGTTCAGGAGGAATCAGGGCCTGCGGAGTGGTTTTGTCTCTTTCCCACGGGATGATCCCTCCAACCATTGGAACAAAGCATATCGATTCACAGTGTGATTTAAATTTAGTCCTCGGTCAGTCAAAAAAGAAGGAGATAAGATCTGCACTGCTCAATGGCTGCTCCAATGGCGGATCAAATATTTCTCTCTGGTTCAAACGATATGAACACATGGATTCATGAATTCACTTTTTAAAAAATATGAACCTGTCCTCCAATTACAAATTATTATAGGGTCATTCCTTTACAGTTTCCCTTTTTTATTTCTTCAATCAACCCATCGATCGTGTGTACAGAATTTTTAAACTCGGTGAAGGCCCTGCCTACCTGCGCTTTTTGATGGCAATCACTTCCCCCTATTGAAGGAAGATTTCTCAGTCTGGCGACATGGATGGCCTTTTGGTTCATATTCTCTAAGTCGAGACCGTTGTGGGTCTCGATGGCATCAAAGCCATCCATTCTGAAAACATCTTTACCAAAGGAATCCCAACCTCTAAACGGATGGGCTGGCACACAGATGCCGCCAAGACGGTGAACATTTTCTATTACCTGGAAAGCATTCAAATAAGTATGGCTGGACCATATGTTCCAGGAGTCATCTTCTAATCCATAGACCAGCAGGTGCCCCCGATCGGTTGATATTTCGACGCCCCTGAAAACATAAAAGCCTTCAGGGATACTGATTTTTTCCAAAGGCCACAAAGGGATTATCGAGTGATGTTCGGTAAGGCAAACACCCTCCAGATTCATCTTGATGGCCTGTTCTATTAATTCCTCAGGCTCAAGGTAATTATCGCCTGAATATTTAGTATGGCAGTGTAGATCAATTCTCATGGGAGGGACTTAAATTATCTATTTTAAAAAGTCAACCCTTCGACTCTCCACATAAATGCTGGGGCTTGCCTTCAGCCCGAGCTCAGGCCGAGGGCTCAGGGTTGACCCTGAGCGACGCATTAAACGCCGCCCTAAAGAGCGGTGCTTGGCGCCGCCGAATGGGTCAATGGAAATAGGTCATATCATAGGAGGTTGCAACTTCATTTGTCATTCAGGTTTGGATACCCCCATTGTTTGTGAACAAACCAGTCTATTAGTTTGCGGGCAATACTGATTTTTCCAGGAATGCGTGGTAAGTTGTCAATTGTGAACCAGCCGGCATCTTCAATCTCCTCATCATCAAGTGAAATTTCACCGCCTGCATAAGTGGCTGTAAATCCAATCATTAGAGAATGGGGAAAAGGCCAGGGCTGGCTCCCAAAATATTTAATGTCTTTAACGGAAATTCTGACTTCCTCTTTCACCTCGCGCACCACTGCCTCTTCCAGTGACTCCCCAGGTTCTACAAATCCGGCGAGGACGCTGTACATCCCTGGCATAAAGTGACGGGACCGAGCCAGAAGCAATTTGTTCCCTCGCTCGACAAGGACAATAATCGCTGGAGCCAGACGCGGGAAATGAAGCAGACCGCATTGGGGACATTCTTTAGCTCGTTCAATGGGCTTGGTTCTTAACTGAGCTCCACATCGGCCACAAAACTGGTGTGTCCTATCCCAATCCACAATTTGAACTGCCCGGGCTGCGATCCAGAACAGGTCTTCATCCAAACAACCGTATACCTGACGTAACCCTTCAAAAGTCATCCCCGCTGGCGGAGTTGTTCCTTCAACCACTTCGACAGCATAGCAAGGCCGATTATCGAATCGGCCCAGGTAGTGCTCCCGCAAAGTTTTCAATCCCAACTCTACAAAATCGACAATGCATGGGAGGTTGACTCCGGAAGATTCCTGATAAACGAGGAGTTTACTCTCCTGGAAGGCAAACCACCAGGCAGGCTCAGATCGCTCTTCAGGGGGAACGATTCCTGAGATAAATTTTCTATTTCCACTCATATCAGACCTCGCCTGCCCTATTGTAAAACGATCAAGTTTTTTCAGCTACTTAATGATTTGTAAAAAAGAGACGATTCGACTAAAGACGAAATGCTGTGTTATACTTTTGAATCATGCCTGATAAGGATGTGATCATCATCGGAGGAGGAATGGCAGGCCTTACCTGCGGTTGTGTTCTCGCCCCAAAGGGACTGAAGGTCCTGATGATTGAGAAGAATCAGAAAGTGGGCGGGTGCTGCACCTCTTTTGAGAAGGATGGATTTTCCTTCGATCTCTCTGTGCAGTCAATAGGTGAATGTCAGGAAGGTGGAAGAATATGGAATCTCCTGAAGGAATTAAACCTATTAGATCAAATCCGTTTCATTTCCCTCGAGCCCGCAAGAGAATATCACTTTCCGGATCGGAAAGTGAGTCAATCCTCCAGAATGGAAACCCACATCGAAAACCTCTCCTCCCTTTTCCCAAAGGAGAGAAAGGGAATTGAAGAAGTTTATGCTGTTCTAAGAAAAATCTTCGAAGAATTTTCCAATATTCCATCCTCTCTTAATTGGTTTGAACCTTCTTCCTTTTTATCCCAATATCCTTTTCTCTCGCGATATAAGGATAAGACTTATGGGGAACTTCTCAACGAATTTATTTTCCATCCCTTTTTGAAAACCCTCCTCTCGATACGAAGTTCTTATGCGCTGCTTCCCCCAGAGGAAATCTCTGCAGTGGGAATGGCCGGCATTGAGATGTCTTATTTCAATTACGGTGTCTCCTGCGTTGAGGGAAGAGTAGAACAACTCCCTCTTAAAATGGGAGAGGCCCTTGAGAAGATGGGAGGACAAATCCTAACTGGCCATGAGGTTCAAAAAATTCTGATCGGAGAGAAGAAGGCGATCGGTGTGCGGTTAAAGGATGGTCAGGAGATGACGGGGAAGGTCGTCATTTCTAATATCGATGCCCATAGCACATTTTCAGACCTCATCGGAGAGGACCACATCCCAAGTGGCTTTCGATCAAAATTAAAGGGGATGATGCCTTCTCTTTCTTATTTTATCCTTTATCTGGGAATCGAAGGGGGGTTGGATGAACTTTCCGTTTCAAATAATGAGGTCTTTTTCGAAGATCAACTCAAAGAAGAATTTCAATCTCTCTACGAAAATCGAATTTCAGAGAAGGCTCCCTTCTACCTCCTCGCTCCATCGAAAGTCAATCCATCCCATGCACCCAAGGGCAAAAATACACTCTGCCTGAGCTGTAAAACCTCTTATCGCTTCAGTCCGGATTGGGATCGGAAAATTAAAGACGAACTCTCCCAACGCCTTATCCACAAGGCATCGACATTCATCCCTAATCTGGAGAAGCGGATCGTGGTCAAAATAGAGACCACCCCGAAAACGATTGAGCAATGGACTCGAAATCGGTGGGGTGCAGCCTATGGATGGGCACAGATCCCGAGGCAATCTGGGATCTATCGTCTTTCGCGCACCACCCCCATCCCAAATCTTTATCTTACTGGACATTGGACATCTCCTGGAGGAGGGATAGCTGGAGTGGTGGCCTCAGGGGAATTAACTGCAGAAGCTGTACTGAACCGTTTTGCGAAAGGAGAATTCTGAAATGATCCGAAAACCCTGGTTTGTGATTCTGAGTCTCTTTCTCTCGGTACTCTTTCTCCCGGGGTGTCCCAAGAAAGTTGCGAAGATTCCTTCCATAGAGGCACCTCCTGTTAAGGATCCCATGGCTACACTTCTTGAAGCCTTCTCCTCTGCAGAATCTCTCCAGGCAAAGGCCTCGATTCGTCTTGACACCGTGAGAAAAGGTGAGGAGTTGAAATTTCTTCTCAACGGAATCATCCTCTATGAGAAACCGGATAAGCTTCGCATCCTGGGCTATCATCCCTTTGGAATGGGTGTGTTTGACGCCCTTTACCGAGGCGGGGAATTCTTCCTTTTCAGCCCTTTACAGAATAGGGCCTATACCGGGGAAATTTCAGAATTTAGAGATCTGATCGCCAAGACAAATATTAAGATTTCTATAGAAAAGCCTGAAGGCAGCGATGTTCCAGACCGGATTCGGTTTGAGATACCGGATAAGGAGACCCGCGTCGATGTCAAATTGAAGGAAATTTCCATCAATCAATCCCTGCCGAAGGATGCCTTTCAGTGGGTCGCTCCAGAGGGGGTGGAGATTAAACCATTAGCCCAATTCTTAAAAGGAAAGAAGTTGGAATGAAGATCACTTTTATCATCCCGAGGTGGCCAAAGGACAGCTTCTGGGATGTGATCGCATTTAAATTCCCCCTGCTTTCAACTTCCCTTCTCGCAGGGCTCACCCCTTCGCACCATCAACTCCACATCGTTGATGAAAGCCTCGCTGAGATCGACTTCAATCAGGATGTTGATCTGGTCGCCATCACCGCCATCACCCCATTAGCTCCGAGGGGATATGGGATCGCAGACGAATTTCGAAGGAGAGGGAAGAAGGTGGTGATAGGAGGTATTCATGCTTCCTGGCTTCCTGAAGAGGCGAAAGCCCATTCCGATAGTGTGGCCATTGGTGAAGCAGATGAGGTTTGGGTTGAGATGTTGGAAGATGCTGAAAAAGGAACGATGAAGCCTTTTTATCGTCAGAAGGAGAGAACAGATCTTAGCCGTCTTCCCATTCCGAGAAGGGATCTTTTCCCTCCGAAGGGGTACCTCTTTCACAATCTGATTCAGACTACAAGGGGTTGCCCTTATGACTGTGAGTTCTGTTCGGTGACCGCTCTTTATGGAAGGTCCTATCGGATGAGACCGGTCTCCGAAGTTGAAAAAGAGATTCAATCCCTGGAACGGTCAAAGGCCTACATCTTCTTTGTGGATGATAATCTTGTTGGAAACCTTTCTCATGCCAGAGAACTCCTCACCATGCTCTCCCATTATCGGTTGCGCTGGGTGAGTCAAGGACCGATCCATATTGCCGAGGACGAGGAAATGGTTTCCCTGATGGCCAAAGCAGGATGCCATGGACTCTTCATCGGATTTGAGAGCCTCCGTGAGGAGAACATCAATCTCATGGGAAAGCGAATCAACCGAATTGAAGCCTATGAGAGAGGGATTCAAAGACTTCATGACGCTGGTATTGGAGTCTATGCCTCCTTTGTCTTTGGTTATGACTTCGATGACCCATCGGTCTTTGATGAGTTTTTGGCATTTGCTGAACGAAACCGAATTGAAGGGGCTTTCCTTCCCCTTCTCACCCCTTTTCCAGGGACTCGAATCTATCAGAGGTTAAAACAGGAGGGAAGGCTTCTGACAGAGGATTGGTCGAAATACGATATGGCTACAGTGGTCTTTCAACCCAAACGAATGACGGTCGAAGAACTTCAGGAAGGATTCTGGAAGGTAAATCGATCTTTCTATTCTATTCCCTCCATGTTGAAAAGAATCTTCAATCCCTTTCATATCAGAAGAAGTCTGATCATTTTTGGGCCGATGAACCTCGGCCTCTGGCCCGCCGTCAAAAAAGCAGAGCGGTATTTTAAATTAAATTCCCCCAATCGCCTTTAGTAAGAATAAGAGGAGGGGCGAGGAGGAAAAAAAGGAGAAGGGACTTGGTAAGGGGCAGATTCCTCCCCGCCCTTTTGAGAAATTTATATTAATAATGGAAGTCATTGTGCTTTGCTCGCCAGATGTCACGACTGGCACGATTCTGTTCTCTTGTCAGACGGCATGCTTCTCCAGGAGTAAGTACTCCATCAGACCAGGCTTGTTGCCGATTCGCCTCAATTCTTCCTTGCTCTCGCTCAAGGCGTTGATATTCCCTCGTTGTAACTTGACCACTATCAACACCTTGATAAATACGGGCCTGTTGTCTCGCTTCTCTTCGTGTAAAAGGGCCAGCCATCGCAGTGGCTACTGTTCCAAGAACAAGAGTTCCAACCAAAATTCCTAAAAATATTTTTTTCATTTTACTTATCCCCCTTTCTTTTAGACCTTCAAGTACTGGATGAATTAACAAAATTTTAAAAATATTACTTTAAACTATTTTCACCTCTTTTCATTCATATCTTTTGGGCTATGAAGAGCAAGTGCTGTGCCAGCTATTTAAGAAGATAAAAAAAGATTTTTCTCGGCTCTAACGAGGGTAAAGATGGGAAGGCTTGATTTGTTTAGAAATTTCAAAAGGTTTGAATTTTTGTGGATTAAAAAATTTGACACCATTTGACATCAAAAGATAATAAAATCCTCATTGTCTTTGGAAATTTCGCTAAAAATAAATAGGTTTAAAACAGGAAAGTTTTGTCGAGAATCTTCAGGGGTGGGAGAAATTTCTTTTTAAATTACAGTAAATTAATAACTTTCGACAATCTTGCCGTCCCAATCGACATGAATTTTCCGATCCTTTACTTCGGGGAGGGGAGGGTGAAATAGAAGGTTGCCCCCCGGTTGATCTCTCCTTCCGCCCATACCTTTCCACCGTGCCGGTGAATGATGCGCTGAACCATGGCAAGGCCAACACCCGTTCCATCAAATTCCTCATCCCCATGCACCCGTTTAAAAACTCCGAACAATTTATCTTGAAATTTCATATCAAATCCGATTCCATTATCCTTTACATAATAGATGGGTTGATCTTCTCTGGTCCCACTCCCTATCTCAATCACACCGATCTCCCGGGGTCGTGTGAATTTGATGGCATTTGAGAGCAGGTTCGTCAAGACTTGCCGAATCATGGCCGGGTCCCCATGGGCCGGAGGGAGGTTCTTGATTTCCAATCGGAGTTTTCGCTCCGGTGATATGCTTTTCAATTCATCGAATACCGTCCTCGCAAACTCTTCTATGTTGATGTCAGAAGTCTTCATCCCCTGATATCCCAAACGGGAGAATGCGAGAAGGTCTTGAATCAATTGCCACATATTTTGTGTCTTCGTTCCAATCATTTTCAGATAGGCCTGCCCCTTTGAATCAAGGGAAGAAGAATATTTCTCTAACAGCAGACGAGAGAAGCCGCTAATCGCAATAAGAGGATTACGAAGATCATGAGAAACCGAGTAGCCGAAAGCTTCCAGGTCCTTATTGGTTTCTTCAAGTTGAAGAGCCCGATGCAATAAGATGACTTTTAATCGGTAGTCCCGGTAGATGAGAATTAACGCACCGCCCACTGCAAAGATGACGATCCCCAACAGCCATAGGGTGGTATAAAGACTTCTTGATGCGAATGCCATCACCTTTTCATAAGGAGCGTTTACGACGACGATCCACGAAGTGTTCTCAAACTTCATCGGGGCAAAGACGGCAAGCTTCTTCGGGTGCCCTAAAAGTTGATATTCGGCTGTTCCCTGTCCCTCGTCGATCATTTTCTTTGCATAATCGAAGGTCCTATGACATGGATTGCACATTTCATCCCTATGGCTAATTCCTCTTAATCGCATCTCCGGATGCTCGGATTGGAACAGAAGGGTTCCCTCCCTGTCCATCAGCCATACTTCATAAGGTTTCATCTTTGGGCTGACCCGGAGGAGATCCTTGCCGAGCCATTCATCCAGGTCAACGCTCATCAAAAGGAAGCCAGCGAATTTCTTGTTAGGCATAGGGTATCTGATATCCACCGCCTCCTGATAGAGAGGCATGACGAGGAGGATCTGGACATAACGAATTGGCTTGTGGCCCTCTGGGGGAACCGAGATCCTCAGCCCGGAGTTTCCATCTCTTATTTGAGCGGAGGAGGAGACGAGGACTTTTCCTCTGTTCTCCTTTTTCCTGGCCCATTCAAACCATTCAGAACTGGCGTCCTCCAACCCAACTGTCTCCGCGGTAGAGTAAATGATTCTCCCTTTTTCCCCATATACAGAAACCCTCTTGATATGCATTTCCCTGAGATGGTCGAAGTTTTTTTCGACGATCGCTTGCATGCTCTTCCTATCGTGATACTGGAAGGGAGCCAAAGAAGCAAGAATTCGAAGGCATGAAGAATAGGTGCGGAGATGAGTTTCGATTTCTCTGGTAATCTGTTGTGCCACGACGAGGTGATGGTCGTTGAACTGCGAAAGGACCTCTTTTTTGCTTCTGGTGTGGAGGTATAGAGCGAGGGGAATGATCAACAGCAAGACGAGGACTATTAGGACAAAAAGGGTCAGATTTTTTTTCATATCAGCAACTTGCCGAAAGGTTGTTATTTTTTGGGACAAGACCCCCCTAGTCCTTGCCGATAGGAATAAATATTAAAGAGGTAAGATTAAAAGGAGATTAAATTAAGATTAAATTTTTCTAACCTAAAAATTTCCTTTGACCCTAAGCCCTCGATGAAAGAATCCTTGTAAAAATTCCTTAAATTCTGTAATCTACAGCATTATTTAAGGAGAGGAGGAAGAAGAAGATGACTTTACTCATTATTCTCATCATCATTGCCATCCTTGTCATTGGTGTGATCGCCATCTATAACAAGCTCGTCCGGCTCAGGAACACGGTGAAGTCCTCATGGTCGGATATTGATGTCCAGTGTAAAAAGCGATACGACCTCGTTCCTAATCTGGTCGAAACGGTAAAAGGTTATGCCTCTCATGAAAGGGGTGTCTTCGAAAAGGTGACAGAGGCGAGGTCCATGGCGATGAAGGCAACCTCTCCTGCGGAAATGGCTAAGGCTGAGAATGTGTTTAGAGATACCCTGAAAAGCCTATTTGCCGTGGCAGAGGCCTATCCTGAATTAAAAGCCAATGCCAATTTCATGCAGCTACAATCCCAGCTGCAGGAACTGGAAAATAATATTGAATATGCAAGAAGGTACTATAATGCCGTGGTGCGAGACTATAACGTTCTGATCGAATCATTTCCTTCAAATCTTATCGCCTCTCAGTTCAATTTTAAGCAAGCAGAGTTATTCCAGCTCGAAACACCTGAGGTGGAGAGAAAACCTGTGAAGGTGAGCTTTTCGTAAATTGCGGATTGCGGAGTGCGGAATTCGGAATGCGCCTGCCACAGGCAGGGAATGTCAGAATGCAGAATACAGGAGAAGGAAATCGATGAAAAACTGCAGGAGACCATTTCGATTATTTATATTTGTCCTTTTCATCCTCAACCTTATCATCATCCTATTCACTTCTCCTGCCTTTGCGCAGGACTTCACCATTAGCAATTTCCACTCGGATATTATGATCCATGAAGATTCATCCGTTATCGTCAAAGAGACGATTGATGTGGAGTTTCATCGATCGAAGCATGGGATTTATCGGGAAATCCCATTTAAATACAGAGATGAGTTGGGAAAGGTCATCACGACACCCACAAGGGTTTTGTCTGTGACGGATGAATCAGGGAAAGTCTGGAAATACCAGGTTAGGAAGACAGGTCCGGTGATTCATGTCAGAATCGGGGATGCAAAACGATATATCGAGGGACATCAGACTTATGTGATTATCTATGAAGTCGAAAATGTGATCCTCTTTTTCAATGATCATGATGAACTTTACTGGAATGTGACAGGAAATTACTGGAAGGCCCCGATCCAAGAAGCCTCTACGACCGTATCTTTGACCACAAAGGATAAGAGTAAAAATTTAATGGCCGCAGGCTATGAGGGAAGCTACGGTTCGAGAGAAGAATGCGGCTATGAGACCTACGAAAACAGCGGAAAATTTTTTACAAAGAGAAACCTCAACATGGGCGAAGGTCTAACCATCGCCTTCGGATGGGATAAAGGGCTTGCCTTTCCTCCATCCTCATGGAAGAAACTTTTGTGGGCCATTAACCCAAGGGAAAACTGGATATTCTTGCTTCCCATTTTTTCCTTCCTTTACATGGCCAATCGCTGGTATCGAAAAGGAAGGGATCCGAGGGTCAGAGAATCCGTTGCCGTGATGTATGAACCTCCTAAGTTCGATAATCAACCCCTTACTCCTGCAGAGGTTGGAACACTCATCGATGAAAAACTCGATCCACGAGATATCACTTCCACGATTGTTGGCCTGGCGGTCAAGGGATATATCAAGATTGAGGAAACAAAAAAAGAAGGAATGATTTTTGATAAAACAGATTACTATCTTAAAAAGGTAAAGAACCCTGATTCCAATCTTAACCCTTTTGAGATCGAGCTTATGAAAGCCTTATTCCCCGCTGCCTTGCCAGGCACGCTCATTTCTGATTTAAAAAATAAGTTTTATACAAATTTAGATATATTAAAAAAGGTTCTGTATGGAGAGCTGATTAGAAAGAAGTATTTTCTCAGCAGTCCTGAAAAGGTGAGGAATTCCTATGTGGCCGCAGGGATTGTCGTTTTGGTGTTTGCCATCCTTGCTTTCGTATTCCTTATACCCAACTCGGGAGGAAAAAGCTTTATCGCGGGCATCTTAACAGGAATTCCAGTCCTCGCCTTCGCAAAGTTCATGCCTGTAAAAACAAGAACGGGGGCTTCCACCCACATGGATATTCTGGGTTTTCAGGAGTTTATGAATCGTGCAGAGAAAGATAGACTTGAGAGGATGGGAGATAAAAACCTTTTCTCTAAATTTTTACCTTACGCCATCGCCCTTGATGTGGCGGACAATTGGGCGAAGGCCTTTGAAGGGATTTATCAGGAACCGCCCGATTGGTATGTTTCTCCGATGGGATTCCGAACTTTCAGCCCCTATGGTTTTACTCATTCCCTCAACTCAGTTACTTCAAACCTTGGATCTGCCATGTTTTCTGCACCGAGGTCCAGTGGGGGAGGTGGTGGTTTTGGAGGGGGTGGATCTTCTGGGGGCGGCTTCGGAGGAGGTGGCGGCGGAAGCTGGTAACCCTATGAACTTCGGTTTCCATAAAGCCTGGAAGAAGAGAATCAGACCCAAAATAAATTGCCGAGAAACCTCTCTAATAATCTGACCTCGACCTCACCACTCGTGTTCGATTAAGCTTAGATTTTGAGAATTACACCTACTACTGTTCAGTCTGAGCTAACTTTAAAGGTTGAGGATTACGAACAGAAAGCAAGAATAAGTTAAAAGAAAAAAAGGCAGAGCCATCTCTGACCCTGCTGCTCCGGAAGTGCAAGCCAGTGCCTCCGTCGAAAAGAAAGCTGAGTATTGTTTTCTTAAAAAACCACCGATTCAATAACGGTGAACCTTCTACACTTTTGTAATCAAGACCAGCATAAACTATGTGAGCCGTTTATTTCCGACCATCCCACTCAGAACGACACTCCTTCTTCTTTGTCTCTCCAACCCTCCAAGTACACGCAGGCGTAAGGATACTCGTCAACGCCAGGAGGTATTGAAGGGGTCTGTCGGGATATCAAAAAGCTCTTTTCCCAACCTAATTCATTCTTGGAAACCATCCTTGCTTTAGTTATTTCAACTGTGGCAGATTCTTCAGGAGTGTAATAGAAAGATACATCCCCCCAGAATTGTCCAAAAAGCAACATTCTTTGCAATCCGAGATAACAAATGTTAAAAATTCCCCTTCACTGAGGGGCAAATCTATGTATTTATCCCTACTAGCTTCTTCAGCTTGCTGATATGTATCATAATGAGTCCAGGAACCTAACTCAAAGTCCCAATTACCAGGTCCTGGATATTCCTGCTGACAAGTTGCGGTCCAACTTATAGGACGATTCTTATAGATAAGTAACTTTGTTAACCACCCCCAACATTCTGGATGACCAGGTTGAGATTTTGGGGGGCAAATTTCATAAGCTCCACCAATGATCATAAATCGATAAGTGCCATCCTTTGGAGCCACATAAGTAGAGCCCGTTTCATCTAGGGCTGAGACAAATAATTCCTTTTGGGAGGAAGCTAAAGATGGTAATATACCAATTTCTTTCGAAGACACCGAGATTTCATGGAGTCCCAGCCTATTGAGCAAGTTCTTGTATAAATCTGTTTGCTTTTTTCCCACCTCCAAATTGAAACCAAGTTTGCGGCTTATCAAGGTGTTCTCAATGAGAGATATTTCTCCGTCGTTGAGGACGATTTTCCGGTTTGTCGAAGCATCATAAAGCTTCTGCGGCTTCCAGTAGTATATGTATGGTCCCAGGCGAGAACAGGCCAGAGGTATTTCTCCCACTTTAATAGAACCCATGGCCTCATTACAGGAGGTCTTGGCCTTTCGAACGATCAACTGATAGTCTTTGACAAGGATCTGGAAGTCGTCCCAGAAAAGGGTCTGGAAGACGTCAACAGCGAATTCGGGTCGTTGTTCCATCGGAAGACCTGCGAACCACTTATAATCGTCAATGATTAGAATGCCGCCATCTTTGAGAAGGTCCCATGAGAGAATGATATCCATAAGTACCATCTTGCTCCTATGATCGCCGTCGATATAGGTCAGATCGAAACTGTTCAGCTTGAGACCTCTCAGCTTCTGCTGTGAAAATCCCTTGAGAATCCCGATCTTCGATGAATAGCCAGAGTGGCGCATATTATCGAGAAAACGCTTTTCAAAGTCTCCATCGAAGGTATCGATGGCAATGGCCCTGGAGGAGGGATGGGTAAGTATGTTGTCCAGCACCCAGAAAAAGGAGCGTCCCTCATAGACACCGATCTCGAGATAGGTCAGGTCGGGCTTGCCCTTCATATCGTTGAGGACTCGTGTCCAGCTGGGAATATTGTGCGTAAAGAAGTCGGTGGTGAAGGTGTATTTTTCATCGGGTTTGGCGGCCGTTTCGGCGCTCAGGGCTCGGGTGGTGGTGCATAAGCACGTAATCAGACAAATCACTACCATGATTGGCAGTTTCAGTTTTAATTTCATTTGGAACCTCTGGGGAGCAATCATCATTGTGTTCTAAGCACCTCTCAACTCGGTCTGTTTTTCCATGTCAGTTACGCCTCTTTAAGCCGCCGAAAGTTAGCAGATAACTCGTTCACAGAGGACAACGTTGTTTATACCTCCCATCGATTACCAATTAAAATCTACACCTTTTAGCAGATAATGTCAAAAATAGACTTCAGGAAGGAAGAGGTGAGAAACGAGGGTGCGAATAACACCTACTTATCTGCAATAGCAGGTTGACCTGGGAGTTAATGATTGCCGAAGGAAACAAACAAAAAAGGCAGAACCATCTCTGGCCCTGCCTTTGCTCTTTGAAAATTGAATATGATTTATTAGTTAAACTGCCCAGGGTGATTATAAAGAAGTATTGGGATGAATGATTCGACCCGTGTCCCTATCAATCGTCACCTGGGTGAAAAATAGCTCCTTTGAATCTATGCCTTTCCCTATAATCTTCTTCTCCCATTCCCTTATAGAATCTTTATCTATCCTCTTTGGATCCTTCCTTCTCTCCGGGAGTATTCCTACAAACTTATATCCTTTTAGTGGATCGCGGAAGTAGAATTCGTAGGCCACAATCTTCAAATTTCCCCTTTCTACAACATCTTTCTATCGCTTACCTCTAAACTTCTTCCTCCCATATCCTGCAAGGCCGATCAACCCAGAACCGACAAGGAGTATGGTGGAGGGTTCGGAGACGGAGTCAGTTCCATTGATATAGTCATTGGCGCATGTGGCCGATGCCCAATGAAGTCCAATTTCACCGCCAAAACCCGACAATAAACTTTGATCAAGTTTAATATCGATGTGATAATCTGGGCCCCCAGGCCCATTAAACCAACTAAAAGAAGTTGCACTACCGACAAACGTACCAGCCTGAACAGTTACTATTTGGTCGTGATTATAACTATAGCCAGATGATGGTGCATAATGGTTAGATGTGTACCATTGAGACACGTCGTATAAACTGCCCGCTGTAAATCCGTCATGATCTGTTAAAGCAATCCCATATTTATAATTGGTGCCACCAGTTGGATCAATCGCCAAATCCCCTGCAAATGTCGCCCACGATCCAACAGTATAACCAGCTTTTGGATAATTAGTATATAGACTAAAATTGAGGCTGTTACCACTTAAGGTGACATCGATACCATAGATTTCGAATCTCCAATCACCTATCCGATCAGGAACGGGATCATCTATGGTGTAACCAGAAGTAATTTGGCTTGATAAGAGAATTATTAGAAAGAAGATACTTGTGAACAAAATCATTTTTTTCATTTAGCTTTGTCCTTTAAAATTAATTTCATTATTAAAAAAGCAAAACTCATGCCAAATGGAGTCAATTCATCCATTCCTTTCAATTGTTGTAAACAGATGATAACTGATGACAATTCAAACAAAATTTTTTCAAATTCCCATTATTATTTAATGAAAGCCAAAGATGGAATGAATTTTCACAAAAGTCCCAAATTACTTCCATTAAAAGGGAAAAATGTTTCCCACTCGTTATTGATTACTATTTGAAATATTGCATTGAGGGAAGAGATTTGAAAATCACTCTTTCAGGAAGTAGCTTTCAAAAAATGTCCCTCAAGAGCTTTCATCATGCTTAAATTCTTGGAAGCGGAAAGAGTCATGAATAAAAAGCCTAATTAATACGTCAAAAGGTAAAGATGTTTGGCGTATAGAGAGAAATAGAGAGTTTTGATTCTTTGGGTTAAAATAACAGAGGGGGTGAAAAAAATGAAAAGAATTGTATTAATAGGCACTTTATTGCTGGTCTTTGTCCTGACAGCCGGCACAGCTTCGGCTCGGGTCATTTTTGGCCCCGGGTTCCCTTTCCTCCCGCCGATCATCGCTCCCCCGGTAATTGTAGCGCCTCCACCAGCTTATTACCCGAATCCTTATGGCTACTACTCCTACCCTGATACTTATGGCTATTACTCATACCCCTATGGTTATCATGGTTCTCGGGCGTGGGGTCCGGGTTACTGGGGTCATGGTGGACGGGGGAGAGCCCGGATTCCGGGATATTGGAGGTATCGCCGATAGCACCTTTTTCGGTTAACTGCACTATAATGATGTAACCGTACCCTTCTCCACTCTCAATGACTGAATCGGGTAGCCTGAAAATTTCTGGGCCACCCATCCCTATGCGGCCGTCTCCTCGATCATGAGATCATCCTTGATATTGATACAGCCGATCATGCTCTGAGCCGCAAGGCAGGAGGGCAAGTAAGAGAAAAAGGCTTCTCAAACCATGCACCAAATACAACCCACTTTTTTGTATTGACAATGGGGAGGGGTTCATAATACATTTTTAAAAAGGAGGAGTAAGATGAAAAAGTTCGGTGTAATGTTGGCTATAGTGATGGCGCTTTTTATTGTTCCTTGTTTAGCCCAGGCTCGAATTGTGATATCTCTTCCGCCACCTATTCCATTCTTAGCACCACCTTTGATGGTAGTCCTGCCTGAAACTGAGGTATACGTTGCGCCTGATTGCGATCAAGACCTCTATTTCTATCAAGGTTTCTGGTGGAGACCTTGGGGTGGTCGATGGTATCGATCATTAAACTATGATTCAGGATGGGAGTTTTACAATGGTGTGCCAGGATGGTATGGTGGAGTGTATCCCCGCTGGAGAGACAACTACCGCAACCACATGTGGGGAGGCCAGAGATGGGACTACCGCTCAGTACCTTATGGCGATGTTCGAACCAACTGGAAAAGCTGGCAAAGCAGTGGCTATTGGAGGAATCAACAGAATCGAGGCACTACTGGCAGCTACCGTCAGGGAGTGGAGACCCGTCGGGACTTCCGAGGCTTTGGACAGGAGACAAGATACCAACAGGGTCCAGTAGCTACTCGCCAGAGTTCTGTGGGGACAAAAGGCCAACAGGCTTTAGTACCTACTCGACAAAGCCTTGATCTTAGTAAGAATAAAAGTGCCTTTGCAGGCGTGGAACGAGGAAGCAATGTGCGAATTCAGAGCAACCGTGGTCTCCAAAGCCGCCAGAGCATGTCTTCAAAAGGTACGGGCAGTGTGACCCGTGGCAATGTTGGCCGTCCCCGTTAAGGGTTGAGCAAAGTATTTAAACATCATAGTTCGATGGAGGAAAAAGCGATGTTTATCAATACATGGAATCAAAAGAAGCGTTCGATGTGCCGTTTTGGTTTTGCAATCATAGCGGCAGCGATAATGTTAGCTGGATTTTATCAGAGTGCTTTTGCAGCAGGTGCTAAGCAAAAAAGTTTCAAATCTCCTGAAGAGGCTGTTAAAGCACTGGTTGGTGCGGTCAAGGGAAATGATACGAAGGAATTACTAACGATCCTTGGTCCTGCAGGGAAAGAGCTTATTTTTTCTGGTGATGAGGTTGCCGATAAGGCAGGGAGAGATCGTTTTGTTAAGGCTTATGAGGAAATGAACAAACTGGTGAGTGAGAATGACAAGA